>TARA_B110000495_G_C23043322_1_pt1 | contig 11969 bp, 7 predicted proteins | sample TARA_B110000495 | Tara Oceans TARA_B110000495 (sample SAMEA4398219) | marine metagenome | biome: Polar Biome; feature: [MES] marine water layer (ENVO:01000295) within the mesopelagic zone...; material: water (ENVO:00002006), including particulate matter (ENVO:01000060) such as...... | reverse complement strand
GCGGAGCTTCGGCAGCGAAAAACAAAATGGGTGGCGATTGCGCCTCGCCTGGAGACGTTCCGAGAGAACGCTGTTTTAGGCGTATGGGAATTGCTGAGTTCCCTGGATACCGATTCACAACTCGATTGCCAGCCCGGTTTTTTGGTGGCGTCGAATCTTCAAGCATTTAAGAAACTGATTGATCAATCAATCAATTATTCCCCGATTAGCCCGGATGCGTTACGTCCTTTCGCGATTAGCCAGGTGCAAAATTCGACGGAAACCCGCTCCCTGCAAAAATCCGCGATGTTGAAATCTCATTTTAAAGAATCTGGAATTGCGGTGCCGATCGTCGCCATTTATGGAGCTCAGGCTGATGCCGCGCCGAGGTTGCCGGGAGAGAGAATTTGGAATTTAAAAGTAGAATCTCGGAAGAAGTTTATTCAAACGATGCCCGCGGACGCCACAAAATTGTTACAAGATTCGAACCTTGTCGTCATGCACGGACATGGAATTCCCGGCATGTCCTGCAGCCTCGACGTCGACGGCTTGCCAAAAGACATGTCGGGCAAAATATTACTGTCAGGGTCGTGTTTTTCAGCGTCTCCGGTGGCCTCGGATTTGCCGCTGATGCGACAAGCTCCCGGAGGATATGAGGTTCAGCAGCGCGATGCGTTTATCCTGCGTGCGATCGATAATGGTGCGGTCGTTGCGTTCGGCCATCAACGGTTGAGTAGCGGTTTTCCGCATCTTTATCCCGTTTTAGAGTCGTGGGTTGATGGGCAAACGGTCGGTGCTGGTTATCAGGAACTGATCAACGCACTTATTGAGCTGGGTGAGTTTAAATCAGGTGAATTTTTGATTCGGAAGGATCAAAAAAACAATAAACGGCTACCGCAAAATCGTCTATTGTATGTGGTAATTGGTGACCCTGCTCTGCAGCCAATTCAGCGCCGCAAGTAATCAGTTGATCATAAATTAAGTTAAACCGTACGAGTACCGCGAATATGCATCGTCAGTCTTTCTCAACGTTTTTTTTCTCCGCGTTCGTCCTTGGAGTTTTCAGTTTCCCTGTATTTGTAACTGCGGAGATAACATCGAATTCAGAGAATCGACCGAATGTGATCGTTTTTCTTTCAGATGACCAAGGTTACGGAGATTTCAGCTACACCGGAAATCGGGATTTAGTCACGCCCAACATTGACGGACTAGCGCGAGACGGCGCGTTTGTAGAGCAATTCTTTGTCTGCCCAGTCTGTTCGCCCACGCGGGCGGAGTTTCTCACGGGTCGGTATCATCCACGGGGGGGAGTTTTTTCTACCGGAGCCGGTGGCGAACGGTTGGATCTCGACGAATCGACTATCGCGCAGGCGTTCCAATCGGCTGGTTATGCGACGGCAGCATTTGGTAAATGGCACAACGGAATGCAGGCGCCCTATCATCCAAATTCTCGTGGATTCGACGAGTACTATGGGTTTTGTAGTGGCCATTGGGGAAATTACTTTGACCCAATTCTCGATCACAACGGACAAATTGTGCGTGGCAAGGGATTTATCATCGATGATTTTACGGATCACGCGATCGAGTTTATTGAGAATCATCAGACGAAACCATTTTTCATTTATCTCCCTTACAATACTCCCCATTCACCGATGCAGGTTCCCGATCAGTATTGGAACAAATTCAAAGACAAGCCGCTGACCCAAATGCCAGGAGTACCTAATGCCAAAGCCAAAAAAGGCAAGGGAATTGAGCATGCCCGCGCGGCTTTAGCAATGTGCGAAAACATTGATCACAACGTTGGCCGAGTCTTAAAAAAACTGGATGAATTAAAATTGGCCGATAATACAATCGTGCTTTACTTCTGTGATAATGGCCCCAATGGTTCGCGTTACAATGCCGGCCTGAAAGGGCGCAAGGGGTCGACGGATGAAGGTGGAGTTCGCTCTCCGCTGTTCGTTCGCTGGCCGGGTGTCATTCCCGCGGGTAACAAAGTGAATCTGGTAACAGGCGCGATTGACTTATGGCCGACCTTAACCTCCCTCTGTGGAATTCCCCTCCATGATCAACCGGACCATCCGCTGGATGGAATTTCATTTGGCTTGGAATTGCGGGGAGCGAAGGTAAAACGAAAACCGCGATACTTATTTAACGCCTGGAAAGGAAAAGTCAGTGTCAGAACACAGCAGTATCGACTCGACAACAAAGGTGTGCTGTATAACGTAATGAATGACCCTGGCCAGCAAACGCCTGTCAACGATCGCCCGAAAATAAAGCAAAGACTTCAAGCGGCAGTGGACCAGTGGAAGTCGACTGTGCTGACCGAGTTAGTGGAGGAGCAACGAGTGTTTCCAGTTGGGCATCCAAGTATGGAAACAACCCAATTGCCAGCCCGAGATGCAGAGGTTACCGGTGCGATTGAGCGATCCAATAAGTTTCCCAATTGTTCTTATTTTGGTCATTGGGTAAATTCAGACGATACGATCTCATGGCCGGTAGAAGTCATAGAATCTGGAAAGTTTCGAGTGGAAGTTTATTATTGCCTCGCCCAGGAAAATGTCGGCGCTGAATTACAGCTATCGATGGGCTCGCATCAGGTCACGAAGGTGGTCGACGAGGCAAACGACCCCCCTGCCCTAGGCGCCGAAAACGATCGATCTGTTCGAGGCGAATCGTTGGTGAAGGACTTTCAAGTCCTCGACATGGGCGTGATTGAGTTAGATCAGGGGAATGGCCGAATTGAGTTGCGGACAGTAAAGATGCCCGGCAAGGAATCGATTGAATTCCGTCTTCTCATGCTGACTCGAGTCGAGTGATTTAAAAATGGCGACACCAGCGAACCTTAAGGAATTTCGGAAGACAATACGTGCTGCGCGAAGGGCCGTCGCTGACCCTCTTCGGGAAACATGGAATGATCAAATTTGCGCCCAAATTTTAGAGACGCCCGAATATCGAGCGTCCCGCAAAGTTGCAGGGTTTCTTGCGTTTGATGGCGAGGCGGATCCCCGCGGAGTGATGAATCAAGCCATCAAAGATGGGAAACAGGTTTTTGTTCCCTTGATGCAAGGGAAACATGATCCGTTGCTCTTTGTCGAGTGGTTCCCAGATGCCAAGTTGGAAAAAAATCGATTTGGAATCGATGAACCGATTGGTGACAAAGACGCTGCGGTTGCTGCCAACACGCTAGAGTTGGTCGTCACCCCGCTAGTCTCTTTTGATGAAAATTGTAATCGCATCGGAGTTGGGGGCGGTTTCTACGATCGTACTTTTGAATTTGTGAAACCCAAAAGTGATGGACGGAGTTGTGACAGTGGCGTTGCAATGATTGGATTTACGTTCGAATTGCAGAAGCAAAAATTGATCCACCCAAATCCATGGGATATTCGCCTTTCGGCCGTTGCAACCGAGCGGATGATCTATCGACCACCCGATGCCGTTACGTCACTTTGATCGGGATGATCTTTGAGATCGGTTTTCAAAGCACGGCTTTATTGAGCCGGTTGAATTCGATCGCCAAGTTTTCCTTTAATGCTTGAAGACAGTTTCTGGAGCTCAAGCAGCATTTGTTTTTCAGAGTTGTTGCCCACTGAGTACTCATCGAGCATGGCCGCCAGCCAGTCTCCTTCATCGGTATCGATCTCACCGGGTGAATTCATATCGAAAATCACTAAACGCGAAATCGAGGTTACGAAAAAGGATGTCCATTCTACACAGCCATCATGGTTCTCTTTGAGCGCGTGGTTAACACGCAGTAGCAGTTTTGCTTCGTCTTTATCGATTACCCAATCCTGACGAACGAAGTCTTCTAACGTCTTAACCTGTTCGGCGCTAATAGAAGAATTCTCGATAATGTCTCTTAATACTTCCCGCACGGGATGATTGTCTGAGCCCATGATTGGTTCCCTGAATAATGCTGGACTAAAAAAATTGGTCATCACCATGGTAACACTTTGCTCGCAAGTTGTTGAGAAGGTGGTTCGAAAAGTCTGATGGTGTTCTATTCGCTGGTGCTCTCAAATTATTGATTTTTATTTTGTTAATCTTGTCGCAAGCTGAATCGCTGAGATCAAACTGGAATTGTCGGCCTTCCCTTGCCAGGCAATATCCAGTGCGGTGCCGTGATCGACACTGGTGCGAATCAGGGGAAGGCCCAGCGTAATATTGACCCCGGTGTCAAAGTTTAAGGCCTTAAAGGGGATCAACCCTTGATCGTGATACATGCAGATATACCCATCGGTTTCTTCGCGTTTCCATGGTAGAAAACCGGTGTCCGGGGGGATCGGTCCGGTAATATCGACACCGTCATTGGCAGCGTTGGTGACCGCGGGAAGGATAATATTTTCTTCCTCGTTTGACCCAAACAAGCCACCCTCTCCTGCATGTGGATTTAGCCCCAGCGCGATTAGCTTCGGCTTGCGACCGAGAATGCGCGTCAGAGCCTCATCGGTGAGTGAAATCACTTCAAGAATTCTCTCCGTGGTCAATAGACGGGGCACTTCGTGATAACCAACGTGGGTCGTCACGAGACTGCAACTGAATGTTGGGGCCGTCATCATCATGCAGAAACGGTCCGTCTTTGCCCGCTCTGCAAAAAGTTCGGTATGACCTGGATATTCAATTCCCGCCATTCGCCAAGCTTCTTTGTGAATGGGTCCTGTGACGACGGCGTCGACGTCTCCCGAGATCGCCGATGCAATCGCTGATTCGATGAATTGATAGGATGTTCTCCCCGTTTGGGCGCTGATTTGTCCAGCGACTAAATCGGTTCCTGCATTGACTGCGAGGTCAACGAAGGTAGCGCGAGAATCCGTGGGCTGATCGGTTAAGTCATTCTGAACAATTGCACACTCGGGAAACGTAATTCCCATCTGGGATGCGGTTTTTTGAATGGCGGACAGGTCGCCAAAAATGACTGGGTGACATTCCTCGAGAACGGAAGTCGTCGACAAAATCTGTAGGCACAGTTCTGGTCCAACGCCGGCGGGATCGCCCATCGTGATTGCAATGCGAGGAAATTTCAAGGAAACGTACTTTCTGCGATTGAGCGAGTAAAAAATTCGAATGAGCCAAGAACTCGAATTATACACGCAAATCCTTTGTCGACAGATCTTGCTTTCGAAAGGATAAATTCAGTGATAGAATGGGAATAGCCGCATTCGATGTTAGGCGTTCCATTTTTCCACCTTTTTCAAGACGTTGCCATGTTACGAAATTTATTTTCATCTGCTGTCACAGCATTCCTCTTGGTTGTCATTGGCTGTGGATCAAGCGAGAAGCCGGCAGCGTCCTACAGCGGCAAGCCGCTTAAGTTAGCCGTAATTCCGAAAGGGACAAGCCACGAGTTTTGGAAGTCGGTCCATTTTGGTGCCGAGAAGGCTGCCAAGGAACTCGGTAATGTAGAAATCGTCTGGCGGGGTCCGGTGGTTGAAAGTGATACGGGTAGCCAGATCGAGGTGGTTAAAAATATGATCACGCTGGGAGTCGATGGGATCGTCTTAGCGCCGAACCAAAAAGGTGGACTGGTTGACGCGGTCGAGGAGTCGATTGATGAAAATATTCCCGTTGTGATTTTCGACAGCGGTCTCGATGACGGCCCCAAGATTGCTGGCTATGTTGCGACTGACAATTTCAAAGGAGGACAATTGGCAGCGGCGGAAATGGCCAAAGCAGTCAATAAAGAGGGGAATGTGATTCTCTTGCGTTATCTTGCTGGCAGTGAAAGTACGGAACAGCGAGAAAATGGATTTCTTGAAGGATTAAAAGAATTTCCCAAAATCAAAGTCGTTTCTTCCGACCAGAGAGGCGGAGATAATGCGACTTCTTCTAAAGAAAAAGTGGACCAATTACTACAGTTATTCGGCGAGGATCTCGACGGGATTTTTGCCGTGTGCGAGCCAAATGCAAACGGTACATTGGAGGCATTAAGGAATGCAGGGCTCGACGGAAAAGTAAAATTCATCGCGTTCGACCCCAGCGATGCGCTGATCGAAGCGTTAAAGGACGGGTCTTGTTCGGGGATTGTTCTTCAAGATCCGGTTGAGATGGGGTACCGCAGTGTTCTTACACTGGTGGATCATATCCAGGGCAAGGCGGCGGAGCCGTTTACTTCGACCGGAGAGTACGTAGCAACGCCCGACAATATGGATGAAAAACGGATGCAAGAATTATTGACACCGGCGATCTTTGAATAGTTTGGTTCGGTTGCCCGGATTGACCCTTGTAATGACTGCATGGCAGCGATTGAACGCGGGAGGCGTAACGCGATGAAAGGTCAATCTATTCTCGAAGTAAGCCGGATTTGCAAAGCGTTCGGGCCGACCGAAGCACTGCGCGGGGTTGGTTTAAGCGTTCGCTCCGGTGAAGTATTGGCACTGATTGGAGAGAATGGCGCAGGCAAGAGCACGCTCCTGAAAATATTGAGTGGGGCTCATCGAGCGGATTCGGGAGAAATGTCCATTGGCGACCGTCCCTTCCGACCCTCTGGTCCTTCGGATACGCGGCGGTCTGGCGTGGCCATGATTTATCAGGAATTGAACCTCGCCCCGGAATTAAGTGTTGAAGACAATCTTCTTCTGGGGCATGTCGGTAGTGGCGGCGGTTTGTTGATTCGAAAACAACAGCGCCCCAAGGTTATTGAAGCGCTTGAAACCGTGGGACTTGGGGGACTGAGCCCGACGGCAATCGTAGGCGAACAATCGGTGGCGACCCAACAAATGATCGAGATTGCGCGTGCATTGGTTGCTGAGGCTCGCATCATTCTGTTTGATGAACCAACCAGTTCACTTCCGCAGAAAGACGTCGCCCGTTTATTTTCGATTATCAACGAACTGAAGGAGCGTGGGATTGGAATGGTTTACATCAGCCATTTCCTCGAAGAGGTTCGCGAAGTGGCTGATCGCTACACCGTCTTAAGAGACGGAGAAAATGTTGGCGAAGGAATAATGGAAGATATCGATGATGATACGATCGTTTCGTTGATGGTAGGCAGGGACGTCAGAAATTTATTTCCAACCGTGGCTCACAGTCCTGGCGAGCCTTGGGTCAGCATTCAAGATTTGAATGGCTCCCCCTCTCCAAAGAATATTAATATTGAACTTCGAAGAGGAGAAATTTTCGGGGTTGCTGGGTTGGTCGGCGCGGGGCGGACAGAGTTAATCCGTACGATTTTTGGTTTGGATTACGCTGCTTCGGGAAGCGTATCGGTTAATCAAAAACCTATTGCTCATACTATCGGCGAACGCATCCAAGCAGGGTTTGGGTTTATTTCAGAGGATCGGAAAAGCGAAGGCTTGGCGCAGGACCTTTCCGTCATCGACAATTTAACGCTCAGTCGATTGACAGACTACACCACACTAGGTGTGCTTAATTTAAAGCAACGAAAACTCGCGGCAGAAAAGTTGCTGGAACGGGTTCAAGTAAAATGCAATGCGAGCGATCAAGCGGTATCTGAGTTGTCGGGTGGGAATCAGCAAAAAGTTGCGATTGCGAGAATTCTTCACCAGCAGGCGGATATTCTGTTAATGGACGAACCAACGAAAGGGATTGATCTCGGGACCAAAGCGGAGATCTATCAAATGCTTGGCGAATTGGCTGCGACTGGTAAAACCATTGTTTTTGTAAGTTCATATCTGCCCGAGTTATTAGCGGTTTGTGATCGCATTGGTGTGATGGCAAGGGGAGAATTGCGAGAAGTCAGAAATGCTTCGGACTGGACAGAAGAGGAAGTCATGGGGGTCGCGATTGGTTAAAAATAATCAACGCGAGCTTTGTATTTAGAAATGATTTCGTACATTCGTGATTTTATAAAATAGAGCGAGTCTCAAACTCAGATGAATTTTCGACGAATCTTAAAATCTATTTTCCAATCCCAGCTCGGGCCGATTTTTGCGCTCACGTTCATCTTGATGTTGTTCGCACTTGCAGATCAGCGATGGAGTTCTGGGAATTATCTCTCTCCGAGAAACTTTCGCGTGATGATGAATTCGGCCGCGCTGATTGCCGTGCCGGCGTTGGGGATGACTATGATTATCATCGCCGCCGGCATCGATTTATCGGCTGGGACTGCGCTGACGCTGTGCGGGACAGTTCTCGCGACTCAATTGAAACATGCTGCAGTCGCTTCGGGCGAACCCGGGTTTGTTTGGGTGGTTCTGCAAGCAGTCTGCCTGACTCTGCTAACCGGTTGCATTTGTGGTTTGGTCAACGGAGGCCTGATCAGCCTAACCAAAGTCGTCCCGTTTATTGTTACGCTGGGCACCATGACAATTTTCCTCGGGGTGGGACAGATCATTTCGAAAGAGTCGACGGTCTATGCGGACGAAAAAAACATCCCCGGCTGGTTGAGTGATTTCTGTTACACCGGCTCAAATTCGGAGCGTTATTTGAATTTTGGGTTCTTGCCCAATATCCCGAACAGTGTGTTGCTAACGTTGATCCTTGCCTTGGCCGTTGTCTTGCTTTTGCGTTACACCGTTTTTGGCCGGAATGTATTTGCGATTGGATCGAGTGAATCCACCGCACGACTGTGCGGTGTCAACGTGCCCCTGACGGTCATCGCTGTTTATACACTGGCAGGACTTTTTGTTGCCCTCGGCGGTTTAATGTATTACGCCAATGTGAAGAACGGAAATCCGTCTGACGGGATGGGTAAAGAACTTGAAATCATCGCGGCAGTTGTCCTTGGAGGGGGAAGTCTCAGTGGCGGGCGCGGTTCGATACTGGGAACGCTCGTTGGGGCTTTGATCATTACCGCCATCCGAAGTGGGTGCGCCCAACTCTCAATTCCTAACACGTACACCCATATTATTATCGGCGGAATTATTATTGTTGCCGTCATCGTCGACCAATTGCGACACGGATCTCCAGAGTGGTTTTTTCGCGTGTTGCCCGCGAAGAACAACGGAACTTAAGGCGATCGCATCAGTTATTTTTCTTCTTGAGCGTCGACAAATATTCCACAAGATCGACCAATTCTTCAGTGGTCAATTCTTTGTGGAGATCTGCCGGCATCAACGAAATTTGCAGTCGTTTTCGGGCGTCAATTTCATCCGATTTAATAATATGCTGGATGCCTTTTTCGTCCTTGATTTGGATTTCTGTGGCGGTTTCCCCGAGTAGCACTCCCGTGATGCTTCGTCCATCCGATTTTTGAATCATCCAGTTTTCATAGTTGTGGCTGATTCCAGCGGAGGGAAACAAGATAGACTCGTAGAGGGCAAGTTTGGATAGTTTATTACCGATTTCTGAGAGATCGGGCCCCACTTCAATCCCCTTGCCATTGACGATGTGGCACTTCGCACAAGTTCCGGCCTGTTCGAAAATAATCTGGCCATTAGCGGTATTCCCCTTCCGTTTATTTAACTGATCCATTGAAGGTAGCGGCTGGTTATTTTTGGTGGCGGCAATCGGGAATAGTTCATTCGCTTTTTTACGGATGTCCTTCCATCGAGCGCCGTGGAGCGTGGCTTGAATCGCCGGAAGTGTGCCGGGGTCGATTTTCTCTTTTTTCGTAATCCAAGACAGAACTGTGCGGGCGCCAGATTGACTTTCCCCCATTTTCTTAATCGCATAATTTCGCAGTGACAAGTCGAAGAAGCGTTGTTTTGCAATTCCATTGAGAATGACCCCTCCCTCATTCGTTCCTGAATTTGCCAACGCATCACAGAGGCTCTGTTGAGTTTCGGGCGGCGAATGGAGGATTAGATCTTTGACACGTGTATCCTGCTTCTTTCTCAACAATAGTTTCATGGCATCCGCTGCCAACTGAGGATTAGAAGAATCCGCGCTAATCTTCAGAACATCTGAGTAAAATTGCTTAGCTGAAAAACGGTCTATGAGAGAAACAAATTCGGGCGTCCCGCGCGCTTGTTCAATTAATTGATTTAGCTTTTCTAATTGGTTCTCATTTAAGGATTTAAGCGTTAAGCGATTTGCCGACTCCATCAAAACAACCTTAGATTTTGCAGCTTCGTAGCCGCGATCACCAAAAGCAATTTCAGCGAGGATGTTTGATTTATCATCCGAAGTCAAAAAGTCGAGTGCCCGAAAATAACGGGCGGTTTGTTCGGCAGTGGTGGATGGGTGTTCGATTATTTTTCCCAGTGCTGCGACGGATGTCTTTCCGCGAGATCGCCACAAGATATCTTTCATTTCTTCGGAAGCCATTGGGTCTCCTGAGAAACTGGCTTGCCATTTGGCTAGGCAGGCATCCCAGTGATTGTCAGCGGCAATGCCGAGCGCCTCAAGAAACCACCGGTCTGGAGCGCGGTACATTGAAGCGATGGTTGCCCACATTTCGACTAGTTGGTCGGCTTCCTTGGGCTGGGGGTCGAGCATCCATTGGCGCATCGCAATGAGAATCGCCCGCAGCAATGCCGGATCAGCATTTTCGAGATCGATCTGGTCACGAATATCGGAATAAGATAGCTGATCCTGTAGCAAGACTGCCAAACGAATTGACGTGATTTGCAAGTCGATATTGGGATCGCTAAGCCCGGCCTGGATGTATTTGATTTTTTGCGTTTTAGGAATGTTTAGATTTCCTAATGCCCATAAGGCGCGGGCACGGTGTCGGGGATTGTCCTGACTCCATAAGGCTTCGAGTGCAGGAATCGATTGACTTCCGAATTCTTGAAGTGCCTTCCATGCCAGGTAGCGAGTGGCGAGATTAGGGCTACCTAAGGCTTGAGCTGATGATGCAGGACTGGAGAAATCAACCGGAGGTGATTTGTAATTGCCTCCATCACCTTTGGTGGTGACACGGAACAATCGACCCCGCTGGACATCTTGCATCCGATGCCCCCCCACTCCGGGATCGTACCAGTCGGCAACAATTAAGGACCCATCGGGAGCAACACAAACATCGGAAGGCCGGAACCATTGGTTCTTTTGAGCCCCATCAATCATATTGACGACTGAAGCGGAGTAGCCTGCCCCCGAAACTTCGACTGGGTACGCTCGAACGATGTTCGGCCCTGCGTCACAGTGAATCATTTGGTTTTGGAAGATTTGAGGAAGTGAGTCACCTTCATAGACACATATTCCTGTGGGAGATCCCGCGCCGGTAATCAGAAGATTGGGAACGACGCCCGGGTCGTTCTGATACCAATGTCGCGTCGGTACGTCCGGATGCATGCCTGTTCTTTGAGTTTTCCATCCGGCCCCGGTTTTTTGATCGGTGTAGCCATAATTCCCAAATGGCATCACGAAGTTAATTCGGGTTGCCCGGTTTCCATCATCGTCGTTGTCGGATTGCCAGAGCGATCCAAAGGAGTCGATGCAAACTTCCCAGTTGTTACGGAAATTCCATGCGAGTGTTTCGAAATCCGAGCCGTCGAGGTTGCATCGAAAGATCATTCCCTGATTGTAGGGGCGACTGTTTGCGATTACCGGATTGCCCGCTTTATCGATGATTTGTTTGCCATCTTTATCTTTAATTTGGCGGCCGTTATTACCAAAATTGAAATAAAGTTTCCCATCGGGACCGAACACAAACGCATGAATTCCATGGTCGTGTTGTTTTCCTCCGATACCGGTGAACAAAATTTCTTTGCGATCGGCTTTGGAATCACCATCGGAATCAATCAAGTAAAAAACAGCATCGTTGGCAGATACTAATACGCGATCCCCCAGCACACAAATTCCGTGGACTGAGTCGATGTCGCGGCCTTGGTAGAACACCGTTTGACTGTCCGCTTTGGCGTCGCCATCGGTGTCTTCGAGGATCAGTATCCGATCACCTTCTTCGCGAGGTTTTGAGTCACCGTTTCGAAACTGTCGATAATTAATAACTTCGCAAACCCAAACACGCCCGAGGTGATCGATGTCAATGTTGGTTGGGTTTGCCATCATCGGTTCGGACGCGAACAGTTCGACGTCCAGTTCTGGGTGAATGTCGAATTGTTCGATGGCGTTTTGAGATTCGTGAACTTTGTCGGTTTGCCCAAAAGTGACGCTCAAGTATCCGAGCGTAATAAATAGGATTAACCCAA
>TARA_B110000495_G_scaffold25447_1_pt1 | contig 12087 bp, 10 predicted proteins | sample TARA_B110000495 | Tara Oceans TARA_B110000495 (sample SAMEA4398219) | marine metagenome | biome: Polar Biome; feature: [MES] marine water layer (ENVO:01000295) within the mesopelagic zone...; material: water (ENVO:00002006), including particulate matter (ENVO:01000060) such as...... | reverse complement strand
AATAATAATATGTACTGTGTGATAATGGCTGGTGGTCGAGGTACTAGATTTTGGCCTGCGAGTAGAAAAAATAATCCTAAACAACTTTTAAATATTGTTGGAAAAACAACAATGTTGCAAATGACTGTGGATAGATTTCAAAAAATGAAAAATGTTGAAGATATCTTTATTGTAACAAGTAAAGATTTAGCACCAAAAATTAAAAAAATGATTAATGGGATAAAATCAGAAAATATTATTATTGAACCGAGTGGTAAGAATACTGCACCTGCAATTGGATTAGCAGCGCTAAGGATAAAATCAATAAGGAAAGATGCAGTTATGGGGGTTTTTCCAGCAGATCATTTAGTTATTGGAGCCCAAAAATTTTCAAAGACTGTTCGCTCTGCAATTCAAATTTCAAATAAAAGTAATGGTTTAGTTACAATTGGTATTGAACCAAAGTTTGCTTCTACAGGTTATGGATACATTCAATTTGATCCTGATAGCGCCTTAGATTATTTAGCTGGGTTTAAAGTAAAAACTTTTGCTGAGAAACCTCATAAAAAATTAGCAGAAAGATTTGTTTCAAGTGGCGATTTTCTATGGAATGGGGGAATGTTTATCTGGAAAGTCAGTACATTTTTCAATGAGTTAGAAACTCATATGGAAGAATTTAATAGTCAGCTTAAAAAAATTGAAAAAAAAATTGATTCGAATCAAGATTTTAATCACATATGGAAAAAAATTCAACCAGAATCTATTGATTATGGACTAATGGAAAAATCAGATAATATATATGTGGTTAAATCTGAATTTGAGTGGAATGATCTTGGCTCTTGGGATGCTATTTTTGATGTTTCACCAAAAACTAAAGATAAAAATGTAATTCGCGGCAATGGCTTAGTAATGGATGGAAAAAATAATTTAATTGAATCAAATAATCATTTTACAGCCGTAGTTGGAGTTGATAATATTGTTGTTGTCAATACACCGGATGCAACTCTTGTGATTCCTAGAGATAAAGTTGAGAATATTAAAGAATTAGTTGCATACCTTGAAAAGAATAAAAAATCAGAACTACTTTAACTAATGTCAAAAATAAAATCAGAAAAATTATTCATTCTTTTTGAAGAATTAGCAGATAAAATGAATATAAATATTGTTCAAGGAAAAGGAGACTTTATTGGTGGGATGTGTTCTGTAAATGATGAATCTTATATAGTGATTAACAAAGTGAAGCCAATGGTTCAAAGGTTGAATATTCTTGGAGCTGAATTCTCTAAGTTAGATTTAAATAATATTTTTATTTCACCTGTACTCCGTAATTTTATAGAAAATACGCAGCAAGATATTTTTTGAGAGGTTAAAAAAATGGATAGATTATGGAGCCCTTGGAGAATGGATTATATTCAAAATAAAGAAGATAATAAAAAAGGGTGTGTATTTTGTTTAAAATCAAAACAAAAAGATGATAGAGATAATTTAGTTCTTTTTAGAGGTTTAAGCTCTTTTGTAGTAATGAACCTCTATCCTTATAATAATGGACATATTATGATTTGTCCTTATAGTCATATTGATTCAACTAAATCTTTATCGAAAGAATCTATGGCAGAGATTATGATGCTTGCAGACCAATCTATGGAGATATTTAGAAATTTAATGAGAGCTGAAGGGTTTAATTTCGGTTCAAATATAGGTGTGTCTGGCGGAGCTGGAATTGCGGATCATATTCATTTTCATGTAGTGCCAAGATGGGCTGGAGATACTAATTTTATGCCTGTTATAGGCAATACAAAAGTGATGGTTGATGAGCTAATAAATACTTATGATAAACTTAAAATTGAATTTGATAAAATAAAGTAGACTTATGGATTTTGCACAAACTTGGCTTCCTTTTATTTATTTATATGGAGTTGGCGGCATTGCCTTTGTATTTGGACTTAATTTAATTCTAAGAACAAAAGCACTCCGCTTATCTTATTCTCGTCATAAAAAGTGGGTATGGATATTTTTATATGGATTTTTCTTTTATGCAGGTCTGCATGCATTCTTTATACTTTTAGCATTAGGAAGTAAATAATGGATATTGCTATGGGGACACAAATCGATAGAATAATAATTATTGCATATTTTGCTCTTGTTATGGGATTTGGCGCTTATTTTGGAAAATATAGTAAAACAACCTCGGATTATTTTTTTGGGGGCAGGCGATTTTCTTGGTGGCTTATTGCAATATCTATTGTTGCAACAGGCGTTGGTTCACATAGTTTTGTAAAATATTCTACAAAAGCATATGAATATGGTCTTTCTTCAACAATGACATATATGAATGATTGGTTTTTTATGCCACTATTTATGTTTGGCTGGTTACCAATTATCTATTATACAAGAATTAAATCTATTCCAGAGTATTTTGAGAGGCGATTCAACCGTAAGGCAAGATATATAGCCACTTTAATGACTTTGCTTTACATGATCGGTTATATTGCAATTCAATTCTTAACATTGGCGACTGCATTGTATAAGATATATGGTATACCATTAATGCTTACGGTCATTATTATTGCGATTGCAACAACGCTTTACATGCATTTTGGAGGACAGACTTCAGTAATATTTACTGACCTTTTTCAAGGTTTTATTCTAATATTTGCAGGATTACTTCTTTTCTATTTAGGCATTCAATATTTAGGTGATAATACTGCTTTCTCAGGACTTACCGCATTTTGGATGAATTTATCACCAAACGAAAAACTTCCATTAGCACATTTTAATCATCCACCTGATTTTAATTTTGTGGGAATTTTTTGGCAAGATGGAATTGCTGGTTCTGTTGGGTTTTTATTTTTAAATCAGGGATTAATAATGCGATTTATGGCTGCTAAAAGTGTAAATGAAGGAAGGAAAGCCGCAGCCTTTAATGTATTAATAATCTTACCAATATCTGCAATTGTCGTTTCAAATGCTGGGTGGATTGGTAGAGCAATAACCAATGCCGTCCCAAATGCATTGCCAGTTGATATGGTAGCCAATGATGTTTTTATAGTGGTTACGAATATTGTTTCTTCACCAGGTGTATTTGGCTTTATAGTTGCTGCACTTTGTGCTGCATTAATGTCAACAGCTGATACACTTGTAAATGCATCATCTGCAATAATTGTAAATGATATCTATAGACCATTAGCGAAAAAATTAAAAAATGAGAAAGAGGAATTAGAAATAGCAAGGTGGACTTCAATTGGAGTTAAAGTTTTAGCCGTTGCTTTAGTCCCATTTTTTAATTCATTCGATTCAATATACGAAGCTCATGGTTGGTTTCATTCGACATTTACACCACCACTTGTTGTTGGAGTTTTCCTTGGTATCTTTTGGAAACGTTTTACGAGCTCAGCAGTTATTGCTACATTTTTAGGTGGAGCTTTTTTGATGTTATTAGGACAAAATTTCCCTGAACTTATAAGTCCGTTCTCACATGGAATTGAATTAAGGCCAGGTAGAGGATATTCTTATATTGGAGCTTTATATAACATTTTTGTGTGTGCAAGTGTGGGTGTTATTGTCACTTTCTTCACAAAGCCTAAATCTGAGAAACAATTATCAGGCCTTACAATTTTTGATGTCCATAATCTGAAGTATATTTTTAAAGGATCACCAGTAAATGAAGAAAAAGGCGAAGCTATTAATGTAGCTTGGAAAATTAAAGAAAATGATTTGGATATAGTTTGTTTCTCAAACAATGATATGGAAAGAATGAAAGCAAATCCTGGTGATTTAGTTTTTATTGAAGATTCTCGTTGGTGGCTTGGAGGATTAAAATCGGCACATTCTGTTTATGGAGAGCCACATAACGAGGATGGATTAGTATATATAAATAATAATCATTTAAATCACGGTCAATTTATAGAGGGACTTAAATTAAAAGCTGAAAAGGAAATGTAAATGGTTGGTCTCCAAAGTATATATAATATAAATTCGCGCCGAAAATATTAATAATTAATTACCACATTCCGGAGTAGCTCAGTTGGTAGAGCGAGTGGCTGTTAACCACCAGGTCGGGGGTTCGAGTCCCTCCTCCGGAGCAAAAGGCCCAATTTATTTTGGGCCTTTTTTTTAACATTTATTTAGCATGCTTTTCATTTAGTAATATTATATACTTGATTGAATACATAATAAGGAGATAAAAATGAAAGTGGGATTGTTAGACTCAACTCTTAGAGAAGGTGAACAGTCGCCAAATGTATCCTTCTCAACTGCTCAAAAAATAAAAATTGTTAATGCTTTAGATGCATTTGGTGTAGAATATATTGAGATTGGTCATCCAGCAGTTTCATCTGATATAAAAAAATCTATTTCAAAAATTTCTGAATTAGAAACTAAGGCAGAAAAAGTGATCCATAGTAGAGCACTTAAATCTGATATTGATGAAGCTATATTATTAAATGCAAAATGGATAGGGATTTTTTTTGGTACATCTGAAATTAGTTTAAAATATCAATTTGGTATTGATCCTAAAACTGCACTAAGTAGAATTAAATATGCAGTTAATTATGCTAAAGATAATAATCTAAAAATTAGATTTACTGCAGAAGATGCCTCAAGGACTAAATTATCTTTTTTGATTGAGGTCGCTCAAATTGCTGAGGAAGCAGGAGCTGATAGATTTAGCATTGCAGATACTGTTGGAGTCTTAACACCTGATAAAACATCCTTATTAGTTAAAGAGATTACAAAGGCAATAAAGATACCAGTTCATATACATTGTCATAACGATCTTGGAATGGCTACTGCTAATTCTATCATGGCATTAAAGTCTGGAGCTCAAATTGCAGATGTCTCAATAAATGGTCTTGGCGAAAGAAGTGGCATTGCTTCACTTGCCGAAGTTGCGATGATTCTAAAATTACATTTTGATGTAGTAAATAAATGGGACCTTAGTTCCTTAATAAGACTATCAGATGAATTAGCATTAATTTCCGGTATTCCAAACCGATTAAATCAACCTATTGTTGGGAAATATGCTTTTACTCATAAAGCTGGTTTACATACAAGAGCAGTCATTAAGTCTCCTAAGTCATATGAAGGTTATCCACCTGAAATAATTAATCAAAATAGAGAAATACTAATAGATAAATTTACGGGTAGAGATGCAGTCGCTGATCGATTAAATAGATTGAATATTAATTATTCCCAGTTAGAATTAAATAAAATAACAAATGATATAAAGAGTAATAATAATTTTGAATCTCTTACAGATATAGAAATTTTAAATTTTTTATAAATTGTATTAGTATATGCGTTCTTTATTTAATAATTATAAAATTATAATTTTATTGATAAGTCATTTTGTCTTTGGTCAAGATCCACCAAATATTAATTGGAAACAAATCAATACAAATCATTATGATATTATATTTCCTTATGAAATTCAAGATGAGGCCATAAGAGTAGCCAATACATTAGAGCATATTCATTTTCAACTCTATCTTAATCAAGAATCAGAGCATAAGCGAATTCCAATTTTACTTTCAAATCGAGGATCGATTCCTAATGGATATGTATCAAAAGCGCCATGGATGTCTGAATGGTATAATATTCCACTTATGCAAAGAGAAATGGGTCTAACAGAGTGGTATAGAGATTTAGCAATCCATGAAGGAAGACATGTTGCTCAAACAAATTATATGAACCAAGGCCTCAATAAAGCACTTGGTCTTCTATTTGGTGAAAGCACCCAATCATTATATACAGGTTTTCTTATCCCAGATTGGTATTGGGAAGGTGATGCAGTTGATCTCGAAACAAAATATACTCATTCAGGTAGAGGTCGAATACCATATTTTAATCGTATTATAAAAGCACATCTTTTATCTGGCAGTAAGTTTAATTACAGAAAAACATTATTTGGTTCATATCGTAAAATTTTTCCAAACCATTATCAATCAGGTTATCATTTAACAAAGCATATAAAAAAAGAATATGGTGAAGCAGCTTGGCCTCGAATAATAAAAAATACACTTTTTTGGCCATTTATCTTAAATCCTATATTTCCTTTCTCACGGTCTATAAAAAAGAATACTGGAAGGTCCATTACTCAAATTCATCATGATACTTTCTACGATATTAAAACTAAATGGAATAAAGAAATAAAAGATATGATTGAAGAAGAGGTGATGCTATTAAATCCATCAAGAAAGGTCACTACAAGTTATCAATATCCATCTATGTTAAAAGATGGAAGAATAATTGCTTTAAAACATGGTTTGGGAGATGTTAGTACAATTGTTAACATATTTCAAGGAATAGAAAACCCACTGAAAAAGATAAGTAGCAGTGCAATAATATTTGGATTTTTTTCAAATGGTAAAAAAATTGTTTGGTCAGCTTACGATCAAGATAAAAGATGGACGAAACTTAGTTGGACAAATATCCTGTTATATGATATAGAAACAAAATCAATTAAAACTATTTCAAGTAAAGGTCGAGATTATCATCCTCGCATTTCAACTAGAGGTGATAAAATTGCAATGGTTTCATTTTCAGAGAATAGGAATGCATTATTAAAGATTATTGATTCAAATACAGGTACTACCCTTGATCAAGTTGAGGCGCCTAATGAAGGAGTAATCATGACACCTTCTTGGTCAAAGGATGATACTCAAATTGTTTTTACTGCGCAAAATTTAAATGGGCGTGCAATCTATATTTATGAGCTTAAAAATCGACAGTTTCTAAAGATTAAAAATGAATTATGGCAGGATATATATAATCCAATATTCTACAAGAATTATATACTGTTTGAAGGTCAAATAAATGGATTTGATCAATTATTAGCAATTGATATTAATTCAAAAAAAGAGTTCAAAGTGACTTCTCAAAAACTAGGCGTTTACAATCCTTCAATAACACCAGACGGGAATCTTTTATATAATAATTATTCAATAAATGGTCATGGAATAGTACAAGCAAATTTAAATCCAAGTAAATGGATTCCAATTACTGGTAAAACAAAAATTGTTGAAAATGATAGTTATATTTCTGATAATCCAATCGTTTACGATTTACCAATAATAAAAAAGTCCTATGAAGTAAAAGAATACAAAGTTAATCGAAATTTATTGAATTTTCATAGTCGATATATTTTTAATGATAATTTTGAACCAACTCTTGGAATTCAGTCTGATAATATATTGGGAACTTTATCAATGAATTTTGAATTTTCACATGATAGAAATGAAGATATTTATCGAAGAAAAGCACGAGCAACTATAAGAAAATTTTATCCGATAATTGATTTTGAATTAGAGTCAAGTAATAGAAATGTTTATCGTGGTAAATATTTTGAGACGATTAATAAATCAAAAGACTCATTAATTTATAATCTTAATGAGAAGTGGAATGAAACAAATCTGAATATTGGTTTAAAATTTCCAATATTAAATAAATTTGAAGGACAATCTCTAAAATCAGCTTACTTTAAATTAGGTTCTAAATACACATTAAGAAATCAATCAACATATTATTTTGACTTCATTAAAATTCCTCTAAATGTTAAAGTTTCAAATAGACTTAGACAGCAAGAAAGAGATGGTGAAATAGTTCCAATATACTTTGAAGCTGGACTCTCATCATCTAAAGAAAAATCGCAACGAGACCTAGGTTTTTATGGATGGCAGTTATTTGGTTACTTTGGTTTTTCACCATTTAAGGGACTACTAAATGGTAGACAAAACTCTATGAGCTTTGTATTAACACGTGAAGGGTTTTTTAAACATCATTTTGTAGACTTCCGTCTGCAAAATGAAGTAAATAAAGGAGATTATATTTTTCAATCTAAGCTTCCTTTTCCTTATGGTTACAAGTGGAAGCTATTTAGTTCAGGCCTCAGACAAAGTATAAAATATAAAGTACCTTTATTTTACCCAGATTGGGAAGCTCCTTTTGCAATTACTTATTTAAAGCGAATTCAAGGAAGAATTTTTAGTGATTATGTTAAATCTAACCTTAATGGTCCAATGATTGCTATAGGTTCAGGAATTACATTTGAATTAGCTGGATTCTTTGATATTAAATTCCCGTTATCAATTACATTTAATTATTATTATAATCCAAACTCTAAGAATAGTGGCTTTCAATTGGAATTTGAATAAATATAAAGTTTGATGTAGTTTTTAATGTTAACAATTACAAATTATAAAGTTTTAGTTAGAGGGTGTTATGAGTAATCGCGGAGATGATAGACGTAGGATTGAACGAAGAGATGGTGTTGATCGACGTTCGAATAATATTAAAGTAGATAATGAGAAAAGATCAGTTGCAGTACGTAGAGATGAGGAACGTCGCTTAGGCTCTGAACGTAGGAATACTTAAAGTTTTTCTACTTTAATATATGATATTTTTTTGGTTTAAAATCAATTATTGAGAGGTATTCCTCTTAATGAAATAGTGAATTGCCAAGCATTGCTTTTCTGGTTCATATCTCCTTCATTGCTTGCAAAAGAACCATTAATAAAGATAGGTTTTTGAATATTCAAAGCAATAGCACCAAACCTAGTTCCAAAGAGGTAAGATATACTTGGGCTTACAGAAAGAGATTTAGTATTTGGAGCTGGAATATTATTCCAATAACCTTGACCGGTATGAAGAAAATTTAAACCATAGCCTAAAGAGCTATCTATATTATCAAAGCGTTTATAAAGCATTGAGAGTGCAATATTTAAATTGGCTGGCGGTAAATATCCATATTTACTTTCTGAAAAAGGTTTTTCATATAGTACGAAGCCACCAAAGAATGTAGGATTTATACTTCTTTTAAAATATACTTGAGCTTCTATGTTATAATTAAAAGTTCCATTACTTAAACTGAAGTGTCGATGTTCTTTAACTTTATCACCATTCAAAAAAAATGGATCTGATGTTAATTGATTACTTGATGGTATAGTAATTCCAGCACCTGTATAAACTCTAAGTCCATTTCCAAGGCCAGTATTTTTAGCCAAATATCTTAAAATAATTTTAGAATCACCTAGGATACTTCCTTTAGCATTATGAAAGTTACTTGAACTTAATTCACTCCTATGGTGAATTGATGAATTAGGCTGTTTCCAATTCATCTTTCTTATACCAAAAGTTGAGGATATCATCAAATTAAACTTATTAGAAATTCCATAAATTATGTTTGGACGTAACAAAAAAGTGTTTAACGAGCCGCTATGTTTAAAAGGCTCTTCTTCGAGTGGGTCATGCCACCAATTTATTAAAGTAAAGTTACTTTGAACTCCATAATAGAAAAGTCCTTTATCAGCGCCAAAACCTTTATCTGACTCGCCAACTGGCAAGGAAGGATTACTTCAAAGAGCTCATTGCCCATATAGTGCAGCCATAAGGGTAAATATAAGAATAGGCTTAATTTTCACATTAGAAAATACAAATTTTTGTGTTTTAATTTTTATATATTCTTTCATATTAAAAAAAAGAAAAGTTTAATTATTAATTCAAATACTTTGTATAATATAATAGATTATATCTTTAAGGAATTAAAAATTTAAAGCTAAATAAAAGTCTTTATTTTTAAATAAACTAAACTACTCGTTAATAATTATTATTTAAGGAATTTTATATTATGTTGTATGAAGACATAAACATCACAAAAAGAATAACCATAACAAATGGGAAAAAATATGATTTTTTCATATATGATGTAACATCCTTTGAACACAAGCTTTCTAGTGGAAAATTTGGAAAAGGCGATACTGTAATTAGTAAGGTAAAAGATTTTAAAATGTTAGATGATGAAACTGGAGAAATGTTAGAAGTTAAAATCAGATGTTCAAAAAGAATTAATGATGCATTAGAAGGCTTAGAGCCAAAAGAAAGTAGACAAGTTTTTAAGAAGTGTTTAAAAGAATTAGAAGATAGAGGTTTAGTAAGAGGTTAATATAAAATATATAATTTTCTTAATTTAATAGAATGTCACAGATTGAATCTAAAATTAACCATGTCTTTAATGCACAATTAATTAATCGCCAAGCAGTTAGAGAGACAACCTACCTGCAAAGATCAGCTAAGTTAAAATTAATTGAAACTTGGCTAATAAATCACCGTAAAGAGATACAAGAAGCGATGTTTGCTGATTACAGCAAACCTTCTTCGGAAGTAGACCTTACTGAGATTTGGTCTTGTGTAACAGAAATTCGCCATTTACGTAGGCAATTAAAAAAATGGATGAGACCAAAAAAAGTTCCTCCAACTTTAATAATGGCAGCGACTGATGCTTGGATTCAAAATGAACCTAAAGGTGTCGTCTTAATTATTGCCCCATGGAATTTTCCATTTAGTTTAACTATTGGTCCTCTTGTTTGTGCTATTGCTTCAGGAAATTGCGCTATAGTAAAACCATCTGAATTAACTCCTAATTCATCAAATTTAATGTCAAAAATGGCATTAGAGCTATTTGAAGAGAATGAAGTATCTTTTATCGAAGGCGATGGAAGTGTTGCACAGACTTTATTAGAAAAGCCATTTCATCATATTTTTTTTACTGGAAGTCCAAAAATTGGTAGAATTGTTATGGAAAAAGCTGCCAAAAATTTATCAACTCTTACATTAGAGCTAGGTGGAAAATCGCCAACAATTGTAGATAAAACTGCTAATTTAAAAGATGCAGCAAAGAAAATTTCTTGGGGTAAATTTCTTAATTGCGGTCAAATTTGCTTAGCTCCAGATTACCTATTAGTCCATGAATCGGTTAAAGAAAAATTATTATTAAACCTTAAAACGATTGCTTTAAAACAATTTGGGGGTGAGAATGGATCTTCAAAAGAATCTAAAGATTATTCTAGAATAGTAAATAATAAGCATTATTCGCGTCTAAAGGGTTTAATTCAAAAAAGCACACTAGGAGGAGCTCAATTATTTATGGGAGGAGAAAGCGATAGTTCTTCAAATTATATAGCTCCAACTATTTTAACAGACATTGATAAAGATTCTCCTATAATGTCTGAAGAAATTTTTGGACCTATTCTTCCTGTTATAACCTTTAATGAGTTAAAAGAAGCGACAGATTTTATTAACGAACAGCCTAAGCCATTAGGCTTATATATTTTTAGTAAAAAAACAAAAAATATTGATTTTATTTTAGACAATACATCTGCGGGTGGGACTTGTATTAATGATACTATTTTACATTACATGCATTTGAACCTTCCTTTTGGCGGAATTAATACAAGTGGTTTTGGTAGGACACGTGGATTCGCAGGATTTCAAGCTTTTTCTAATCAACGTTCTATTATGAAGCAGTCTTCACTTAGCCTTATGAAACTTCTTTACCCACCTTACACCAAAAATGTTAAACGGCTTATTAAATTAGCCCTTAGATACTTTTAATTATACACACTCATAATATGACTAGGTTATAAATTAGTGTCTACTTGTTATAATTAGTAAAGTAAAATAATTTCATACTTATTAAAATGAGAATTTTTTATGAATAGAAATGTACAATCAATTATTAAAGGAATTAAAACAAGTGATGGTGCTGGAGTAAACCTCACTCGTATTATAGGTAGCCCTGAATTAAATATGTTAGATCCATTTTTACTATTAGATGAATTTGGCAGCGAAGACCCTAATGATTATATCGCAGGTTTTCCACCTCATCCCCATAGAGGTTTTGAAACAATAACTTATATGTTAAATGGGAAATTTAGGCATAAAGACTCTGCCGGTAATGAAGGCTTTCTAACTGATGGTTCAGTACAATGGATGACAGCTGGAAAAGGAGTTATTCATAGTGAAATGCCTGAGCAAACTGATGGATTAATTAAAGGTTTTCAACTTTGGTTAAATCTGCCTAAAGAAAAAAAAATGATATCTCCAAAATATAACGATATTAATGCGGATGAAATTCCAATCGTAAATTTTAAAAATGGAAAAATAAAAATAATTTCAGGAAAACATCTAGGAATTAGTGGCCCAGGTAAGCCGCATACTGGTATGTTATATTTTGACATTCTTTTAGATATTGGTTCTGATTTAATTTTGCCAATTGAAAATGGGTGGAATGGTTTCATTTATGTTTATAGTGGAAGTATTAATATTCTAGATAAA
>TARA_B110000495_G_scaffold26779_1_pt1 | contig 12172 bp, 11 predicted proteins | sample TARA_B110000495 | Tara Oceans TARA_B110000495 (sample SAMEA4398219) | marine metagenome | biome: Polar Biome; feature: [MES] marine water layer (ENVO:01000295) within the mesopelagic zone...; material: water (ENVO:00002006), including particulate matter (ENVO:01000060) such as...... | reverse complement strand
TCGTCGACGACGAATATACGGATTTGTGAGGTCATAAATGGAATTCCCATTCCATTGCCCACCTTCAAAATAGCAAGATTGATTTCCTAAGAAAAGAGATTCTTTTATTACCTGTTTAAGGATAACAGGCATCGGTGTTGATTTATTTGAGCCCTTTGCGCAACGCAGATTTTTTGTACTCAGGTGCATGCCGAATATCACGGCTTGTGGCCATAAAAAATATTTCCTTGGATATGTTTACGGCATGGTCACAAACTCGTTCTAATGATTTCGAAATAAATAAAACTTCAAAAACAGATGAGGCGAATGATGGGTCCTTTTCCACCAAAGATTGGCAAAATTTATTATTATCTTCGTGCAACTGATCGACCTGTAAGTCTCGAGTCCAAATTCGCTTTGCTTTGTCTTCATGAAACTCGACATAAGTAGAAAGTGCATCTTGAATCATCTCCTGTGCGATCTGAGCCATTTCAGGAATACCATGAAACTCATGCATTACCGTTTTCCGTGATCGCCGCGCTATTGCCTTTGCCTCGTCCCCTATGCGTTCAATCTCATGACTGATTTTCATTGTGGCCACAAGTAACCTAAGATCTGCCGCCACAGGTGCATGCGTTGATAAATAACTGGTCACCAATTCGCTAAGTTCATTTTCTAGGTGATCTATCTCATCATCATTTACTCGAACCGCTTTTGCTAGAACTGAATCCCCTTCCATTAAAGCTCGGGTTGCTACTTTGATGGATTCATTAGCCAGTTGCCCCATGAGTAGAAGTTTAGATTTTACAGTTTCAAGGTTATGCTCAAAATAACTAGTCATGGTCAGATAAGGCTAAGTGATTGAAAAGATATTTTACCCGAATTTCCCGGATATGTAATCTTCGGTTTGTTTCTTTTTTGGATTAAGAAAAATTTTCTTTGTTTGATCATGTTCAATTAACTTTCCCAAGTAAAAAAAGGCGGTCCGATCGGAAATCCTTCCAGCCTGCTGCATATTGTGTGTCACTACCACGATTGTATACTCATCTTTCAATTTAAGAATAAGCTCCTCAATCCGTCCAGTGGCAACTGGGTCAAGGGCGGAACAGGGTTCATCCATCAAAATAACTTCAGGTTCAACGGCTAGGGTTCGAGCAATACAAAGCCGTTGCTGTTGTCCCCCAGACAATCCATAAGCATTCTCATTCAAGCGATCCTTCACTTCTCCCCAAAGTGCTGATTTACGAAGAGAGTCTTCCACTTTCTCGTCAATAATCCGTTTGGATTTGATACCTTGAATCTGCAAACCATAAGCTACGTTTTGATAGATTGATTTAGGAAAGGGGTTTGACTTTTGAAAGACCATCCCAACTTTCTTTCGAAGCTCAATTACATCCACGGATTTATCGTGTAACTCAACTCCATTAATTTCAATCGACCCATTCTCTACCCGTGCATCTTCAACAAGATCATTCATGCGGTTAAGGCAGCGCAACAAGGTACTCTTTCCGCATCCAGATGGGCCGATGAAAGCCATCACCTCCTTATCGTAAATATCTAGCGTAACATCGTGAAGGACTTGATTTTCTCCATAAGAAAAATCTAGGTTTCGAATTTTAATTGAGGAATCTTTATTATTATCCTCCAATTCTTTTGGGGTGGTGATCGGTTTAGTAGTTTCTTTCATGGTTAAAAATTTAGGTATTACCATCGATATTTATTTCGTAGGTGATTACGTAAAAGAATAGACAAACTCACTACACCTAGAACAAGAATGAGAAAAACAAAGGCGGTGCCATATTGCATGTCGGCCGTATATTCATTTTGGGGGATTTTCGCACTTACTACATAGATGTGATAAGGAAGAGCCATTACACCCTGAAAAAAGAAATCGGTCCAATGTTCTAATCCCTCCCAGGGTAGTTCAGAGCGTTTAGCATAGGCAGCAGTAAACATTATCGGAGCAGTTTCTCCCGCCACCCGTGCCACCCCTAAGATAGATGAAGTTAGAATCCCCGGCATAGCAAATGGAAGTACGCTCGTTTTAATCATTATCCACTTGCTTGCCCCCAATGCAAGTGAGCTTTCACGAAACCCTTGGGGGATGGAACGCAGGGCCTCCTCACTTGCGGTAATTACGATGGGTAAAACCATAAATGCTAAAGTAAACCAACCTGCTAATAGAGACACATTCCAATCCAAATAAATCACAAACAACCCAAATCCAAATAATCCAAAAATGATGGACGGAACACCGGCAAGATTAAGAATGGCTAATCGGACCATCGAGAGGAATTTCCCTGACTTACCATATTCTGCCAAAAATATTGCACAAAATACACCAAGAACAATGGCAATTGCCATGGCTCCAATCACTAGCAAAAGGGTGCCAACAATTGCTGGAAAGATACCCCCTCCAGAGTAAGCATAGTCTCTAGAAGGTAGGGAGACAGTCATTGCCCGCTTAAAGGGAGTAAGGGATGCCTGAAGAGATTCCCAATTTTCCGATTCATAGTCTTTTCCCCAAAAGGCTTCCCGTACAGTCGAGTAGGCAACGAGTGCTTCAGCGAAACGACCAAATTCCTTAGGTCCTTCGACTTGGATAAATTCATCATAGGAGGATCGAACCTCTCCACCAAATAATTTAATCGATTTGTTGTACACCTCCGGAACCAGACCGAGAAGTACCTTATAAGCATCCTCAACTTGCTCAGCATTTTTTAAAGAAATGCTCTCAATCTTGGGGTATTGCATCGCCCTAAAGAGAGTGATCTTTTCTTCGACTAAAGAGAAACGACCTCGTTCCATCTCGAAATGTCCGAGCATAAATTGTGAGACCATGGAAGGCACATCCTCGGGTTTCATTTCAAAATCTATCGCAGTGGTATTTATATCGACCAGCATTTCCTTCCAAAACGAAAATTTGTTAGCGGCGTTTTCGCGTTCTCGTTTGATGAAATGTTGATTCGACAGGATGAGAGATTCATCTTTCCATTCCCGTTGGAGACGATTTATGACTCTATCTAGTTCTTTGCGTGCTTGATCGTACTGATTGGACTGGCGAAATTCTTCCCATTTAACAAACATCTTTTCGTCCTTGAACTTAAAATAATTACTAGAACTAAGCTTGATCTCATCTTTACCTTCACCGATCACATGAAGGGTTTGTGGATGTTCGGTCAAAAACTCCCAGTTAACTAATCCATCGCCTTCAAATATCTTGTTTGCTCCTTTTGAAAGAATATCCCAAAAAAGAAATGCCGTACAAAAAAGCACGAAATAAGTCATACCTCGTAGAAACCCGAACATAACGGACTCCTGTACCCGCCCTCGGGTAATACGGGTCGCAAATGGATGTTTGGGTTCTCTGCCTAGACTCATGTAATTAGTAGTTTGCCTTGTAACGACCGGCTATGTTTTGAGAGAGAAGGTTTACTAATAGGGCAATGAGAAAAAGAGCAATTCCGACCATGAATAACGCTCTGTAATGAATACTGCCAAACTCGACTTCGCCCATTTCCTGTGCGACGATCCCGGTCATCGTATGTACTGGTTGAGCAAATACGCCAAGCCCGGAAGTGAAGTCGGGAATGGCGATACGGTTACCGGCACAAAGTAAGACTACCATCGTCTCTCCGATAACTCGTCCAAAACCAAGTAGTACGGCTGAAATGATCCCTGTTATTGCGGAAGGAAATATAACTCGAGCACAAGTCTGCCAACGTGTTGCACCAAGAGAAAGGGAAGCGTCGCGTAGTTCCCGTGGAACATTGTTAAGTGAGTCCTCTGCAAGGGTGAAAATCGTGGGTACTGTCATCAAAGCGAGAAGAAATCCAGCAGTCAGAGAGTTAAGCCGCTCATCTGCGATCAAGCTCACTATGCCTCCTAAAACAGCAATGCCAAAGAAACCGATCAAAACTGAGGGGATGGCAGAAATAAACTCGATGCAGGGTTTAATCAGTGATTGTTCTCTGGCAGTCGCCACTTGGTTTACATAGATGGCCGATCCCACGCCAAACGGGATAGCTAATGCTAGGGCAATCATACTCACAAGCAAGGACCCAGAAAGTAGGGGAAGAATACCATACCAATCTTGACGTGCACTATTGGTCACCCAGTCCTTTCCCAAGAGAAAGCTGCTAAATGCACGGTTGATGGGATAGGGTGTGGTCGAGTCCCAATCGGTTAGCCTTTCCTGATATAAGACTGCGGAATTCAAATATTCAACTAAAGCGGACTGTGCTTTTTGGAAGTCCATTGAGGATTCTTGAATAAGGAAGGAGGGCTTGTAGCTTTTAAGCAGCGAAGAGAATTTTACTTTCTGCTTGGCAATAATGTCGCCGTACCGTTTTCCAGCTGAGGATTGAATAAGAGGGGTTAGGCAGTTAATCTCCCCCCTTTTTTCGGTCCCCGATTCAGAACCTACAATCGGATTGATCCTTTTAGCGAGGTCTTCTCTTTGATGTCGAATAAAGTAATTTTGCCACCTGGCTAGCTCCTTGTAAGAGAAGTATTTTCTTTGCATCAACTCGTCGACGCTTTGTGAAAAGTCCTCTGCAGGCAGTCCAGTTTTTATAGCTTCTTCTTTTACTTCGATTATGTCACTTTGAGTTAGAAGAAAAAGTTTTGTTTCTGCTGCCCATTTAACGACTTGTTTTTCATAAATAAGAAGTAATTCCTTGATGTTTTGAAATTCTCTAGTCAATTCTAGCAAGGATTTAGTATTTTTCTCAGCTTCGGCTCGTTTCGCGTTATCAGGCTGAAGACTTTCAAGTGCTTCGGTTTCCTTAGAAAGAATGTTCTCCAGGTATCGATAGAGCAGAGTTTGCTCGTCGTGTTGCCTGGTCACTACTTTGGCGTATTCCATGCCAGATTTTCGGTACCTTTGAAGGTCGTTGCGGTATTGACCAAAAAACTCGATGCCTTCCTTGAAAAGAAAAAGGGTAATCAACCCAAGGATAATGATTGATGTTACAGCGTTACTTGCAAAAAAGATTTTAATCCAGCTATCTTTGCGTTGCGAAGAATTCATGGCCAAAGATTAAGAATGAGGATTAGCATCACCCCATTCTAGGGATAAAAAAGCTGTCTTGAAAGGAGTCATCATAAGAAAATGCTATAGTACCATATTGGCTTGCTTATTATGTGACGGAAGTGCGCCAATTATGTAACAATAGAAAGTGCTTTGCCTTTAGAGCTGAAACCTGGGTAAATCTATGGAAAATGTCGAACCATTACCAAGTTGACTGCGAACATGTACATTACCCCCATGGGCCTCTGCGACATGTTTGACAATGCTTAGTCCCAGTCCGGTACCTCCCTTTTCTCGGGATCTTCCTTTGTCCACGACATAAAATCGTTCAAAAATATATTCTAAATCCTTAGCAGGAATTCCGATGCCGTCATCTTCAACCAAGCAGGTTATGATTTCCCCTCCTTCGGATAGACTAGTTGAGACTCGTACTTCAGAAAAGTTTCCAGCATATTTAAAGGCATTATCGATCAAGTTACCAATGGCTATGGCGACCTTGATCGCATCAAAAGGAAACCCGTCTTTTTCCTCAGCAAATGAAAACTTTAATTTGTCCTTATTAACATAGGATTTGTCCTGCAAATACATATCGATTCCCCGAATTACTTCACAGAGTTTATTGGTGGTTAGATTGATGGGATGCCTACTTCCTTCGAGCTCGGAAAGACTAAGCAAATCATCTACTAAAGTTTGTAACCTAAGTGAATTTTTGTGAATTTTAGATATAAAAGAAGATCTTTGCTGTTCAGGAAGATCGGGAGAATCCACCAGTGCCTCAGCAAACCCTTTGATCATTGTTACTGGGGTGCGCAATTCATGGGAAGCATTAGCCACAAAATCCTTACGCAATCGTTCTGCTCTTTTGATCTCGGTGACTTCGCGAAATAGGAGTAGGTAGACTTCTTTGGGATTCGAACGAATTGGAGAAAGCAGAGCATACGCGACTTCGAAGTCTTTAAACATACCGTTTCTCCTGAAGGTAAACTCAGTTTTGAGCGGTTTATTACCTCTGTTTAACTGATCAATAAGATCGAGCACTTCAAAAGAGTCAACAAAGGCTTCCAGTCGCCTGCCAATCATAGATTGTCCCAGAGAAAAATTTCTTTCGGCTGTTGAGTTGGCAAAACTAATTCCATGGTCTTGATCTAATATTAAAGCTCCATCAAGCATGCCTCCGAGAATTTCATTAAATGCATGATTGGTTTGGTTACTGTTTTTCTCAAGCTCTCTAATTATAGTCGCATTTTCATCCAGTGTTCTTTGGCAGAGTTCTAAGGGAAAGTTTTTGTTTAGAAGCATGGGACGCTCTAAAATAAGGGTGTTTCCCTCTCGGATCGAAGACTCGAATTGGAGGATCAATTGTTTTCCTATCCGATGTTGTATCCAAAAATAAAATGCTAGCAACCCGAGTGCAATAACCGTCACTTCAGCCATTTTTTACAAAAGAAGCAAAAGAATTAATCAACAACCAGTTTGTAGCCAACGCCACGCACGGTTTTAATCATATCCCCTTTCGACCCAAGTTTACCCCGTAACCGACCTACATGATTATCAACAGTGCGTGTCTCGATATCGGTATCATAGTTCCATACATTAACCAAAAGGTTTTCACGACTCTGTACTCGACCAATTCTTTCCATCATTAAATGGAGGAGACGAAATTCAGTGTGAGTAAGATCAACCAATTTTTCATCTATAAACACTTCATGATTTTCAGGATAGAGTACGATTCCACCACCCTCAAGCTTACCTGATATGGCTAATTTTTTCTTGAGAGTACGGGTAAGAATTGCTTTGCTCCGGGCAATCAATTCACGGTTATCGAAAGGCTTGGTTAGGTAGTCATCGGCACCGCGTTCAAACCCTTTTACCCGTTCATCTGTATCACTTCGTGCTGTAAGGAATAAGATCGGAACATCCTTGAGTTGAGAGTCTACTTTGAGCATGCTACACAAACGCAACCCGTCCAATTCTGGCATCATTACATCGAGGATAATTAGATCTGGCTGAAAGTCCCTCGCATAACCTATAGCTTCCAAAGGGTTGGAGAGCGCACTTGTCTGGAAGCCCGCATTTTGCAATTGAAACTCGATCAATTCGCATAGATCCAGCTCATCGTCGATTACGAGAATCGAATGTTTCGAGGGGATAAAAGTTGATGATTCAGTCATAAGATTATCATGTGGTGAATTGGCGAGAAATTTTCTCTACTATATACCTTCAATGTAACAACTTTGCGCCAAGCATCGAAAATTCATGTTATTTTTCATTTATGGGTAAAGTTCATCAGCCCAGTCAAATAAACCTAAGCTTCCGTAAAAAGAGGCCACCCCCAAAGAGATGGCCTCCCGTTTAAAACAAACTAACTTGGATCACACTACTTGACAGGAACAAATCCAGTACTCGCTACGATCTTCTGACCAACGGAAGTAAGGGCAAAATCAAGAAACTTCTTAGCAGCACCAGTGGGTGCTCCATTGGTAAAACAGTTTAATCCACGGGAAAATTTGTAAGTACCATCGTTGGCTGTGATAGCGGAAGGAAGCACTCCATCAACAGCAATCATTTTGATACCCTTTGCTCCAACATAGGCCAAGCCAACATAACCGATTCCGTTTGGATTGTTAGCGACTTCTGTTGCAATTTGTTCATTGCCAGCCATCTTTTGAGTGGCAGAACCATAATCACGACCAGCCATTGCAAACTTTTGAAAGAATGCATAGGTACCTGAGGAGGTGTTTCGGGTATATCCAGAAATACCTCCACTCTTTCCACCCACGGCACTCCAATTAGTTATATCACTTGTAAAAATTCGCTCTACATCCTTAAGGGATAACTGGGAAAGCGGGTTAGACTCGTTAACGATAACTGCAACTGCATCATTTGCGACCACTGTCTTGACGAGGCGAACACCATTGGCTCCCGCCGTTGCCTTTTCTTTGCCCTTAAGCTCACGACTAGACATTCCTATGTGAGCAGTGCCATCAATAATGGCTGCAATACCGGTAGATGAACCCTCTGCTGCAATTTCAAACTTGGAGCCAGGATTTTTATTTTCATAAGCCTCAGCAATTTTCGGTATCATTTTGGCACCTAATGTATCAGATCCTTTAATAACTAATTTATCCTGAGCGTTAGTAAGAATTGAAAATGAAAAGAAGAGAGTGACTAGAATTTTTTTATTTAGTGATTTCATTGAATTTTACGATGTTGTTTTCTTTGATGATAATAATGGTTGAAAGTTTACCAACTGATGCGAAAGGCTGTAGTGAAGCCCCATCCGTCATATTCTTTAGCTCCGTCAGCTTGATTTAACTCAGTATATTGCATTCCATTTTGCCACTTCAGTTTATGACCATAGAAAAAGTGGTTTAACCCGAAAAAGTATTCGGTAAGGTCATCCCCTTTTCCTACTTTTGGATCTTGTGGCAACCTGCTTTCCCACCTGCTTGTTTTAAGTTGATCGTCTCCGGAACTATCTAGATGGGTGTAACAAAAAATAACCTGTGTCTTGTCTGTAATATCATAGAATGGCATCAACTGAATCGCCCAGACATCACCATCCTTACGGTCAGCATAACTTAAGTCTGTCCAGAGGTACCAATCGTTATTTTCCCATTTGGTGACAAATGAGTAGGCACCATTCCAATCCTTATATTTCATTTCATCTTCATCTTGGATCATGAGGTCTGCACGAATGTATGATTTTTCAAGATTGAAGTTTTCGCTGTAGTCCTTACCGACAGAAAGAATACCGAATTTTCCGTACTTAAAAGCATGATCAAACTCCGGTGCATTATCTGAAGAGTAAAATCCTGCAAAATAGTCGATCTCGTTTTTAGAGCCTGAAACAGATAAACCAGGAAAGTACTCTTGCCCGAACCAAATATTACTTGCAATTTTACTTCTTTCCAAAGTGTGTAACTTTTTCGAAGATGTAGATCCATCCAAAGTAAAAGGGGTGGACTGTTTTCCCAGCTTAATTTTTACACCATTCTCTGTAGACCATGAGAAATAGGTATCGGTAAGATTGTTGTAAAGAGGCTTACCTTGATTCTCAAGACCAAGATCCGCCTCTGAGTGTAAGGTGATGTCGCCAAAAAGAATTGCTTTGAAACCTAACCTGAATCGTCTCCAATCATAATCATCATGATCATCTCCAGTCACATCGTTCTCAAAGCTATGATATTCACCCTGAAGTCTTCCAGTAAGAGAAAATTTGCTTATTAATGGGTTTTGTTCATTTTCGAAGAGTGAGACTTTGCTCCAAAGCTTATCATAAGTTGATGTCTCTTCACTTTGGCCATTTGAAGTATAAGCAAAGGCCAGAAGACATTTTAAAAAGGTAAGTATTTTCAATTTTTTCATAATTTTAAGTGTAGTTTCATTTCGATTGATCCTTGTTTGGACATTTTAAATTATATACAGACCATGTAAAAATTGGATGAAGGAAATGTCTCATTTTTGCAAAAATACGAAAATTTGAAATTTCTAAGCTCTAAGAGTTTGACCTTTACCCAAAGTAATAAAACAGAATGATAGGATTTTTATAAGTGAACCATTAAAACTTCTTTTTCTTTGCACCGGGAATTCCTGCCGCAGCCGGATGGCGGAGGGATGGACCCGTCACCTGAAAGGCGATCAAATAGAAGCTTATATCTCCTGGGATAGAAAGCCATGGACTTAACCCTCAGATAGTTAAGGTAATGGCAGAGATAGGAATAGATGTAACTTCACAGCGGTCGGAAAACATTCGGGACTTTGCAGACACTGCATTGAATGTGGTAGTTACCGTGTGTGGGCATGCTCATGAGACCTGTCCAATTTTCCCAGTCAATTGCAAAGTTGTTCATTCAGGGTTTCCGGATCCTCCGAAAATGGCTAAGGAATTAGCCGAAAAGGGAGCTTCGGAAGACGAACAGCTTGCCTGTTACAGGCAGGTAAGAGATGAAATCCGGGCTTATGTGGAATCCCTGCCAGAATCTTTAAATCTCTAAGTTTTTAAATTTTATGAAATCGAAATATTTAGCTGAATTTCTTGGAACGGCTTTTTTATTTGGGGCTGTAGTAGGTTCGGGAATCATGGGACAAAGTCTTACAGAGAATGATGCAGTTACACTCTTGGCCAATACCCTTGCAACCGTCTTCGCCCTTTATTTTTTAATCACTTGCCTGGGAGATCATAGTTCCCATTTCAATCCGGTTGTGTCTCTCGTGATGCGATTACGTGGGGAGATCAATACAGCTACTTTCTTAGTCTTCAGCGTGCTTCAAATTGTCGGAGCAATACTCGGAGTAATCTTAGCCAACTACCTTTTCGATTTGGATCCTCTTCAGTTTTCTGAAAAAGCACGATCAGGCACCCACTTGTTTGTAAGTGAAATAGTCGCCACCTTTGGGTTATTACTGGTCATTCTACTTTCCTCAAAAGAAAAAGTGGCAGCCACTGTGGCGGCTTACATTGGAGGTGCCTACTGGTTCACATCTTCCACCTCCTTCGCTAATCCGGCTGGTGCCATAGGGCGTTCCTTTTCCAATACTTTTGCGGGAATATCACCTGGCGATATTCTTCACTTTTGCGTAGCTCAACTCATGGGGGCACTCCTTGCCCTCTTCGTGTACAATACTTTTTTTAATAAACAAGAGTGACTATCCCAAAAGATGATGCTGAAAATTTCCCCCAAGGCTTTTCGCACTCTCAATACTTAAAAGATGTATTTCTTTGTTCCTTGGTCGCATTTGGGGGGCCAGAAGCTCACTTGGGAGTCTTTCTCGATCGATTGGTACAAAAGAAAAAATACCTCACAGAAAAAGCCCTGCTCGAATGGATGGCACTTTGCAGTTTTTTACCGGGCCCAACAAGCACACAGGTTATTACAGCAATTGGATTGGAAAAAGGGGGCCGATTGCTTGGAATCCTAACTCTTCTAGTGTGGGCCTCACCTGCTATTTGCTTAATGGCATTGATTGCTTTGCTCCCAATCTGGTCTGCTGATAACGGCTTGGTCAATTTCACTGGATTTCTAGCCCCTATGGCTACGGGGTTTGTGGCTTGGGCAGCCTGGGCACTTGGCAGGAAGGTTATAACGAATCTACTCACTTTGGGTTTATGGAGCGTTGGGGTAACAATTCCAGTATGGTCAACAAGTCCATGGGCTGTTCCTATTGGGTTTCTTATCGGTGCCGGACTATCTATTATCCTTTCTCCTCAAGAGAAACGAAAGAAAAACGCACTAACTTTTCGTCTGTCCATTCCGTGGGGTATACTTACCATATTCATTGTTTTGCTTGGTATCGGGATGCTTGCATCTTTCTTTTCAGAAAATTCTCTTTTGAAAAACTTTGAACGTTTTTACCGGTATGGCTATTTGGTATTTGGAGGAGGGCAAGTTGTGGTTCCTTTAATGCAAGGAGAACTTGTGAACTCAGCCGGTTTAATGAATCAGGAGGCCTTCCTTGCCGGTTTTGGCTTAGTACAGGCATTACCGGGACCAATGTTTTCCTTTGCAGCCTATGCAGGTGGATTATGCGAACAGGGAGGAGGAACATTTCGTCAACTTCTTGGTTCAATGATAAGTGGGTGGGCTATTTTTCTCCCAGGTACTTTACTTCTTTTCTTTGTATATCCATTCTGGGGTAAATTAAAAATTTTACCATGGGCACATGATGCACTGTGTGGAATAAATTCAGTCGCTGGTGGACTGGTTGCAGGGGTATTTTTAGAAATCCTACTTAAGGCCAATTGGAATCCAATAGAAGCGAGTTCTTTTATTCTTTCACTGGGTTTATTAATTTGGCGTAAAGTGCCAATTCCATTCATAGTTATGATAGTTGGAATGCTTTACGTGGTATTGTTTCAGCTTAATTCTTCGATTGCTAACTAACTTTTAATTGCTAACCCCATCTTGCATTCAATTGGATTCGAATTTCCACGCTACTTGAATCCACAATCTAAGAAAGTTTTTGTATTCATTCTTGGTAACAAGAAAAGTGCATGATATTAACTAACCTATTACTTTCAATCTTGATCAATTTTTACAATTTGGAGCATAACTAATTTAAATAGAAATGCTCCCTTGAATTATATTATTGAATTCTTATGTATTTTTAGAGCTCAAAATCTAAATAATATCTATTTTCATATTTTGAATTAACATGAAG
>TARA_B110000495_G_scaffold33279_1_pt1 | contig 12256 bp, 9 predicted proteins | sample TARA_B110000495 | Tara Oceans TARA_B110000495 (sample SAMEA4398219) | marine metagenome | biome: Polar Biome; feature: [MES] marine water layer (ENVO:01000295) within the mesopelagic zone...; material: water (ENVO:00002006), including particulate matter (ENVO:01000060) such as...... | reverse complement strand
AGTTTTGCTGCAATAATTGGGAAAGCATACCCATATGGTAAACTTGGAAAAAAATCAATTACTGGCACAATATCAGGTTTTATATTCTCTTCAATATTCGCATTACTAGTTAATGTAACTTTACCCGTTCATATTATTATACTTGGTTCTCTCATAGCTATGATTGTTGAAGCTAGTCCAATAAAATTAAATGATAACCTAACAATACCTATTATCTCAGCACTTTCTATGAAATTAAGTTTATCTCTTTTATGACATTTTTAAGTCCAACAAATCTATGGCTGTTAACATTTTTAACTATCCCAATAGCTATACACTTTCTAAATCGTTCTAAAAATCAAGAGGTTAAATTCAGCTCAATAAAATTAATTCTAGGACTTAAAACAACGGCATTGCGTAGAGTAGAATTACAAAAGCTGATCCTTTTAATTCTCAGGATTTTAGGAATTATTTGTTTAGTATTAGTGTTTTCACAACCAGTTACAAAAGGTTTTTTACCAGGTTGGATAGCGGCAGAACAAGAAGCTCGCTTATTTATTATTATTGATAATTCTGCAAGTATGTCAGCCAAAGAGAATGGTAAAACTTTTTTAGAACAATCAAAAAATGAAGCGGTTGCTCTATTACCTCATTTTAAAAAGGATGCATTAATTTCTATTGTCCAAACCTGTCCACCCAGAACAATTTTTAAAGGCTATTCAAATGATCCTAGCTTAAAAAAAACTGTTAAGTCAATATCTCAAACATCTTCTTACGATGATATTTGGAATAACATCATTATCTTTTTAAACAATAAATTAATATTTGAACCTATTAAAGAGTGCGTTGTTTTTAGTGATTTAATGCACAGTCCGGATTCTTTATTTAAAGAATCGATTGATAATTATAATGACTGGAAATTTTATTTTATTCAACCACCTGAATTAAAAAATAATGTAACAATTAAAAATGTAATTTTTGAAAATAGAATAAATACTTTAAACCAATTAACTAAAGTGAATGCTCGCATTCAGAATAATGGTGTTTCACTAGAAGAAAATTTTCCAGTTGAATTATTATTTAATGATCAAAGAGTCGGTCAGGTTATTTCAGAATTTTCTTCAGGCAAAGAAAAAGATTTTCTATTTCAAGCTTATCCGACCAAAGAAGGAGTTATGCAAAGCAGGGTAACCATACCATCGGATAGCTATTCATTCGATAATATATGGCATCACACAACACCTGTAATGAGTCAAATTAATTGTGGAATAATTGGCGCAAATAAAGAAGATATTCGGATATTGGAAATGATTCTAAAATCGATAGATCCATATGATGAGTTTCTTAAAATTGAATCAAGGATTCAACCTAACTTAAATCGTCTTTTTTTAGATGATCTAGATATGATTTTTATTCATAACTCATCAGGTATGTCTAAAGAAAGTGTAGCTGATTTAGAAAAATTCCTAAAAAATGGTGGAGGGCTTATTTGGTTTGATGGAAACGAAAAATCAAACTCGCAACATGAAGATTTATATAAAATGATAGATTTTCCAAACCCACTTTCAAAAATGAGTGCTGGGCAAGGATTCTTTTCCACAAAGATTATTAATAAAGAATCTGAGTTAATTAAAAATATACAGGTTAGAAATATTAATGCTGAACTTCCCCAAGTCTTTAATTACATTAAAACAAAAACAAACGATCAGCATGTAATTCATTGGGAATTAAATAATGGTGACCCACTATTACTTGAATTCTCAAAAGGAAGAGGAGATATTTTTTATTTTACAACTATTTTAGATTTGCAATGGAATGACTTACCAATAAGAGGAATAATAATACCGCTTATTTACAAGCTTTTAATTTTAACAGGCACCGATGAAATAAATACTGCTTCAGTACTAATTGATAATCCTAAATGGATCCCTTTGCGTGAGAGTAAATTAGGAAATAAGTTGGAAGTGATTTCTCCATCGGGGCAAAAACAAATCATAGTTCCAGACTATGATCTTGAAGGTGTCTCAATTACAAATACAAATGAGCTTGGGATATATAAAGTTTTTTCAAACGGTGAGCACCTAACATCTTTTCCAACTCGTCTCCATCCCGCTGAGTATCTAAGTCAAAAGATATCTCAATCAGATTTAGATGGAATTATTTCAGAAAATCAATCAAAATGGTTAGATATGAATAGAGACCTTGCACAGCTATTTGCGGAAGTACGTCATGGTAAAACGCTATGGAAATTTTTCTTATGTTTTGCGATTTTTTTCTTCTTATTGGAAACTCTTCTTGGTATTCCCCAAACAAAAAATCTTAAATAATTGATATAATATGTTAGAAAATGAAGCTATCTCACTTGAAAAAGAAAAGGTTCTTATTATAGGTACAATTAGACCTGGGATGAATGAGAGAACAGTTAATGAATACCTTGATGAATTAGAATTACTAGTGGATACTGCTGGTGCTAATGTTTCTGGTCGAATAATACAGAAAATTTCTAAGATTAATGCCTCAACCTTTATTGGTAAAGGAAAAGCTAATCAATTAATTAATCAAGCAACTGATCTTGGAGTTAAAATACTCGTCTTTGATGACGAGCTGACACCAGCACAAATTAAAAACTATCATAAGATTTCAGATAATCTAAAAGTTTTAGACCGAAGTGGATTAATCTTAGATATTTTTAAAAGGCATGCAAGATCAAAAGAATCTACAACGCAAGTAGAACTAGCTTATTTAGAATATCTATTACCTCGTCTAACAAGGCAGTGGACTCATTTAGAGCGTCAAATGGGAGGTATTGGAACAAGAGCTGGAATGGGTGAAACTCAGATTGAAGTAGATCGTAGACTAATTCGAACAAAAATCACAAAGTTGAAGAAAGACCTAGTAAGAATTGAAAAAGAGAGAGAAATCAAAAGTATGCGTAGAAAATCTGAATTTAGAGTTTCTTTAGTTGGGTATACAAATGCAGGTAAGTCAACTCTTTTTAAAGCATTAACGGGTTCAGAGGTCTTTATTAAAAATCAACTATTTGCTACTTTAGATACAACGGTTAGGCATTTATCCTTTGATTCCTCTCATTCTGTTCTTCTTAGTGATACTGTAGGTTTTATTAGAAAGCTTCCACATAACCTAGTAGCATCTTTTAAAAGCACTTTAAAAGAAGTTGTTGAATCTGATTTGATTTTGATGGTGTTAGATATATCATCTGAGCAAATAAAAGACCATTCAGTTGTAATTCAAGATGTCTTAAAAAGTATTGGTGCTGATAAAATTCCAATCATAAATGTCTTGAATAAAGTTGATCTGATATCTGAAAATGCAATGATAGAAAAGATAAAAAAAGAATTTAGTGATTCGATTATAATATCCGCTCAAAGACACTTAAGACTATCTCAACTTAAAGGTCAAATAATAAAAAGAATGGAAGAGAACTATCAAACATTAGATGTTGAATTATCTTATTCACAAGGTAAAATGATAGCAAAAATTAAAAATACTCTAGAAGTACTTGAAGAAACGTATGAGGAAAATATTGTCAAAATGAAAATCAGAGGGAATAGGTCAATAATAAAAGAGTTCTCGAGCAAGTTAAATTCTTTTGAATAACGGGTAAATTGTTTTTTTGGGATCATTCTTTGTTTATTGAATGAAGGGAACCTCTCAAATACAGCAAACTTCCTTGATCCTAATTTTTGGAAAGGCCTGTTTTTTGCATCTGAAGTACAGCTCCCAATTATTGATTATAGATCCAAAAAAATGCAGAACCTACCCGTTAATTTTTTTTATTTAATATAGAACTATTAAAAATATACAGAAAAATATAGAGGAGCTACTTCTTTATAATTTAAGTTGATCTTCTGAATTCGCAATTACTACTGCAACGGAAGCATCCCCTGTCACATTGATAGTAGTTCGAATCATATCTAAAATCCTATCAACACCTAGAATTAATGCAATCCCAGCACTAGGGACATTAATTGACTCAAGAATAATGACTAACATTATTATTCCAGCACCAGGAACAGCAGCAGTTCCAATTGATGCTAAGACTGTTGTCATAATTATCGTTAACTGTTGATTTAAGCCTAGAGACATGTTCATGGTTTGTGCAATGAAAACGGCAGCGACAGCTTGGTAAAGTGCAGTCCCATCCATATTTATAGTTGCACCTAAAGGTAAAACAAAGGAAGAAACTTCCTCTGAGACTCCTAGTTCTTCTTCACACCTTTCCATAGTAACTGGGAGTGTTGCACCACTTGAACTAGTAGAGAATGCAAGTAGTTGAGCGGGAGCAATACCTTTATAGAATTTTTTTAATGGCATTTTTGTAAAAACTTTAATTAAACCATTGTATGTAATTGCGGCATGAGCAACTAATCCTATTATCACAGCAAACATATAATATGCTAACGCATTTAAGAGTTCTAATATTTGAGCCGGGTTATCACCAGCTATTTTATTTATTGTTTGCGCAATTAATGCAAAGACACCCAAAGGGGCCATTATCATTATTAAATCAACGAGCTTAATAACAACATCCGATAAACTCTCAAAAAAGTCTTTAATAGGCTTACCCTTCTTTTTTGGAATTTGAATTAATCCAACTCCAATGAAAATGGCAATAAATACAATTTGGAGCATATTCCTGTTATTGGATGCTGCAAAAAAGAAATTTCCAGGTACCATATCAATAATTGGTTGTAATGGACCTCTATCTTTGACTTCTTGTACATTATCCGACTTTTTACTTGCGGCTTCATTATAAATTTTTTGAAGATTCTCTTTCATCTCGGTCGGAATCTTATCACCTGGTTTAAGCGTATTAACAGAAATAAGACCTATAGTAACAGCTATAGCTGTAGTGAAAATATAGATACCAATAGTTCGACCACCAATTCGACTCAATTTATTTAAGTCTGATAGTGATGCGACTCCAGTCACCAAGGATGAGAGGACCAATGGAACAGCAATAAGCTTTAGTAAATTGATAAAAATTGTTCCAAATGGTGCTATCCAATTATCCGTAAAATTACCCCATCCAAGTTTAGTTGCTAAGATTCCATAGAATAAACCTAAGATGAGGCCAATAATTATTTGCCAATGTAGCGCTAACTTTTTCATAGTCATTTATCTCCCAATGTTTTTATAATAAAAAGCCCTCATTTTTTATTGCTCTAGAAATTTTAGAATTGTGTTTAAGTTTGTAGTCGGACGCTTACAAGTGAAATTTTCACAAAGATAATAAGTTGGTTTATTATCCATCATGACATGATTTTTGGTCCATGGAGCAATCTCCCCAAGTTTATTAGATTTTGATATATCCTTTAGTATAATTATTTTATTTGGGTAGTACCGAGTGTTAATTTTTTTCAAAATATCCTTCATATTTGATTTTTTACTATCTGCTACTATAACAAGTTCAATGGGATCTTTGAAATCAAATAAAAAACCTGTTATCATATGTGCAAATCCAGTAGGTGATTTTTTTGCTTGCTCTGTAAATGCTCTGAGTGTTCTATTCGCATGATTTTTCCATTTCAAGTCACCGGTCAATTTTCCAAGTCTAAAAAGATTGTTAACGGCAACTGAGTTACCCGATGGTATGGCACCATCATAGCTATCCTTTGCGCGAATAATTAACTTTTCAGCATTTTTACCACCAATAAAAAAACCACCGTTTTTATCTGAAAAATCTTCAATCATAATATTACTTAATTCTAAAGATTGTGTTAGATATTTTAAGTTCAGTGTCGCTTCATAAAGATTTAATAAACCCCAAACCATAAAAGAATAATCATCTATGTGCGAGGCTAGTCCTGATTCACCCATCCTATATCTTTTCATTAGGCGATCATTATTATCTATCAAGTTTTTTTCTACAAAGCCGGCAGCTTTTTCAGCAATTTCTAAGTATTTTGGTTCATCTAATATTTGTCCTCCAAGTGAGAATGCTGCAATCATTAGTCCATTCCAATCCGTTAATATTTTATCATCCTTAAGAGGGTGAACTCGTTTTTCACGGGATTTGAAAAGCTTCTTTTGAGAACTAGCTAAAGTTTTCTTTAGTTCATTTTCTTTAACATCAAACTTTTTAGCAAGATCCTTTATTGGTCTTGATAAATAAGGGATGTTTTTACCATTGGATTGACCTGTGGATTCATCAAAGAAGTTTCCATTTTTTTGAAAACCAAAAACTTTTGCTACTAATGATCCATCATTTTCACCTAGTATACCAATAAGCTCTTCTTCTGTCCAAATATAAAAAGTTCCTTCTTCGCCTTCACTATCCGCATCCTCAGCAGAATAAAATCCACCTTCAGGGTGAGTCATATCTCTGACTACATATTCAAATATTTCTTTAGCAACAGTGGCATATTCATCTTTTTTTGTTTTTTGATATGCTTCGAGGTAGGCTATTGCAAGCATTGCTTGGTCATAAAGCATTTTTTCAAAATGCGGCAAGAACCATTGCTTGTCGGTAGAATAACGATGAAATCCAAGACCAATGTGATCAAAAACACCTCCTTGGCGCATATATCGTAAAGTAGTCTCAACCATTTTTAAGGAGGTTGGGTCTTCGTAATAATGACTAAATCGGAGCAAAAATATTAGGTTGTGAGGTGATGGGAATTTTGGAGCTTTTCCAAAACCTCCATAATCAGGATCAAACCGACTAGCATAGCTACTAAAGGAATCTTTTATAATTACCTCATCCCAGTCATCTCCTTGTGCACTTGTATTGATCTGAATCAAATAATTTTTAACTTTTTCAATTGATTGTTGAATTTCATTTTGTTTTGTATTCCAAGCGTTAGATAAACTTGGAATTAATTGAAGCATTCCAGGCCTTTTTCCTTGACCTTCTTTTGGGAAATAAGTTCCGGAAAAAAAAGGCTCTTTGTCGGGAGTCATTATAATGGTTAGAGGCCATCCGCCTCGACCTGTCATTGCTTGGCATACAGACATATATAGGTGGTCTATCTCAGGCATCTCTTCTCGGTCAACCTTTATATTAATAAAATGTTCATTCATCTGTTCTGCAACTAATGAGTCCTCGAAAGATTCATGCTCCATAACATGACACCAATGGCATGTTGAGTAACCAATAGAAAGAAAAATTGGTTTATTTTCAGTTTTTGCTTTTAAAAATGCTTCTTCACTCCAGGGGTACCAATCTACTGGGTTTGATGCATGTTGGAGTAAGTAAGGGCTTTGAGACTCCGCTAGTTTGTTTTGATGTTTATTTTTCTTTGCCATAGTTTTTCCATTACAATTATATAGAATATTAATTGTGATAATAATTAGAATTAATTTTTTCATAGATTATGATTAGAACTATGGAAACTTAGACTCATTTAAATTAAAATAAATATAAAAAAGGACTATTTGTGTCGAAAACCTTAGTAAAAATAATTTTTATGATTTTATTCTCATTAGCAATGATTAGTGGTCAAAAAAAAATAATTTGTGATTATTGTGCTAAAAAAATAACTGCTAAATATTTTCTTACAGGTAAGAATTCGTATCATAACATTTGTTATGAAAAATCAGTTCAAATCAAGTGTGGACATTGTCATGAAAAAATTTTAAAAGATTACGTAACCTACGAAAATATAAATTATCATAATATTTGCTACGAAAAATTCATTCAATTAAAGTGTGATTTTTGCTTTTTAGTTATCGAAAACTCTTATTCATTTGAAAAAGATAAAAAATATCATAAAAAATGTTTTGTAAATAATATTTTGGATAAATGTGATATTTGTTTGAAACCTCTTGAAGGAAAATTTATTGTTGATTATTGGGATAATAAATATCACGAAAAGCATCAAATTGAGATGCCTGTTTGTGATAGCTGTAGTCGAATAGTCTCACAGGAATTGACAGGAGGAGGATATTTAATAAATAAAAAACGTAGTATCTGCTCTCTTTGTATTAGAATGGTCGTTAATAAAAAAAATCAGATTCCTAATTTATCAGAAGAAGTCCGGAACTCTCTTGAATTAAATGGGCTAATAAATCTTCCCAAAGTAGTTCCTATCTCACTTGTTGATAGTAAAAATGAACTAATCAAATTATCAAAAAATAAATTGGGAGATATCAAAGGCTACACACATTATAATAAAACTACTTTAGGTGGTGTGACAATAAAAGAAGACTTTCATATTTATATATTGTCTAATCTACACTCAACTTCTTTCAAAGCTGTTCTTGCGCATGAATATTTACATGTTTATTTATTTATGAATAATTATTACCTTAATTCAGATATTACAGAAGGTTTTTGCAACCTCGGGTCCCAATTAATATTTCAGAATATAGATACAGAATTATCTAAGTATTATTTAAAATCTATGTATCAAAATAATGACCCAGATTACGGTAAAGGCTTTATAAAAATGAATTCGATCTTAGAAAGAACAGGCTGGAAGAAACTTTTAGATGAATTAATGTATATCAACTAGGGTAACCAATTAAATAATATGACATATTTTATAAGTATCATGATCTACCTGATGGCTTTAATAGCCGTAGGGATTTATAAAATTGGTTCTATCAAAAACAGTGAAGATTTCATGGTTGCGGGAAGAACTCTTCCATGGTACATACTCGTTGGTACTCTATTAGCGACTTGGATGGGTAGTGGCTCTCTTTTTAGTGGAGCCGGTTTAGGGTATAGGAATGGACCAGCTGGTTTGTGGTCTAGTGCTGGAGCATGGCTAGGTATTGCTTTAATCTATTTTATTGCTAAACGTATTAGGAATTTTGGTAAAGTAACAGTTCCGGATATATTTTTAATTAGATATGGTCCAGCAGCATCTATTTTAGCAACAATAACAACAGTTATTGCTTACACTACAATAGTCTCTTACCAGTTTCGCGGTGGCGGGAAAGTACTTTCTTTAGTCTCTGATGGTTTAGTCAGTATGGAACAAGGTATCATTATCACCGCTGTTTTTGCAATTTCATATACTGTAATTGCTGGAATGTTTTCGGTTGTATATACTGATGTCGTTAATGGAATACTGATGATGATAGGAACAATTTTAGCCTTGATTTTCTTAGTTGATAAAGTAGGTGGTATAAGTGAAGTTTTTTCTGTTGCTGAAGCAGCTGGGAAATTGCAACTATTTGGAAATTGGTCATCTGAAAGAGTTGGGGATGTTTCTGGACCTGTTATCGCTATAAGTTTTTTTGTACCTACAATGTTATTATTAATGGGCGATGCAAATATGTATCAACGTATTTTTAGCGCTAAAGATGGTGGGTCAGCAAAAAAAGCGGTTCTTTTCTGGATCATTGGAGTAATCGTTTTAGAGAGCGCTATATCAATGTTAGGTTTAACAGGTTACGTTGCTGTGACTAAAGAAATAATACCTGATTTAGTTGCTCAAGAACAATCTTCTTTATTAAACCATACAGAGATAACAATGTTAGAAGCAAAGCAAGCAGCGAGTGAATCAATTATTCCAGCTATAGCAAAGTTTGCAGGGCTCCCAATGCTTTTAGGCTTACTTCTTGTCTCAACAATGATGGCAATTATTGTTTCCACAGCTGATTCATTTTTACTAATCCCTGCGACGAACCTTACAAGGGATGTATATTTACGTTATCTCAATCAAAATGCGAGTGAAAAAAACATATTATTGATTAGCCGTACTCTTGTTTTATTCCTTGGTTTAATTTCCTACTTATTGGTTAGTCAATTTGGAACAGTTCTTAGTGCTGCTTTTACAGCATATAATATTTATGGGACTTCAATTACTCCTGCATTGCTGGCTGCTTTTTTATGGAAAAGAGCGACAAAGCAAGGTGCTATTGCATCTATACTTACTGGGTCTACCGTGACAATAATTTGGACTTACTTATTACCTTCTTGGAGTGGGTTTACTAATCTAAATCCATTTCTACAAGAATTGACTTATCCTGCCGCTTCCTTATCAATTCTATCTTTAATTATTGTGAGCTTTTTAACGCCAGCTCCAACTAAAGAATCACTAAAACCATTTTTTATAGATTAAATAAATAACTTTATAGGTTTATCGCTTTTTTGGAGAATCTCTATAAATTTTCTCTGGATCTAATTCTCTTCTGTAATATTCGAAAATTTTACCTGTCCCTTGCCAGTTTTCAATTTGATCAATAGTTTTAATATTTCCTTTAAAATGATTTGATATTCCTTCTCTAACATGGCCTGTTACATAATCAATATGATCTTTTTTTCTAGCCCAATTCAGAAAAACTTTTTTTAACATTTTGGCATAGCCATTTCTTTTATATTCTCTCAAGATAACAAAAGCATAAGTGTAGATAGTGTTTTTCTTGCCAAAGTTAGAATCTAAACGAGCCCAGGGCTCCATACTAAGGCTTTCTAGGGGTACGCCAATAATATAACCAACGATCTTACTTTGATGCCTAGCTATAAATGGAAGGGAGTCTTTTTTATTAAAATAAGTTTTTATAGTAGATTCTGTTAGCTTTGCAGACTTTCCATATTCTTCAACTAGTGATTCGGATATTTTAAATAAGGATTGATAATCATTAAGACCAACAAAATTAATTAATTCGATTTGAAATGGACCACTCGAGGCTATAATTTTAGTGGTTGAATGATCTTTTGTCTTATTAAACGTTTCATGCACAAAGTAAGTTTAGGATTTACTAATGATAAAACATATAAACTTAAAATAATAAGAATTACAATTGTTGAAGGGATTATCTCTTAATAAATTTAAATACGATGATAAGTTTTAATTCACGTCTTAAATCTGTTGTAAAAGAAAAAGGTTCATGCCTTTGTGTTGGTCTGGATATTAATCCAGAAGCATTTGGATCTAGTAATTTAAGTAATCTCAAAGAGCATACTTTTAAAGTAATTGATGCGACAAGGGAATTTGCAGTTGCTTATAAGCCTAATTTTGCTTTTTTTGAGCGATGGGGGGCTGCTGGTTTTGCATGGCTCGAAGAAACTGTTGTTTATATTGGGAAAGACCATATAACAATTGCAGATGCAAAACGTGGAGATATTGGTAATACTGCAAGTCAATATGCTGAAAGTATTTTTAATCATTTTGGCTTTGATTGTGTTACCTTGAGTCCATATATGGGAAAGGATAGTATCGAACCATTTATCAAAGAAAAAAGTAAAGGTGCATTTGTATTATGCCGAACTTCAAATCCATCTGCAAAAGATTTACAAAATAAATTAGTCAATGGAAAGCCTTTATATCATGACGTTGCTCATCTTATTAATGGTTTAAATAAACATGATAATCTTGGGCTTGTAGTTGGGGGCACAGCGCCTGATGAACTTTTAGATGTTAGAGCCATTGCTCCTGAAATTCCATTATTAATTCCTGGAATAGGTGCTCAAGGTGGAGATTTAAAGAATAGCGTTAAAGTTTCCAATAGATCGGGAGTTGGGCTTATTAATATATCTAGAGGCATCAGTTTTGTTGGAAATATGACCCAAAAAGAAATTTATAATGCTACAAAAGAATATGAAAAGAAAATTAAAGAGGCAATGAATCAATGAATAATGATGAACAAATTTTATCGATCTTCAGATCTACAGATTCTTTACTTGAAGGACATTTTGTTCTGTCTTCTGGTAGGCATAGTCGTTCATATTTTCAGTGCGCTAAAGTTTTACAGCATCCAGAGTATTTGACGGCATTTTCCATAATGATCGCTGATGAATTTGAATCAAAAAAGCCAGATGTTGTAATATCTCCGGCTATCGGCGGTGTTGTTTTAGGAACTGAAGTTGGCGCTCAGTTAGGATGCCGAACAATTTTTGCTGAAAGGAAGCAAGGTGAAATGGTTATTCGAAGAGGTTTTGAAATTAAGCCGAGTGAAAAAGTTCTAGTAGTTGAAGATGTTATAACGACTGGAGGCTCAGTCAATGAAGTGATAGCATTAGTAGAAGAATCAAAAGGAGAAATGATAGGTGTTGGTGTTTTAGTTGATAGAAGCAATGGCTCTGCTATCTTACATCCAAACCAATATTCGATTGTAAAGCTGAATGTAGAAAGCTTCGATAAATCAAATCTTCCTGCTGATTTAGTTGAAATTCCAATACAAAAACCAGGGAGTAGGTACTCATTATGAAAAAAATAATACCGCTAATACTTATTTTAGGACTATTTGAAATGAGTTGTGGAAAAACAAAAAAGGAACAAATCGTGGCTGTTGAAAAAAAAGAAATAGTAAATAATATATCACAAGAAAAAAACGAATCTGAAGAAAATAAAGTAGATGTTGC
>TARA_B110000495_G_C23043372_1_pt1 | contig 12256 bp, 9 predicted proteins | sample TARA_B110000495 | Tara Oceans TARA_B110000495 (sample SAMEA4398219) | marine metagenome | biome: Polar Biome; feature: [MES] marine water layer (ENVO:01000295) within the mesopelagic zone...; material: water (ENVO:00002006), including particulate matter (ENVO:01000060) such as...... | reverse complement strand
GGTTGCACAATGGTGGTATAATATTCCACCAGTTGGGAGTCCAGCTGTTGAGTATGACTTTATTTGGGATAGCCTAAGTGCTGGTCTGAATTGTGAAATATCCGGTGTGCACTTTGGTCCGGATAATGAATATGATTATTTTGATTCCACCTATTACGAAAATATATTGGTGTTAAGCGCGACGGATGCTAGTGGGAATTTTGTTCAGAGTGAAATTATTTCTATGGTAAATACAGGGGATGTTATTCGAGTTCAAAATACAATTGGGTCCAGAATAGCCACATTTACTGCTACGAATGCCATTCCGTTAGGCCCTGATCGTATTATGATTACCTATGATAATGCAAGTTTTTATTATTCTAGTTTAAATGGGAATGGATTCAATGATAATGAACCTATTACTTTTATAAATACCAGCGCAACTACTGGCCTAGCAGGTGATGTGGAATGGAATTCATTTTATTATTATCATGACCATCTCGATAATGGGGCGGCGTATTGCGAAGCGGGTCGTATTCAGCATTTTGATTTTGAATACTGGAACTATGGTGGAATTTCCGGAACCAATTGTGATATTTTTTCTTGTCCGAGTATCATTTATAATAGCGATTATGCTTATGGTAGCCGGCTATTTTATCCAAAGGGTAGTACACCAAAAGTTATTTATATCAGAGGTGGACAAGTATTGGTTCGAGGGATAGTAGACGGCCAATATTCTATAGTGACAGATGATTATACAGAATATCGTCGTCATGATGATACAGACAAAATTGATCGTGTTTGGGGCAATATTTGGCTTATTGATGATGTAGTTTACAGTGATTCCTATGCTTCGGGTCAAACGATTCATCCGAATGATGGCGGGTCCACAAATGTCCTTGGGCTGATTGCAGGTGGAAATGTCATTATTGCAAACACGCGTCCCAATGGCGCCCGGGGTAAGCAATATGGCGAAGATATAATTATTAACGCATCTATTCTGGCGATGAATGGCGGTTTTATTTCACATTACTGGCAAAATACCTTGCTTGGCTATCATGATTTTAATGATGGCCTTGAATATGGTATTATTGCCGATGGTCGGGGTGGACATCGAAATTATTATCAAGAACAAATAGGCATAGGTCCAGATTATAGTGGTGTTTATACAGGTACCAATGATTTTCGCGGGGATGTAAACCTATGGGGTTCCATTGTTCAATTTAAACGAGGATATATGCTCCGTAACTATCTTGGACCCTATAATGTTACACCAGGCGTAGGGTATGATAAAAACTATAATTATGATTATAATCTGCTGGTAAATCCACCGCCATATTTCCCTGACCTAGAAACAGAAAATAGTAATGTAGTTTTAAAAATGGCATCCTACGGGGAAGCCAAAAAATAAAAAAAGGAATAAAATGTATCTTGGATTAGATATAGGGAGACAATATGTAAAAATGGTCTCCGTTGAAAAAACAAAAGATGGATTTAAAGTATTGGATGCCGGAACTCGTTTAGTTCCAGAACCTAATTCAACTTTCGATCCAGAAAAAATAGATCGCCCACATTGGGTAATGGCTGTTCGAGAGTTGTTTCGTCAGCAAGGGCTCAACCCAAAAAAAGTCAAAACTATTTGTACTGGGATTAGTGGTGCTTCAGCGAGTATAAAACAAATTACAACCATGGAAATGCCATCCGATGAATTAGAAGCTGCCATGACGTTTGAAGCTAGAAAACATATTCCAATGGATGGAACAGATGCCGTAATTGATTTTCAAATTTTAGGTTCAAATCAGCGAGAAGTTGATAAAATCGATGTAGGCCTTGTTGCTTGCACAAAAGGTGTATTAACCAGCCATATGGATTTACTCAAAGAATGTGGATTAAAACCAGGTGTAGTTGATACTTATCCAATTGCAATGAGTAATGCCTTTACATTTATTAAAACAATGCCAGATGATGGGCTCGTTGTTATTCTTGATATTGGTGCTGTCTCGTCTAGTCTAGTTGTTTACGGAAGTGGCGAACAATTTTTTACAAGAGATTTACCTATTGGTGGTCACCATTTTGTGAAAGAATTATCTGATAGAAAAGAAATAAGTTACACCGAAGCACAAGACGTTTTGTACAAAGATGGTCTTGCAGCTTCTATTAGTAATTCTACTGATGCCCCCTTGACCTCTGTTGGGATTGCAGAAAGAACAATTTATGATAATTTGGTTGAAGATTTGAGACGATCACTTCGTTTTTATGCAAAACAGACAGGTCAAAGTTTCTTCTTGAAAATATTTTTATCTGGGGGAGGAGCCGAAACGCCAGGTCTTACTGAATTTGTTTCTAGCAAGCTCAATATTGAATGTGATTTGTTCGATCCCTTTGAAAATGTGAATGGAGGTGAAAATATTTCTGTGAACAATAAAAGTCAATATACTATTGCTTTAGGGCTAGGGATTCGCGGAGGCATGGCTAATGAGTAAAAAATATATAATTATTAATCTGAACAAAGCGGAAAGTAGAGAAACCAAAATTGAGCGTGTACGAGAACGAGTAAGGTGGGGTACATTTGCTTTGTTATTCACACTTTTTGTCGGCGTTAATTTTAGGGTTTGGATGATTGGATTTGGATATAATAGTATTATTGACCAAAAGAAAGTTGAAATCGAAAAATTAAAAGACAAAATAAATCTATTACAAACTCAAGGCAAAAATTTATCAAAAGATGATATTTTATCATTTGCTGAATTAGAACAAGATCGTTTTCTTTGGGCGCATAACCTTGAAGAAATGGGCAAAATGACACCAAGTGATATGGCCATAACTGGGTTACGATATAAAAATGGAAAATTAATGATCAAAGGAATCGCTCTAACTTTTGAAGATAGAAAAGATTTTGAAATTATTGATGAATATGTGCAAACGCTTCGACGGAATAAAGATTTTTCAAGCAGTTTTAAAAAAATAAAATATGTGGGTCATAGCAAAGTAAAAGTTCGTGGCCAAGAAATTGTAAAATTTGAAATCGAAGCAAGAATTAAAAAGAGTGGACGAAAGTCTTTTTCATAGGAATATTATGGCTGAAAAAAGAAATATATTTTTATTTGGAGCATTAATCTTGCTCACCATTTCATTTTGGGCGAGTGCATCGACTTTAATAGGAAAAAAACCATTTGAGATTCTTTTATTAGAAGATGAACAGACTGAATTAAATGAAAACTTAATTAGCGCACAGATTCTGGCCAGTGAATTGGACCGAGTATTTACACTTTTTCAGGAAAATCTTGCTTTATCAAAATCAGATTCATTAGCTGATGACGCTAGTCTTCCATTTCTAAATAATTTGACTGACATGCTCGATGATCTCAATATCAAATTATTAGGAATAAAACCGAAAACCAGAGTTGATAAAAAAACTTATTTCAAGGCCCCATATATTATTACTTTAGAATGTACCTACGAACAATTTGGACAATTCTTATCTGAAATTGAACGGTCACCTCGTTTAATTATTATGGATGAATTTGAAGTAAAAAATGGTATTGAGCGAATAAAACAAAATGTAAACGAGGATGATCTCTTGACTCAGGAATTTGTTGTGAATTTAGCTACAATTACTCTCGTAAAATCAAAATCAAAATCAAAGGTTTCATCATGAGTGAAAGATCATTAACAATTTGGAATCTTTTGTTGGGATTAACAATTGTATCCATTCTGGGGACAACATTTAAGCTCGTTCCAATGAATAAAAAATATACTCGTGTAAAAACACGTTCAGCTGATCTCCAATTTGGTACAGACAAAGAATTAGAAAATATTATCGGCTATTTAGAAAAACGACTTGAAGAACGAAGCGAATTCCAATTTGATCTTGAAAACTCTCCAATGATGTTAACAAATGTATTAACACTTGCGGATGGTACGGGAAGAAAAACGCGTCGAAATAGAAATGCGATCCGAGTAGCAATGATTTTTCAGCGAGATAATCATTTTCAGGCTCAAATAGATTATAGAGGTCAAGCATTTACTGTGGGTGTGGGTGATACAATTCCTGATATAGGATTCATTGAATTAATTGATGAAATACAAGTCTTAATTCAAACTGATAATGGTATTAAATCTTATGCTGCACCAGGAAATGAGATTACAAGTTTTAACGGTGAAAATGGACATATTATTATATTAAGTACCAAAAAGCATCGTAGTTCAAAAAAAGAAAAGTCGATTTTTCTGGCAACAGAATAATCATTATTAAAAATACAATTTAAAAATAAGTCATAAGAAGGAAACCCCTATAATGAATTTTCAAAATCAAGCCTATCGATTAATTATGATTGGTTTTCTCATTTTTCCCTTATTCGGGAAGGATAACACCGATAATAGTGAAACCGATACCCAATTGATAACGATTCATGCCGAAGATGCGTTTCTGCCAAGTATTCTAGCCATTCTCGCCCAAGAGAGTGGATATAACATTGTTACAGATCCTAATGTGAATCGACAAGATAAAATATCAATTCATTTAGATGATGTGCCCATTGAACAAGCAATCAACTTGATTGTTCGTGCAGTTGGTTTAAGTTATGAAATTGTTGGAAAATCATTTTTGGTCGCTGACCCTAAAAAATTAAAGGAAGAAGTGGGTGTCACTTCTCATGTGCTTAATCTAAAATATGCTGCTGCTGAGGATGTAAGAGAATTATTGCAGGATATTTCTGAGCAAATTCAGGTCGATATTCCTGGGAATAAACTTCTTGTAAATGCTTCACCCAAAAAGATCGCTGAAATAATACGTGTCGTCGAAGAAATTGATGTACCAGCAACTCAAATTATGTTGGAAACACGATTGATTGAAATTGCCGTTGATGTTGAAGAACAAGTGGGATTGGATTGGTCTAAATTATCTCAGTATTCAACCATATTGGCTGAGAATGGTGAAGAGTTAACAGCAGGTGCTGGTTCAGTATTACCGAGTGAAAATGCAACTGGCCAAATTCCTGCAATAATGCCCTTTAATCGACTTAGCAAAAAAGATGATAAAACATCACTTTATCCCCGATACCTTAGTCGCCAATTAACCGCCTTTGACTTAACGTTGGATTTACTATTAAAAAATAATAAAGCCGAAGTTCTGGCAGATTCAAGATTAACGACTATAAATGGCCGACGAGCTAGTATTAAATTGGTAGATATTGTTCCTTATATCCTCAGCTCTGGTGGTGTAGGTGGACAAGTTCAAGTTCAAAGAGAAGAAGTTGGAATAAAACTTGATATACTACCAACCGTAAATACGGACGGATATATCACGGTAAGTGTGGAACCGGAAGTTTCCACTATCTTTGAATTTATTGGTCCCGATAAAAATATACCCAGGGTTAAAAGCAGAACATCATCTACGACTATTCGTGTAAAAGATGGTGAATCAATTATTATTGGTGGTCTATTAAGTAATGATAAAAAGCTAACCACATTTCAGGTACCGGTTCTTAATAAAATCCCTTGGCTCGGAAAAAAATTATTTACATCTAATGGTGTTGTAGAAAGGAAGACTGATTTAATAATCCAAATTACACCGACCATTGTGAGAGATGAATATACAGGAATTGTGAAATCTCCGGATATGGTCGAATATGAAAAATATGTAGATGATACTCGTGAGGGTAAGCTACCTAATAAAGAAGAAAAAAACATTGATAATGACTCTAATAAAGAGTCCGGAGAATAATATGAAATCATTTATAAAGTATCTAACGCTCCCAACTGCAATCGGTTTATTACTAATCAGTTTATCGTGTGATGATCGAATTCCTGATTCCACCGCAACATCGAATGCGACCCTAGTTATTTCACAAATGCAGTCAATTTCTGATGATGGAACTTCAGTGGGGGAGGTTGTTTCCGGATCATCTAATATGCGATTGGTTGCCACGTTGAAAAATGATACTGGCGTACCTTTAAAAGATAAAACAATAAAGTTTGCACATGATGGAACGGGTGGCTCTTTTGAAAGTGGAACATCCGTAACGACTGATGAAAATGGCCAAGTTGTGAACATATTTAAGCCCAATAGCTCAGAAAATATGGTGGACAAAACAACAACTCCAGAATACGAGGGTTTAACTGTCACAGTAATTTACGAATCTAGTCTAAAAGCAACTGCGGAATTCAATGTTTACCCAAACCAGGATGATGTGTGGCCCTATACCATGTATGTGACATCTGATGTGGACAATATTAAATTGGATAATGGTGAAGAAGTTGAAATTGAAGCCCGGCTTTTTAATAAAACAAACGTTCCTTTGGAAAATATGATTTTATCCTTTGCGTCTAACAAAGGATTCATTGATTCAGAAGGCATAACAGATAGTTCCGGTTCGGTGAAATTAACCTTTCAAGATAATGGATCACAGGAAGACATTGGTTTAGCAAATATCATTTGTACTTTTAATCATCCTGGATTTAATGCAAGTGTGAAAGATTCTGCCCAGGTAACCATCGGCACAGACAATGGATTAACGTTGCAGGTTTTACCCGTTTCATTTGATGAAACAGGTAGCACTGTTGTGGTAGGTGAAGATATTACAGGAGATGTTTCTTTTACACGATTGATCGCCACAGTCACGGACACTTCCGGCAATCCAATTTCTGGACAAACGGTTAGTTTTATTGCCACGTCGAATAATGCCAGCGTTGGAACCATCAACTACGAAAATCAAGTATCCAACACACAGGGGCAAGTGATTGCCCATTTTGATGATGGTAACCAAACTTTTAAAGATAATCCTGGCACACCTAATTATGAAGGTGTTTCTGTGGTTGCCAGTTATGGTGATAAAGTAACGGCCCCACAGTCTTTTAATGTCTATGAAGCAAGTGATGTTTGGCCGTATAGCATTTTTTTAACAACGGATACAGATGTGATTCAGTTGGATGGTGGCACAACCATAGCAAAATTAGTTACGCGCCTTCTAAATAAACTTGGAAACCCCATCAATAATGCACAGATTGCTTATTCTGCAACTAAAGGATACATCAATTCCGTTGGTTACACTGATTCTACAGGTGTGGATTCTGTTATATTTACAGATTTGGGAGATGAAGAAGACCTAGGTGTATCTGATATTACTGCAACCTTTATCCACCCGGGGTTTGTAGATAATTCTATTTCTGATCTTTTACAAATTTATATTGAAGATCCAACTTTTCAGCAATGCACTTACATTAATGTTCCATCTTCTGTGCCTGGATCAATCGTTGTGAAAAATGGCGGCGGGACTGAGTCCACTATGATCAGAGCAGAACTATTTGACGATAATAATAATTTAATTAATACACCTACTCTGGTCCGGTTTAAACTGCATCCAATCTTAGTAGGGTGTTATTTAGAAGAGCCGGGTGTGACGGATACCACGGTCTATACCGTAAATGGTGTTGCCTCTGTTTCTGTAAATAGTGGAACCAGACCGGGTCCAATTCGTGTTGAAATCAGCTCTGATTGTGATGGCGATGGAACACCTGAAATTGAATCCGTAGCAGTACCAGTAATCATTGAAGCTGGACCACCCTATTATATTCAGGCAAATTGGAGCGTAGAATCAACAGAAGAAACAGGGGGTTGTATTTTTAAAAGACAAGTTGCAGCTTTGGTTTATGATCGATATTCCAATCCTGTGGAAGATTCTACTTATGTATATTGGAAAATTGAACCTGTTTTGCCAGATACTGTTATTTCTGCCGAAATATATGGTACTAGTTTTACAAATAATGAACCATGGCAGGCCGGAGCAGATACAGCACATGGTGTCGCTTTTTCAACTATGCTATATACAAATGATTTTCAAGGACAAAATTGTATTGTAACAGCCTACACTTGGGGAGGCGATCTGGACGGCGATGGTGTTTATGGTGATTCCGTTGGTGCAATTATTAATCCTGAAGATGGGTTTACACTTGTTAGTGTTTTTGATCCTGAAGTGACCTTGTCCGTTTCGCAATCATTTCATGATTTTACAATTCCGGTTGCTACGAATGAAGTAGCCATTATGCTTACTGCTCGAATTACAAGTGCATGTGGTGAATCCGTAGAGGGTATCCCGATTGGGTTTTCCGGTGTTGGAGTTACCGAATGGAGAGAAGTTGGATTAGAGAATTTTGATGATTATGGAATCGATACTGTCAATAATACAAATGATCAAGGTGAGGGAGATGGTTGTTTTACCTGGCGTGATTATGGAATTGATGATGATCCTCAAACATTAGATTGGGGCACCTGGAATGATCAGCATGACTCATTTGATACAGACGGGGATGGTTTGTGGGATGCAAACGAATTTTCTGAAAATTTCGAAGATTATGGATTTGATCAAATTGATGGAACCTTTGATGAAGGTGAGAATAATGGATATTGGGATGGGTACCATATGATTGGGTGTGAACCAATTGTAAAAACAGATCAGGATGGATATGCACAAATCATAGCAGTTTTTCCAGTAGAATTATGTGTGTGGCAATCTTTTGATGAAGCAAATAATTTATGTTCTTGGGAAGGGTTTGATGCAACTGTATTTGCTACATCCCTTGTCCCTGAAATTGTTGCCAGTAATGATGTTGCAATTACGCTACAACGCTCACCAACAGCAGGACCTTGTTTCTAATGAGTACAGATTTCAATCCACAATTTTCAAAAATAGGTGAAATATTAATTCACCAAGAGAAAATTTCAGAAAGTCAATTAAACCAAGCATTAGCTGAACAAAAGAATACCCAGGGTAAACTGGGGCAAACACTCATTGAGATGGATGCAATAAGGGAAGAAGTTGTTACATCGGCCTTTGCATTACAAATGGGATATAAGGTTGCAGATAACTTTATTTTATTAGAAGCTGATCCAAATATTGCAAGCATGATTCCGGAAGATTTTGCTCGTTCCAACCGTGTTTTGGCCGTCAATAAAAATGAGTCTAGTATCGTTGTTGCCATGGAAGACCCAGAAGATCTTATTACGGTTGATGCCATAAAACGTCTAACAAATTTGGATCCTGACATTCTAGTTTCTGGAACAACTTTGATGGAAAAGGCGCTTGATAAGGTTTATGGTGAAATTCAGAAAACGGCTGAAGTCAGTGAAACAATTGAGAGTATTACTGTTATTTCGGGTGATGAAGGGTCTCAAGAGAAAGTAGATTTATCTCCAGAAAAAGCATCAGCTGAAGATGCACCCATTGTAAAACTTGTTAATTTGATTCTTATTGAGTCCATTAAAGAACGGGCGACGGATATTCATATCGAGCCCATGGAAAAACAAATTTACATTCGAATTAGAATTGACGGTGTTTTACAAACAATCATGACGCCACCTATTACGTCTTTAAGTGGGTTGGTCACTCGAATCAAAATTTTATCAAATTTAAATATTGCTGAAAAAAGGCTCCCACAAGATGGCCGCTTTTCTATAAATTCTCCCGGGAAAGATTTGGATGTACGCGTCTCAATTTTACCCACGATTTATGGTGAAAAAATCGTAATGCGTCTTTTGGATAAAACAGGTTTCGATATTAATCTGAAATCTTTAGGGTTTCCACAGCAAAACCTTGGCATCTTTAAAAAGATCATTAATCAGCCCTATGGGATGGTCGTTGTTTCTGGACCAACAGGGTCTGGTAAATCCACATCATTATATGCTGCCTTGAAAGAAATTAAAAGTGATCGAACAAATATTACTACCGTAGAAGATCCTGTGGAATATCAGTTAGATGGAATTAATCAAGTTCAGGTTTTTGAAGATATCGGATTAACATTTGGTTCAACACTTCGGTCGGTTCTTAGACAAGATCCAGATATATTACTAATTGGTGAGATTCGAGATGGCGAAACTGCAGATATTGCAGTGAAATTTGCCTTAACGGGGCACCTTGTATTTTCAACTGTTCATGCAAACGATGCACCTGGAACGATTACTCGTTTATTAGATATTGGAATTGCTCCATTTTTAGTCGGTTCCTGTTTAAATCTTGTGATGGCGCAAAGATTAGTTAGACGAATTTGCCTAAATTGCAAAGAAAATTATACACCTTCCCGTGAAGAATTGGACTTGGTTGGTTTAGATCCTGGGAAAGTTAAAGGTGATTTATTTCAAGGAAAGGGATGCGCGGATTGTAGAAATACTGGTTATAAAGGACGACTCGCAATATTTGAAATGATCCCCATGGCTCGTGAATTACGGAAACTTGTATTTGACAGTGCAAATGAAGATGATATTCGAGAATCTGCACTCAAAAATGGGATGATAACACTTCGTGAAGCTGGTTTATCAAGAGTATTAGAAGGGATTACTACCGTAGAAGAAATTGTTAGATCGACTGTTGAAGATTTATAGTGGCAACCTATACCTATTTAACAAAAGATACTGAAGGCAAACGTAAGGAAGGTGAAATCCGTGCGGATTCATTAGACCATGCTATTCAGAAATTAACTTCAAATGGCCAATTGGTCATTTCAATGAAAGAAGTGGATGATACGTTTGATTTCCTGGGTCCTTTTTTAGATGAGATTCAACTCTCTATTGAAAAATTTAAAAATCGAATTCCATTAGCCAATATTGTTTTTTTTACGCGCCAATTAGCCACAATGTTTTCAGCTGGACTCACATTAGAGAGAGCTATTCAAAGTTTAGCTGGCGAAGAAAAACATCGGAAATTTAAAAAAATACTTACGTCCGTAGGTGATAATATTCGCAAAGGGTTAAACCTTTCAGAATCGTTCGCACGCCATCCAGGGGTTTTTAATAATTTATTTGTTGCCATGATTAAGGCTGGGGAAGTTAGTGGAAATTTGAATGAAATTCTCGAGCAATTGGCATCCTATTTAGAGAAGGTTGATGATACGCGGCGTAAGGTTAAATCTGCCATGAATTACCCCATTTTTATGATTGTTTTCTTGGGAGTTATGTTAGCAACAATGTTATTAGTTATTATTCCAAAATTTTCCCAAGTCTATGCCCAATTGGGTGCAGGGTTACCTCCGGCCACACAAAAGATGATTGATTTGAGTGAATGGTTTGGAAACAATGTTGGTTTTATTGGCTTTATTATTTTTATGTTTTTTGGATCATTATGGTTGATTTCCAAAACGCAACGAGGGGGATTAACCGTTGACGCTATTAAATTAAAAACACCTGTTTTTGGGGATCTTCTCGAACAATCTATTCTAAATAAATTTTGTAAAACTTTTGGAATTTTAATTGGTGCTGGAGTCCCTGTTTTAGAAACGACTGCCTTGTTAAAGAAAGTTGTTGATAATCGAGTTTATGAAACTGCAATTGCAGATGCATCTGACTTTATTCGAGACGGGTATAATATTTCTACAGCCTTACGGCGGACCGATGTTTTTCCATCCATCTTATTACAGCTTACATCTACCGGAGAAGAAACTGGGGAGTTAGATGATTTGTTAGATCGTGCAGCGACTTATTATCAAAAACAAGTAGATGCATTGGTTGAACGAATGACAACATTAATAGAACCTTTACTTATTTTATTGGTGGGAGCAGTTATTGCCATTATGGTTGTACTAACTTATCTCCCTGTATTCCATTTAGGCTCTGCATTACAGTCTGGATTATAAACAATGTTATTTTCTTTAACTGGAGGAATACTCTCAGGAGTTGGAATTAAATTGACAATTAATTGGTTAGAGATTGATGAGTACAAAATTGGAGTTAAAAATTTTCTGATTGAAAGCCTTTGTGGAATCGCATGGGTATGGGCTTTTTATAAACTTCCATTTAATGAAGCACTCATTTTTTCGTTGGTATTTTCAATTTTGATTGGAATTAGTTTTGTTGATTTATACACTTTCCAAATCCCGATTATTTTTATTTTAGTAGGGGGTTTGATTGTTTTGAGTGGGACCTTTTTGAATCAAACATATTTTTCTTCTGCATTATGGGGAATATTTGTAGGCTCTATTATTCCAATGATTATTATGGGATTAACATGGTTAGTCACAAAAAGGCAAGGGATGGGATTTGGCGATATTCAATTGGGTCTAATTTTAGGTGCTTGGCTGGGCCCTATGAGAATGGCGATAACTCTTTTTGGTGCAGCTTTGCTAAGTTTAATAACTTGGGTTATTATTTCTATTATTCACGAATTTGATAAAAATCGAGCTTTACCAATGGCTCCGTTTTTAGTTTTTGCAGGGATTGGCGTTTATATTGGCAGTATTTACTACCCAGAATTCTTTCATTTGTTGATCATTAAATAGAGGTTTACATGTC
>TARA_B110000495_G_scaffold195146_1_pt1 | contig 12289 bp, 1 predicted proteins | sample TARA_B110000495 | Tara Oceans TARA_B110000495 (sample SAMEA4398219) | marine metagenome | biome: Polar Biome; feature: [MES] marine water layer (ENVO:01000295) within the mesopelagic zone...; material: water (ENVO:00002006), including particulate matter (ENVO:01000060) such as...... | reverse complement strand
CCTATCTACTTCAGATACTATTTATACTTCTTGCTACGGTGCTTGTGATGGATCCATTGAAGTTCAAATGAATGGTCATGCTCAGGGTTATAATACTGGATGTGAATCTGTGGGTCCTTTTGTTTTTTATTGGTTGGAAGGTTTTAGTTCAGGAATATTAGGTCAGCCAGATACTTTAAAAGTTGACTCTGTAGGATCATTGTTTTATAGTCCTTCTGGTGTAGCTACATATAAGAATTTATGTGCAGACATAAATGCTAATGATCTTGATGGGAATTTTGATGGAACCATTAAACTTTTCGCATATGATTACTATGGTAATCCAGCTATTGCCCCAATAACTGGAGGTGATGGAAGTATGAAATTTACAATTATTCAGCCTGATTCCATAACAATAGAAATATTATCGCTGAATTATCCTGATCCATTGTCTTTGCCTATTCCTCAGTCAGAATTGCATATTATTCCTTGTGGAGAATCTGATCAACTCCTTGCTTCTGCTTCTGGAGGCCCATTCACAAATGATACAACTTTATGGTCTTCTCATACATTGGATTTTGCTACGCCTTCAGGTTTTAATGATACATTAGTAGGGGGTCAATATTCATATTTTTTAGAGGTTTCTGGAGCTTATATAGATACAGTTGGAGAAGAATTTGATGCTGCTTATGTAGTTTCATCTAGTACTCCTATTTCTCCTAGTCATTGGGAGCTTGATGGAAGTCCTGCTCCAAGACCAGTACCAGATGTCTATAGTCCATTTCATTCATATACTTACCCTTTAACAAATGGTGTACATACTTTTTCTATGACTTTACCAGGGTATCTATGTGGTGGTTTAGGTCTTCCTTGTATGACATTTAAAATTTACAGAGTTGAAGCGAATGCACCCCAGTACACTTATAAATGGACTGCTTTTGCTCCAGGTCAGGCACCAACTGTTGTTAGTAATAAGGATACATTAGATACGTATCCAGACTATACAACTGGAGTAAATTATGTGCTGACAACAATAGCTACAAATGCAACATGTCTTACTCAAAACTTAGTACATGTTGAGTGGGATCGTAATATTTTAGAATATGACACCATTATAACTACTGTTGTTCCTTGTTATGGAGATACATCTGCAAGTATTATCTTTGATATAGATACTACACATGGTTTTGCTCCATACACACTTTTCTTAGATTCAGTTGTAGTTTCTGATACTGTTTTAAATTTGATTGCTGGAAATTACCTAGCATTTATGCGTGATTCAGTTGGATGCGAATCAGATAATATTTCAATTCGACTTCTCCAGAATGATTCAGTATGGGCCTGTGGTGTAGATACTCAGGATGTTTCAATCTTAGTTGATGCATTTACAATGCCAATGGATGCTCCATATGCTTATACTACTCCTATAGTGATGAATGCAGGTTTAAGTTATAAGCTAGTTGTTAGTGGAACTTATCAAGATACTTGGAATGGAGGCCACTATAAAGATCCTTCATATAAATATAACCAGTCAATTCCTATTCAAATTGTCCCTTCTGATTGGTATTGGTCAGGAGTTAGTTTAAATAATTCTTTTTCACCAGCTCCTGAACCTTTTCCATACTCATATAGTAATACTCATGAGTATACATATTATTTTACTGGAGATGGAAATACCCAAAATTTCTCATATAATGATTTAGATAGTTCATATTTTGAGAATGATGGAACCCTATCATTTGAGATATATAAAATTGTTTGTTCAACGTCTGATACTGCCTTTACTTGTTTTGGAGATAGTACGGCATCAGCATATATTTATCCTACTGGTGGTAAAGCTCCTTATTCTGTATCTTGGCAAGATGCTGGTGGATTTGTTTTAGAGATAGATTCTGTTGGTCCTAATGGAATATCAATAATTGATAATCTTCCTGCTGGTTCATTTACAGCAAATATCTCTGACAGAAATGGATGTGCATATACAAGGAATTTAATAGTGTTATCATCTCCTTCTCCAATGCAAATTGATTCTCTTTCTTATGAAAATGTTCTCTGTAAACATGATAGTACTGGATCTATTTATGCAGAAGTTTCAGGAGGATTTGTAAGTAATTTTGGATTTTTAATGAGTGGTAATGATACTATTTATTCTGAACAAGGACTTTTAGATACTATTTTATTAACTGGATTGCCTGCTGGAACTTATGATCTCTATTTATATGATTCTATTCCTGATGGTTTATATGGGATTTATGATTGTCCACAGTATCGACAAATTATAATTACAGAGCCTCAAGATATTTTATCTAGTTCTGTAAATTTATTACAAAATGTAGAATGTTTTGGTGATTCAACTGGTAAGGCAATAGCAAGTGTTATTGGAGGGCAATTTCCATATACTATTATTTGGGATGCAGGTCCAGATACAACTAATATAATTGGGACACTTTGGGCTGGATGGCAAGGGGTGACCTTAATTGACGATAATAATTGTGCAGTAAGAGATAGTATAGAGATAATTAATCTTCATGATAATATTGTTGATTATATAACTATAATTGAAAATGTATCTTGCTTTGATGCATGTGATGCCGTAGCTAGCTTATCCTCTACTGGAGGAGTGCTTCCGCACACTTACTTCTGGGATATTGGACAAACTTCAATAAATATGCCTGATACTGCATTTAACTTATGCTATGGAGGTCATGATGTTATTATTGAAGATGCTTTAGGATGTAGAAAAACAGTAGCTTTTAATATTAGTCAACCTGATGAATTATTTGCTCAAGCTACAATGACTCAGCCTGTTCAGTGTTTTGGATTTAATGATGGGACTGCATTTGCAACAGCAACAGGAGGAACATCTTCATATTCATTTGTTTGGGATAGTATTAATGGTCAATCAGGACAGCATGCTATTAATTTAACTCCTGGAACACATATTATATATGTTACCGACCAAGAAGGTTGTAACGCTAGTGATACTGTAGTAATTACTGAGCCAGATTTATTGACTATAGATATTATTGATAGTTTAACTATTTATTCATACTGTGCTGGAACAAATTCTGGTCAGCTATGTGCTGTAGCTCAAGGGGGAACACTTAACTATAATTATGTTTGGAATGATATCTTAGGCCAGACTACTTCGTGTGCAGATAATTTAATTGCAGATCACTATACTGTAATGGTTATGGATGAGAGAAATTGTATTGCAACTACATCATTTAACTTAGATTCCATTACATCTAGTATGACTACAGATTCGGTTGACTATACAGTAAATAATGTTAGTTGTTTTGGAATATATGATGGTTCTATTGATATTAATAGTGTTGTTGGTGGACTTCAGCCATATACATACTTATGGGTAGGCCCAGGAAACTATACATCCACCTTATCAAATGTTAGTTCTTTGTATGCAGGAAGCTATGCATTAGCAATTCAAGATAGTAGTGGATGTGCTATAACGGTTAATTTTGAGGTATTACAACCAAATCAATTAGAGTATACAACATACAATGTTGAAGAAGTATCATGTCTAGGTGCATGTAATGGAGAGATTTTGGTTGATATTCAAGGTGGTACATGGCCATATTATTATGATACAGATGAACAAGGAATTTTTCCTTTAGCTAACACATTACCGGTAATACAAGATACTCTAATATCTTCTTTATGTTCTGGTCTTCACTCAATTTATATTACTGATGCAAATAATTGTGAAGGAACAGTAGTATGGGGAGGAAGATGGGAAGAATTTGTAGACTCAGGAGTTGTTGTATCAGTAGATGGTATAACTACTGATTCAGCATCATGCTTTAATACAAGCGATGGAGGAGCTGTAGTTTTAGGAGGTACTAATTCACTATTTACTTATACATGGGAAACAAATAATCCAGGTCTACCAGTTGGATTCCCTAATGGGGATTCTCCTTCAGGTATAGAGGTTGGTTCTGGAGTGAGTTATAATAATTTCTATGCTGGAAATTATTGGCTCATTGCTCATTATTCTGACAGTGCTAATTCGGGTCTAATTTATTCAGGATGTAATGTTTCTGAACCATTTACTATCTATAGCCCATCAGAGATCGAAACAAGTTCAACTAACCCACAAGATGTTTCTTGCTATGGAGAAACCAATGGAGAAATTAATCTGCAAATTAGTGGAGGTACTGGATCCTATATTGTGCAGTGGGATACGACAACTTCACTGCCAAATGGATCAAATGATTTAATTATAAGTAGTTTACAACCCGGAACCTATACGGTTAATATTGTTGATGCAGAAGGTTGTATAATAACAAATGATTTTATTATTGGAGAGCCTGCTGCTTTAACTAATAATTTCACAATTACTCAACCATTATGTAATGGAGATAATAACGGTTCAGCAGTTGCTAATACACAGGGTGGGACTGGAACTTATACGTACAATCCTAATGTTATTGTTGGAGGATGGCCTGGAGGTTCTGTTAATGTTACCATAACTGATCAAAATGGATGTTCTATGCAGGATATTGCGTTATTTATTGATCCAGCTCCTATTGTTTCTTCAATTGAACCTGATAATTTATATTTTGGCCCTTATGATGTAAGCTGTAATGGTGAAAGTGATGGATCTGCTACTGTTGTAGCTGGTGGAGGAACCTCTATTATTAGTTATAGTTGGAGTCCAAGTGGAGGATCAGGACCTACAGCAAATAATCTTTCTGCAGGTAATTATACAGTTACAGTAGAGGATGATAATGGATGTACTGAACAAGAGACAATTACAATAACAGAGCCTGATATATTAGTTGCTTCTGTTACTAAAAGTGGAGACTTTAATCCATATGATATTAGTTGTTACGATTATAGTGATGGATGGGCGCAATCAGAACCAACAGGAGGTGTTGCTGCAACTTCTGGATATAGTTATAATTGGGTAACATCAGGAAGTAGTTTCTCAACTAATTACTATGTGGAAAATCTTTCTGCAGGTAATGATTATACTGTAACAGTAACTGATGCTAATGGATGTGTTGTAAGTGAATCAACAGGTGTTTTAACTCAACCTACAGGATTTATAGCTGATGTTACATCGCTATATTCTGATCCTATAGCAGCACCTTTTAATCTTGTGTTTACAGATGTTACTATTTCTTCAGATCCTTATAATTTTGTTTGGACTTGGGCAGATAATAGTACGACGAATTATTCAAGTGGAACAACTAGTTTTGATGTTCTTTTTGATACTACAATGATTGGATTAAATGAAATTTATGTTACTCTAGAAAATGAGATTACTGGTTGTATTGATTCTGTAGGATTTAAGATAGAGGTTCAGGGTATACCAGAAATACATAATGTATTTACTCCAAATGGAGATAATGTTAATGATGTCTTTGATTTTGGAGAATACGCAATGGAGAGTATTTCAGTTGAAATATTTAATCGTTGGGGTCAAATAGTGTATTCATGGATTACGCCTAATTATCAATGGGATGGTAGAGATTTTGACGGAAGAAATCTTTCAGAAGGAGTTTATTATTATATTTTAACATCAGAAGGAGTTGATGGGCAAGCATATTCTAAAAAAGGATCTATAACACTGCTTAGATAGGTTAGTTTTTATTGGTTAATTTTAAAATAATTGTATGAAAAGAATTTTACTACTTTTTCTGTTATTCACTAATTCTGCTTTTTCTCAAGTAATAATTTCTAATGATACTACTGTATGTGGTAATTTTAATGATACTTTATATGCCTTAAGTGCTATTCAATCTTCTATGCAAGTTGATGATCAGCATGATATTGCGGTTCCTTTAGGTTTTACATTTAACTTTTATGGATTACCGTATACTCATTGTGTTGTTTCGGGAAATGGTTATGTGACATTTGACACTTCTTTAGCCAGTTCATATTCTCCTTATTCAATTAATACTCCTATTCCTAATCCTGGCAATATTCCTGAGAATGCTATTTTAGCTCCTTGGCATGATATTAATACTGGAGTAAGTGGAAATATATATTATGGATCTACTGGGGTTGCTCCTAATAGAATGTTTACTGTTACCTGGTGTGAGATTGCAATGTTTTCTTGTGTTACAGATTATGCAACTTCTCAAGTTGTTATGTATGAGGGATCTGATAGAATTGAAATGTTTATTAAAGAGAAACCTCTTTGTGCTACATGGAATGGAGGGAATGCTATACAAGGTTTAGTGGATATTGGAAGTACTACTGCTGATATTGTTTTTGATCCTGTTTTAGCAGCAGATAGAAATTTTCCACTTCAATGGACTGCTACTGACGAAGGTTGGGAGTTTGTACCTAATGGTTCTGGTAACTACAATATTGATTCTATTCCTTACAGTACTATTATAGCAGGACAAAATATATGGACTAATGCAAATGGGGATACTTTAGGATATGGACCAACTTTACCTATTAATATTTCATCTACAACAACATATTATGCAGATGTTGTTGGTAGTTGTGCATCAGGAATATTATCTGATCAGGTAACCGTTACTGTTTCTGGATGTTTTGATATAACATTAACTTCTACAGATGCTTCTTGCTATGGTAATGATGGAGAGGTACTTGTAAATCCAGGTTTAAATACGCCATCTCCATATGATATGTTGTTACTTGATATGAATGGATCTGTTCTCCAAACTAATCTAAATGTAAATAATCCTCAAACTTTTTATAATTTATTTCCTGGCACTTATGTTGCTCGAGTTATTGATGCTAGTGGATCTTCATCTCAGGACACCGTAGTTGTTGGTCAATTATCTAATCCTTTAGTTGTTACATCTTTTTCAGATGATGTGAGTTGTTTCAGTGGTAGTGATGGTCTGATATCTGTATTAGCAGATAGTGGTGCTTTACCATACTCATTTTATTTAGATAATGTTTTAAATCCAAACCCATATCCTTATGATAGTGTATTTGCAAATTTATCTTCAGGGTCTTATGTGGTTTCTGTTTTAGATGATAATAACTGCTTATATAGAGATACCGTTGTTATTGGTGTTCCTTTATTTCCTTTACAATCTATTGCACAATCAAAAGTGGTTGTTTGTAATGGTAGTAGTGATGGTATTGCAATTGGTTCTGGTTTAGGAGGTACTCCTCCATATAGTTTTGAGTGGTTTGACAATAATTTCATAAGTTTTAGTACTAATGATACTGCCTTTAATTTAAGTGCAGGAAGTTATTATTTAGAGGTTAGTGATGCTAATGGTTGTGATACTTTTTCAACTGTACAGGTTATCTCTCCTCAGACTGCTTTGAGTGGTTCACCACAGGTTTTTGGTGTTTCATGTAGGGGTGATAGTACTGGAATGATTGTTGGAGATGCCACAGGAAGCTGGGCTCCCTATCAATATTTTTGGATTGATAATACGGGTGATACACTTCAGTCAACTTCTTATATGACAGGAAGAGATACTCTTGATAATCTATCAGCTGGAGTTTATAATTTACATGTTTATGATGCTCAATCTTGTTTTGTTTCTTATGGTTTAAGTGTTGGTGAACCTGCTACAAATCTATCTATTGATAGTATTTCTGTTGTTCAAACTATTGCTTGTTATGGTGACAGTGTAGGAAGTGCTAGACTTTTTGTTAGTGGAGGTATGCCTAATTATAATTATCTCTGGGATAATGGAGAGACAGGTTTAATAGCTCAAAATTTATCTTCAGGATATCGTCATGTTTCATTGACTGATGACTGGGGCTGTGTAGTTAGTGATAGTGTTTATATATCAGAGAATCCAGAGATCCAACCTAGCGTTAGTCTTGTTCAAACAGTAAGCTGTTATGGAGATAGTGATGGTATAGTTACTGTTAGTTCAGTTGGAGGTGTTGGATTACATACTTTCTTTTGGAGTACTGATCCAGTTGGACATACCAATAACCCTGATACAGTAACGGGATTAGTTGAGGGGAGTTATTATGTAACTACCCAAGATGCTTTAGGATGTGAGGTTTTAGATAGTATTTATGTTTCTGAACCTGAACCTCTTAGTATGCAAGCTACAGCGCTTGTTTGGATATCTTGTAATGGGGCTGATGATGGTTTAGCATACGCAATAGCACAAGGGGGTAATGCTCCATATACTTTTACTTGGTCTTCTAACAATCAAGTAGGAGATACTATTAATACAATTACTCCAGGAACTCATGTAGTTACTGTTGTAGACGATAGAGGATGTACCTCTAATGATACAGTTTATATGTATGAGCCAGACTCTCTTGATATTAATATTGATGATAATTTAACTGTTTGGCCATATTGTATTGGTGTAAATTCTGCTAGCTTAACATCTGTAGCTACTGGAGGAACTCCTGGCTATACTTATGCTTGGGATGATAATTTAGTAGCTCCTCAACTTAGTGCTATAGCGACTCACTTATTAGCTGGAGTTTATACAGTTACTGTAACAGATGACAGAGGATGTACAGCAAGTGATACAAGAGATATAGATAGTACGACTAACACGATGAGTTCTACTATTACTTCATTAACTAATTATATTGGAGGTACTGATGTAAGTTGCTTTGGATATAATGATGGTTCAGTGCAGGTTATTACTATTGGAGCTCATGCACCATATAGCTATCAGTGGTTTGGACCTAATGGATTTTATAACACTAATGATATGATATCTGCTTTATATGCAGAGACGTATTCAGTGACTGTAACTGACACCAATAATTGTACGGTCAATACAAGCATAAATTTAACAGAACCTACTGCACTTATTTTCACTACTTTGTCTTCAACAGATGAAACTTGTTTAGGATCTTGTGATGGTACAGTTGAGATAGATCTAAATGGAGGAACAGCTCCATATACTGGACATGCACAAGAGAATAGTACAGGAAACATGTTGATGAACTCATTATCTGGAGATAGTTTATTTAGTGGTGTTTGTTCAGGAGATTACACTATTAGCTTAAGTGATGCTAATGGCTGCCCATCACATCTGCTAGTTGGAGGAAATGATCAACAAAATATTAATGCATTAGACACTATTGATGTAGCTATCGATCCCTTTTCAGGCTTCTTTATTTTATGTCATGGAGATACTACTGGAGGAGTATTTTTAGATTGGTCAACTTATGATACCTCACATACATATAATTGGTATGAAATAAATGACCCAATATCTAGTCTTGGAGTAGCATCTAGTATTGTAAATTTAGGTGCTGGTACATATATCATACATGCAGATTACTTAGGATGTCAAGCTAGTGATACAATGATTTTAACAGAGCCAGATCCAATCCAAATCTCTGGATCTGTTACTAATGCTATTTGTTATGGAGATAATAACGGCTCAATTGATGCTAGTGTAATTGGAGGAACAGTGTCTCCTACTAATGGATATAACTTCTTATGGACTAATAACGCTACATCAGAGGATATTAATAATTTAACTGCAGGATCTTATACTTTAACTACTACAGATAATTATGGCTGTGTAGAGACTCTTAGCTTTGAGGTTACTGAGCCTGCTGAGTTAGAAGTTACTATAGTAGAATCAAGTCCTTTTGTACTTGAGCTTCTTTCAGTAAATGGAGGAGTGCCAACATACTCTTACGCATGGTGGCAAGATCAATCTGGAGCTAATCAACAAGTAGGAACAGGAACTTCTTATATAGTATCTGGTTTTGGAACTTATTACTTAGAGGTTACTGATGATCATAACTGTGTGGCTCAATCTAATAGTGAGACTTACGTGCCCAGCGCTATAGTTGATGGTCAGCAGGTTACTTTTAAAGTATATCCAAATCCATTTAGAGCGGAAGCTACAGTTGATTTTGGTTACTTAGTTAATGAGGCTACTTTGAGTATAGTAGATATTTATGGTAAGTTAATTGAACAGCATCAGATTAGTAATGCTGAATCTTTTGTAATTACCAGTAAAAATAAAGCTAGTGGAATCTATTTCTTGAAAATGGAAACTGGTGATAGAAACATGTTTGTTAAGTTAGTGATTGAATAGATATGAGTTTTAAAGCAAATAATAAATTATTTAAATTAAAACTATATTTACAGAATTAGAATTTTAAGAATCTAATAAATTTGAAAAATGAAGAATATATATATAAGAAAAAACAAAAATAAGACAGTTTTTAAAAGTACCCCTTTACTAAAGACGGTACTCTTTCTGTTTTTAGGGATTATTATAAATAGTAGTGCTTTTTCCCAGATTACTTTTTCAACATCACCTGCTAGCTCTCCTAGAAATGCTGGAGGAACATCGCCAGATGATGGCCAGGCTATTGCAGTTGTTGATACTGCAGGAATGGCTGGTAATTATAATTGGGAATGGACGGATGTAAATACAGGAAATATAGTTCAAAATATAACCCAATCTCCTGCTATTTCTGATACATTAAATGCTGCTTCGGGTACTTATGCTCTTAATTGCACTAATCCAGATTTTTTCTTTTCAGCTAAGGATACTGTAACAATTACAGCTCCTGGAACAAATTATTCAATTTCTGGAGATAATGGTTCTCTTATTTTATGTCAAGGAGCAGACTCAGTAAATTTAACTGTATTAGAGCTATGTCAATATCCTTTTTCTGGAAATAATTGCGGATATATTTCTCAAGTGCTTGGAACAGAGTTTAATTTATATAATGCTAGCACAAATATCCTTGTATATTCTACTACCGTATTAAATAATTTAACTCCTATTTCTTTTCCTACTCAGCCTTTAGGTGATTGGAGAATAACATCTATTAACTATGATAATGGAGCAGTTGGAGACACCACATTTACTGTTTCTACTGATACATTAGATTTAACTATTTCGTCAACAAATATTTTAAATAGTTTTCCTTTAGGAACCATTACAGTTAACGCATATGGTGGAAATGGAACATATCAATTATGTCTTCAAAGTCCAGGTACTAATTGTCTGATTCAACCATCTTGGAACAATGCTTTTCCTACCTTACAAGGATTAAACACCGGATCTTATGTTATAGAGGTTACATCTGGGGATGGTTGTTTTGCAAGTGATTCTATTCTTATTCAAAATGTTTGTGAAGGTCAAATAACATCAACCAGCTATGATCCTTGTGATACTACAGTTAGTGTATCTGCTGAGATAAATATGGTAGGCGACGGGCCTTTTAATTATGAATATTCTTTAATTGATGGATCAAATATTTTTGATTTTACAACAACAAATCAAGATAGTATTACTTTTAATAATACAGTAGGCTCAGGAACTTGGCTTGTTACAATACTTGAGACAAATACAGGATGTCTTATTACTGATTTTATAACATATAGTTTAAATCCGGTAATAGTATCAACTACTCTTAATCAGCTAACAAGCCCACAAGCTTGTGATGGATCTTTATTCTTATCTGTTGATTCTGGTTTAGCTCCATTTACTTATATATGGGAGGTTAATGGTGGATTAGCTGATACAAGCAGTAATTCTAATGGTATATACACACAATTTAACTTATGTCCAGGTACATATTGTTTAACAATTATTGATGGAAATGGGTGTACATATTATGAATGTTATGAGATAACTTATTATCCATGTGTTGTAACCCTAACTATTAAAGATACTATTAAATGTAATAATGGGATAGGTTCAATTGATGCAAATATTGATACAACTGGAAATGGTATGAGTGGAGGTCCTTATACATATTCATTATATAATGCAACAAATGGTAACCTTATAAATTCATTTAATTCTCCAGCATTAACTCAATCATTTCCCGGTTTATCTAGCGGTTATTACTATCTTGAAGTTATTGATCAAGCTTATGGAGATGTTTGTGATCCTGATACTATTTATTTATTTGAGCCTGATCAGCTTGAACTCTTTGCATCAGTTACTCCAACACCAGATCCTTGTGATTACTATGGTGGGTCAATTACTATTGATTCAATAGTTGGTGGTATAGGTCCTTTCACAATCTTATGGTTTGATTCTTTAGGATTTCCTTTACCACGAACTACTTCGCTAAATTTTCAAGGTAATCTTGTTCAAGATTCTTTAGCATATAGCAATCCCTTAGCTCAAGGTGGAGGAAATTATAATGTTTTTATCTCTGATGATGCTTCTACTTCTTGTACTAGAAGTTTTGATTATTTTGTAGAGCCCCAGAATACTGGTCAAGATTTTTGGATTGATTCCTTAACTACTTCAGACACTATTTATACTTCTTGCTACGGTGCTTGTGATGCATCCATTGAAGTGCAAATGAATGGTCATGGCACAGGTTGGAATTCTGGATGTGAATCTATAGGTCCTTTTGTTTTTTATTGGTT
>TARA_B110000495_G_scaffold20121_1_pt1 | contig 12295 bp, 12 predicted proteins | sample TARA_B110000495 | Tara Oceans TARA_B110000495 (sample SAMEA4398219) | marine metagenome | biome: Polar Biome; feature: [MES] marine water layer (ENVO:01000295) within the mesopelagic zone...; material: water (ENVO:00002006), including particulate matter (ENVO:01000060) such as...... | reverse complement strand
GGATCCGCAGTCAACGCTAATTCCATGGCGAGGTTATAGGGCAGCTGTCGAGGTAGCCGAACCAGTGCGCCGGCACCAGCGAATAGTCCAACACCAACTTCGGGAATGCCAAATTTTGCTCCTTTGGATGCCACGATCATGTCACATGAAAGCGCTACTTCAAGACCTCCGGCCAACGCGAATCCCTCAACTGCGGCGATGATGGGTTTAGCACAACTCTTCTCGGCTATTCCCCCGAAGCCTCGATCACCGGCGTTGGGCATAGCATCGATGCCTCCGTCGACAAACTGCTTAAGATCCATTCCTGCGCTGAATCCTCGTCCTGCGCCAGTCAGAACAGCTACTCGGACGTTTGGATTAGCGTCAAAAGCATCTAGCGCATTAGCCAAAGCTTGTGCCAAGGGCGTATTGAACGCGTTCATGTCATTGGGGCGGTTAAGGGTGATTAGCAGCACATGGCCACGTTCTTCAGTCAGAACTAGCTCTTCAGTCATGGTTCTCCTATTGAATCTATATTTGTTGTAAAAATTTTAGATGACGATATGAACCTACCTCGTTAGACCAAAAGACAGTGGACTATCTTTCATAGAAATTTTGCGCTCAAAGTAATCACATTAGGTTCAACTCTGTCGAGATGTAACATGAACCTACGCGAGGGGTTTATGTGACTGATATCCAAGAACTACTTAATCAGATAGAAAGAGCTGACTTAGACGCAGCTCCCCTATTAGTCCATCAGCTTCTACAGGATCTTGATATCTCAGAGCTTGACAGTCACCAAGCCTTACGAACAGCAAGAGCCCTGTCAGTTCATGGCGGTCCTCAACAGCTACCCATAGCTGGCGAGTTAGCGATACGCGCCCATCGCGCCGACCTTCCGGGTGCAGGCGTATTGTTTGCTGAGTGTGCTGACAAGTTAGCCCTAATGAGCGGTAGACCTCAGCGATTTGGAACTGCAGCGATGGAACACCAAGGGGACATCGTGATGGGACCACTCGATGGGCTAGCCGACGACGCTATGAGAGGCGATTTCGGTTTACCTCCTCTCGATACCATGCGCGATAACATTCATCATCGAAACTTAGAACTGGCTCGCCAACGCTCTGATGGAAAATATCTAGACTCCAATCAACCATTTTTTAGAGTTTGGACAGATCCGACTGAAGAGGAACTAACTATACAACTAGACAAAAACCCTGGTGGTGTTTGGTCTAACGACAATATCCTTACTTTCGCTAGTCGGTCTCAAGGCGCTGGCTTAATGCCCGGACCCGTATTTGAAATCCCTATGTGGCGAGTTTCCAAAGAAGATGGTTCAGCTACTGATCTTTTTTGTGCTCAGATTTATGTTGACCGACTTGACGAAGCAGTCTTCGGGTTTGGTTTTTGGGAGCTCGACGATAATGGCCTTCCGATAGGAGGAGTTCGAGGTTCCGTCGATGAAAGGTTTCGAGGTGTAGATGCGCCGATAGAGTCGCCATCTCACGAAGACGATAATCTACGCGGAGTTTTATTGACAACAGAGTTGAATAGCCTGGCGCTTCGTGAGAACCGAAAGATAAAGGTATACCTTCCTCCAGCTCATGACTCATCTGTCTCACTTCCTGTTATCTACTCAACTGATGGGAATATGATTGCGCCTTACATAAGACGACTTGACGCTGCGATTCACAATGGCGTCATCGACCCTGTAGTTGTTGTAGCTCCTCATTCGGCGCCTATGGATAGGTCAGGGAACGAACGTGCCCTCGAATACCTTCCTGGCTTCGATGACCAAAGGTTCGACCGTCATCAAAAATTTTTCGTAGACGAGCTCTCGCTTTGGGCAGAAAAAACCTTCGGAACTTCAAATCTGAGGAAAGACAAAGCAATATTTGGTTGCTCTGATGGCGCAGGGCATGCTTTAGCGACTTCTGCGTTACACAAAGAACGTTTTGGACATTGCATAGCATTCTCAAGCGGCATGCCTCCTGGCCAGCAGATCCAGTGGGTCGAGACAGATGCGCCGTTTGTTCACCTTTGCGCAGGCACTCTTGAAACCGGTTTCCATCAAGCCACTGAAGCCTGGGCAGCCTGGTTACATTTCAACAAGTCTGATCATCATTGGACGGAACGTGTATGTGGTCATGACTTAATTCAGTGGATTGAAGAACTGCCATTGGCGATAAAACGAGCATGGAACTAGTCGCAACAGCCGCCTAAGCCCGGCCATAACCTTACGACTTAATTTTGATAGTCATCGTTTCTCAAAATGTAGCGCTTTACTTTACCTGTCGCTGTCTGGGGCAACTCGTCAACTACTTGTACCCATCGCGGGTATTTGTATGAGGCGAGGCGGGACTTGACATGGTTTTGCACTAGGGCCTCAATCCCATCGCCTGCCTCAGAACGGGCTAAGACTATAAATGCCTTAGGTTTTGTGAGCCCATCGGCATCTAACGCTCCAACAACTGCTACTTGCAGAACGTCCTCTAGTTCAAGCACACAGGCTTCAACTTCGTTGGGAGATACCCAAATGCCACCTACTTTAAGCATGTCATCGCTGCGACCTAGCGAGGTGTAGGAACCATCTAGATTTCGAACATAGCTATCGCCAGTTGCTAAAAATTTTCCCTGTAACGTTTCACGTGTTCTCGCTGTGCGGTTCCAATAACCGACCATCACAGATTCGCCAGCCACATACAAAGCGCCTGGCTCGCCATCTGGCACTTCAACACCGTCCTGGTCTCGTAACGAAACTTCGTATCCATCAACTGGGTAGCCGCTAGAGCCAGCAACAGAAGTACCTGGCAAGTTCGAAATAGCGATGTGAGCTAGTTCTGTAGTACCTAACCCATCAAGAATTTCTATACCAAAACGTTCTTGAAATCGCCGATGTATATCACCTGGCAGGGACTCACCTGCTGAAATAGCTACACGAACAGATTCAAAAGTACTATCAGGGATCTCCGAAGCTAGTAACTGCGCATACGACGTTGGAACCCCGAAATAGATCGTCGGTCGGTATCGCAACAAGTGGCGAGAAATATCCTCTGGAATAGGCCTTCCAGAGTTCAATATGGCCGTTGCGCCCGTTCCAGATGGAAAATATCCGGTATTTCCTAGACCATAGGCAAAAAAAAGTTTGGCCACTGAATAAACAGAATCACCGGAGTTCATCCCAAGCACAGATACTGCATAATTATCAGTACAAAAACCTAGATCAATATGGCGATGTATAACTCCTTTTGGAAATCCCGTAGTACCAGAGGTGTAAAGCCAAAAAGCATCATCGGTTTCGGAAGTGGGATATGGGCTTGCAACCGAAGCTGCTGTAAGAAGCTGTTCGATATCGGTGTCGAGACACTTCCATTTCAAAAAAAATTGCTCCTCTCCTGCTAAACCAGCCGATTCAGAAAATTCAGCAGAATAAATTAAGCCAACAGAACGCGAATCTTCTAGCAGAAATCTATAGTCAGCCTCGGTCAGCATGGTGGAAACCGGAACCGGAATAGCACCTATCCAAATGGCCCCCCAGAACCAGTAGAGAAACTGGGAGCTGTCTGCACAACAGATCATAATTCGCTGTTCTGGGACCACACCTTTAGCTAAAAGCGTCGCAGCTGCAGATTTCACGCCATCTAGAAGCTCCAAGCGAGATATCTCTGTCCCATCCTCGGCATGAATGATTGCAAGCGCTGACGGTTCGCTCTCGGATGGCTCGATGACAAAGCGACTGACTGCATTACCAAGCATTATCTCCCCTTAACGACTAAATTATTTTATCGGACTATCGAGATGCACTAAGTATTACAAAAATATAGTAAACGCATATTGCGTCACGTGACTTATTTGGTGCAGAATGTTTATGTGGCTAACTGTTTATCGCCTCGACCTCTCCCGCAGGAGCTCCTTATCACTCTGCTAGGGAACCAGCTTCTGCATCATTCCTCGCATCGAGTAAGTGCTATCGGCTTAATACAAATCCTGAATCAACATGGGTTTTCCGCTGCCTCCAGTCGATCTGCTTTATCACGACTTGTCAAACGAGATTTCCTGACTTCTCATCGAGCTGGGAGAGAAACACATTATTCACTCTCCACACGAGCTGAATCTTCGCTGATTGATGGCGAGCATAGAATTCGAACATTCGTTGATGAGGAAGATTCTCAAGAAAACGAATGGACTTTACTGAGCTATTCTCTTCCTGTCGAGCGTCGTTCATCTCGTGACCGCCTAAGGAGGCGTCTAACTTTTCTGGGGTATGGAAATCTTAGAGACGGACAATGGATAGCGCCAGGCGATAGATCCTTAGAGACCGACGCCGTTATCCGTGAGCTTGAACTTGAGCAACATGTTGAATTGTTTCTAGGCCGCCCGGCAATGACCACGGACGCTAGCCGAATGATCGCTGAAGCTTGGGGGCCTCTTGACCAACTGGGCAATCTTTACGTCAAATTTTCACAAAAATGGGATCCGGCAGGCCCTTTACGTCTGGGTAATGATGCCTTATTCGCAAGAACACTTCTCATGCACGAATGGCGACAGTTCCCTTTGATCGACCCCGGCTTGGCCAACAAATATTTTGTTTGGTCTCACCATAGGCGGGAAGCTCAGCAACTGTTTACAGAAACTTGGAGATGCTTAGAGTTGGCCGCAAATCAAATCTTCACGGAGACATGTGTTATTTCTGACTCATTTCAACCGATCGCAATGCGATGATTGATTTCCAGCGCCATCCGGATCAATATTCACATTGGGTTTTATCGGTCGATGATGTAATTGCGACACTCACACTTTCTGTTGACCCAAAAGCAGCAGCTATCGGAGAATATGAACTGAAACTCAACAGCTACGATATCGGAGTCGATATTGAGCTGGCAGATGCAATCCGACGTATACGATTCGAACATCCCAACACAAAATGCGTCGTAATCGACAGCGCTCTAGATGGCATTTTTTGTGCAGGTGCCAATATCCAAATGCTAGCCGGCGCCGATCATGGACATAAAATAAACTTTTGTAAATTCACGAATGAAACCCGTCTTGAGATTGAAGAGGCTTCCTTACACAGTGGAATACGGTTTCTCGCAGCGGTAAGAGGAGCTTGCACAGGCGGCGGCTATGAGCTCGCTCTTGCCTGTGATCACATCATTTTAATAGATGATAAAAATACAGCGGTTTCTCTCCCCGAAGTGCCGTTACTCGGAGTGCTTCCTGGTACCGGAGGATTAACTAGATTGACCGATAAGCGCCACTTGAGAAGAGACATAGCTGACGTTTTCGCCACCAAAGCAGAAGGAACGCGCGGAGAAGAAGCACTGAGATCGAAATTAGTTGACGAGTTGGCTTCACCAACAGATTTTGACATGGCCGTGAGGTATCGAGCGGTACAATTATCTGACGCGACTTCTCGGATGGGGGGCTCCCCCGCCGTGTTGCCTGAACTGTCTATCCGGGTTACCGATAGCCAAATTCAGTACCGTTATGTTTCAGCTAGTTTCAAGAGCCAGCATGTTGATATCAAAATTTCAGCTGCTGAAAGCTCAGACTGGCTACTAACCACTGCACTCGAACTCGATGATCTGCTATGTCGATTGCGTTTCAACTATCCTCATTTGGGCACGCTTCTGATTCGCACTTCAGGGCCTGCTGAATCGGTCTTAAAACATGACCAGGCCTTAAATAACCCGACAACGCACGCAGAGCTTGAAACTGCACTTCTTTGGAAACGCACACTTTCAAGAATGGATCTGACAGCAAGAACTTTAATCGCAGCGATAGAGCCCGGTTCTTGTTTCGTTGGGATTTTATTCGAACTGGCGCTCGCAGCAGATCGAAGCTACATGCTTTCTGGAATTTTCGAAGATGACGAAGAGCCCCTCCCTGCAGCAACAATCCAGTTAGGTGACGTAAACCTGGGAATATTCCCAATGGCCAACGGCATTAGCCGCTTAGCATCTCGTTTTTGGGGAGACAGCAATAGTTTGGCGAATGCAGTCGAAACGCGTGACACATCTCTCGTTGCCTCCACCGCTATTGAGCGAGGCTTGGTGACTTACACACCCGACGATCTAGATTGGGAAGAAGAGTTACGCATAGCCATAGAAGAACGTTCAAGCTTTTCGCCAGATGCTCTGACGGCGATGGAGGCGAATCACAGATTTGCGGGACCTGAAACTATGGCTACTAAAATTTTTGCACGGTTGTCAGCCTGGCAGAATTGGATATTTACACGCCCAAACGCTAGCGGCCCCGAAGGAGCTTTGCGTTTGTATGGAACCGGGTCGAGACCGACCTACAACACCGACCGAACATGAGCGGAGAAGTAAATGACAACCATTAATTATTCCGATCTAATACCAAATAACGTAGATCTGGCAGACGACCGCCGTCTTCAACGCGCACTAGAAAATTGGCACCCGCGATTCAAAGACTGGTGGTCAGAAATGGGGCCTGCGCAGTTTCAGGACAAGGACGTCTATCTCCGAACCGCAGTTGACGTTGGACAAGAAGGCTGGGCTCACTTTGGCCATGTTCAACTACCGGATTACCGGTGGGGTATTTTTTTATCTGAAGCCGAGCCTGACAGAAAGATAGGATTCGGTGAATTCAAAGGTCAGCCTGTCTGGCATGAAGTACCAGGAGAATTTCGTTCGGATCTCAGACGTTTAATTGTTGTTCAAGGTGATACTGAACCTGCCTCAGTTGAGCAACAACGATACCTTGGGCAGACAGCGCCGTCTTTGTATGACCTGCGCAATTTGTTTCAAATAAACGTCGAAGAAGGTCGTCATCTCTGGGCAATGGTTTATCTCCTTCACGGGTACTTTGGACGAGATGGTAGAGAGGAGGCTGACGCACTTTTGGAAAGGCATTCTGGAGACTCGAACCAGCCCAGAATCCTCGGCGCATTTAATGAAAAGACTTCTGATTGGCTCTCATTTTTGTTATTTACATATTTCACGGATCGTGATGGTAAATATCAACTCGGAGCTTTGAAGGAATCTGCGTTCGATCCTCTGAGCCGCACCTGTGACTTCATGTTGAAAGAAGAGGCGTATCACATGTTTGTTGGTGCTTCCGGGATCGGACGAGTCATTCAACGAACATGTGACCTAATGCATGAATTCAACACACCTGACGTTCGCGAGCACGGGGCTATCGATTTGCCGACTCTTCAGAAGTACTTGAACTTTCATTTTTCTGTGTCGCTAGATCTTTTTGGCTCAGAGACGTCGACCAACGCTGCGAATTACTTTTCAGCCGGACTTAAAGGACGGTTCGGGGAGCCCTCTTATTCTGATGATCACGTACTGAATGCCCATTCAGATTACCTAGACGAGATAGTCGGTTCTGATTTCGTAACAAAAGAATATTCAGCCATCACACTCGTCAATCAGGAGTTAAGACGTTCCTACATAGATGACTGCGCAAAGGGCCTTCGACGTTGGAACCGTATTATTAGCGAAATGGGCGTAGAGACGGTGCTCACTCTTCCCCACGAAGGATTTAACCGCCACGTTGGTAAATTTCGTGATCACCACCTCAACCCGAGTGGCGAAATCATTTCACAAGCTGAATGGGACAAAAACAAAAATTCCTATCTCCCTAGCGAGAATGATCGAGCGTACGTTGTATCGCTTATGAAGCCTGTTTACGAACCAGGTCTAATGGCGAGCTGGATAGCAGCACCCAGTGCCGGCATAAACACTCAACCCGTTGACTACGAATACGTTAAAATGTAAGGACACAATAATAAGCATCAACCTATTCAAGCCGTTGCTTCAATTTATTCAATGGCTATAGAACGTGGTGGGTAGATCACAGCCGCTCGTAACTCCAGCTAACTGGCAAGTCACCTTCGTAAGGCATCGTTCCATGAAAGGCCTGAGGGTCATTATCAAAAACAAGTGGCACAAAGTAACGGTCTCCCGCCCACATGGGAAGACTTTGCGATTCTGTACCGATCCGGTCCAGGGAACATGTCTCTAATAATTCACTGAGACTGACCCATTCCAATGAGCCTTCTTCGTTATGTGTCCGCGGAATGCCAGACCAACTATCACTCAAGAAGATAAACCCAAGCCACTCCTCCAACTTGGGCCCAAAGTTTGACCATGTAATAGTTCCTCTAAGAGTAAGGGAGTTCAGTTCAATTCCAGCTTCTTCGAATATTTCGCGTCTGGCACAATCAACAACAGATTCATCTTGGTTTAATTTTCCGCCAAGACCATTGACTTTTCCATAGTGATCATCGTCTTTACGAGCGTTCCTACGAATCATTAAGACTTCTTGTTTTTCTTTATCTAATATGTAAACCAGTGTTCCAACGATGGGTCTGAATTGCATATCCAGAAGATTACTCTAGAGCGCAGTAGTGAGCGCAAGTCCAGGTTCTGAAGACACCTCAAGCGTTTCAGGGATATAAAGAACATGGAACAAATAACCAAAGTACCGGTAGCAATTTATCTGCGAGTGTTGCCTGAAGACAACCATAAAAGTGAAGCCGGATCTTATGAGCGCCAACAACGTAGCGAACAGAATAGGTCTTAGTTCCCAAACAAAAGCGGAGTTATTCCACGATTCAAGGGGTATAGACACAGCAATCCGCTGCGTTTTTTGTTCGGCTGCCAACCTCGTCATCAGAACAGCATCCTGAAACAGCGGACAAAGTCATAGTAAATAGAACCACAACACTTAAATAGATTTTTTGCAGCAGCGAACGTAACCAAGCTGCCTCACACTAGACCTCCATTCGAGGAGGTTATTTAGAGCTAATGAATCAGACCGGCGAGTATTCGCGCCGAGATATTTCCAGTGTGCTCAGCGTGGGTAGTGCCCGCTGACACGCTGCACGTGTCACCGGCTTTGAAAGTGTGCTTGCCGTCCTCAAGTTCGAGGATGAATTCACCTTCTAGGACCAGCATTTGAGCATCGAACTTATGGGTGTGGAGTGAGGCAAAGTCGTTGCTGTTGTCGACACTCCAGTGGCCAGCGGAATAGCTAACTTCACGGATGTCGTCGCAGTCTTGACTTGCTAGTAGCTCGCGAAAGTCGTCCTCGGTGATGAAGTGATTCTAGCAACGGCCTCCCTTCGGGGCAGATCCTTTGGTATTTTAGGAACAACTCAGAAACTATGACTCTTCCTCTTCTTCAACGCCATCGACTCCAAGCGACGCTGAAACAGGCGGGGCTTCGCTCATCTCACCTGCATCATTCACGCACGACACTGTCGAACTCGTCAACGCAGCAGCGCACTTCTCGAGGCTGCCGAGGCTCGTGCAGTCGTCGCTGTTGGCAACCATCTACATGACAAGAAAACTATTGAACGCTTCTTCTCTAGTTGGTCGCACCTCAACGTGAACAAGTGATTATGGGAAACTGAGATGATCACTAAGCCCTAAAACTTTTGCTCAAATCCCATGCTCAGAGGCCTTAGCTGGGTACTAACCTGCGCTCCATGACCTCGATCGAATGGGCGAACCTTAAGGCGCACGAACTCCGGGCACTGGCGGCAAACAACGCTGTAGTCATTGTGCCAGTGGCGGCGATGGAACAGCACGGACCTCACCTCCCGGTGCAAGTAGACAGTCGGCTAGTCACCGAGGTGTCACACCGAGCTGCGCACAAGGCGCAAGGAGATCGCCCGACCGTAGTGCTACCGGTGATTTGGACGGGCTTGTCGGAGCATCACATGCCTTTTGGTGGCACCATCACGTTCGACTATCAGACGCTTTTCTCGGTGTTCCGGTGCATCGTCGATAGCGTTCGACGGCACGGATTCACTGACGTGTTGATCTTGAACGGGCACGGCGGCAATATTGACGCCAGCAAACTGATTGCGCAAGACCTCACTCTGGACTTTAGCGAAATGACGGTGGTAGCTGCGACCTACTGGTTGGAAGCTGCAAGCAGACTAGGCCCGTTGTTGGAAGATCAGTCAAATGTTTTGCATGCTGGCGAGGCCGAAACGTCGATGATGCTACGACTGGAGCCTGACCTAGTAGATGACAGTGATCTTGCGTCACACCGAACAGACGCAGACCTTAGCTTCTTGACAACAGGGGAGGGTTCGTTTCGTTGGCGTAACCTCACCGCCGTAACAGCAAACGGTGTGTTAGGCGACCCCAGCACAGCGACCGCTGCTAAAGGTGAACAACTTCTCGAAGCGTCCTCTGACGCTATCTCTGAATTAATTACCAACCCATTCACGTGGGCCCTGACACCTGACCTGCGCGGTGAGGGAACGGGAGACGTACCGTTTCGGCGTTAAACGCTGAAACGGCAAATAACGCCCTACTGTTCTGTTTTTCGCAAAGAAAGGCGCACTTTGAGGTGTCACCTGGGCACTAGCAAAAGACAGCAAGAATTTTTGGCTGTCAGCCGCTTTTCTCCCCTCCTTTAGCTGCAGGAACACCTGAGATCAGAAGCGTTTCAAGAAAGTCGGTAACGGGCCCTCCCTGGTGTGCATGATTTACCTCACAGGAGATACCTTGGCCGTAAACAATTGCAGCACTTGGCTTTTATCTACTCTTTCTAAGGGCGCACCAACAGTCGACTTATACGATTTGCTCCGCTACAGCATGACTGATGGTTATCTGATTTGTAATCTCAAGAAATTCACGAGGCTACCTCAAGATTTCTACGAAGTGCCAGAACAACACAACTGAACCCAGTTCAATCAAGCCACTTTCAACCTTCTCAACTTTTTTAACTCTCAAACCTCACAAGCAAATATAATCAGATCCATTCTCATTATCGATAGCTCCAACCTGATGCATCGCGCTTTTCATGGCTATGGCAAAGCTATCGCGCGCGTTGCGGATCATAATGGCCACGACGTGACAGCCCTTGCAGGTTTCTTGCGCATGACCACCAAAATGGTCAACGAAAATAATGTCTCAGCTATCGCTTTCGTTATGGACCCAACCGGTGATCAAGCCTGTAAATGGCGAACCCATGTCTTCCCCGAATACAAGGGCGGTCGTTCCGAAACAGACCCACAACTGAAATCACAGATCTTGCGCCTACCCAACATGCTCGCCCATCTCGGGTTACCTCTCATAACAGTTACTGGTGCTGAAGCCGACGATGTCATAGCTGACATCGTTTCGGCGCTTCGCCTTAACTCGTCTCTCACTGCAATAATCTCATCCGGCGACAAAGACCTCTACCAACTCCTTGATCCAGCAAACCAAATAACACTCTTACGCGGCGCCCCTACCCCAACAACATGGGAATCTGTCACAGCAAAACATCACGTGACACCAGACCGTTGGAGCGAGTATTCAGCACTGGTAGGCGAAGGGGCTGACAACCTACCCGGGGTAACTGGCATAGGACCAAAGAAAGCCATAGCCCTTATAAATGCCTTTTCAGATTGCGATGACATGTTTGACGCAAAGAACCTGGAGACGGTCGTTGGCAAAACAGCTGCTGCCAAAATACGAGCTGGTGCAATGGATTACTACACGTGCAAGATGTTGAACGAGCTCGGCACTGGCAAAGCCATAGATTTAAATCAGTTTAAGTTTTCCACCATAGACACAGATCGTCTTATATCTGCAGCTCCTAGTTGGTTAACACCTGAAGCTCGATCTTTAGCCGCTGCGATCAGAACGTAAGTTTATCCAGTGACTTAGCTGCCATTCCCCCAAGACACTGGGACCGAGAGCGGCCCACGAAACGCCCAGCCTCTGAATTCAACCGCTGTTGCATTAGCGTCCAGACGGAGTCCCTTTAGGCGCTCAAAAATCCTTGGAAGCGCGACATCACCAACTAAGCTTCTCGAAGCAGCAGCTCCAGCGCAAAAATGTGGTCCTGCACCGAAGGTTAAAGCAGCGGTGGTGTCTCGCGTCACGTTAAAGTCATTGGGGTGGTCGAAATAACTTTCGTCACGATTAGCTGAACTGAACATAAAGAAGACCCGGTCTTCGGCTTCGAACTCGACTCCGCCATAGGAGTGTTCCGTTGCTATCCGGCGAGGCGACATTCCAATAGGTGCTATCCACCGACAATACTCTTCAAAAACTTGCTGCCAGGACACAGCTCCTGAAGTCACTAATTTAAGTTGGTCGGGGTGTTCCAGGAGAGCCCAGATAGCGCCGGCGATAGCGTCACGGGGTTCATTTTGTCCACCAGAAATAGTTAATTTGATGTTTGCTCTAACCATTTCCTCTGGCATGCCAGCTTGTGTCATCACTGAAAGTAAACTTGCATCTGGGTTTTTTCGAATGTCTGCCAGACGTTGATCGATAGCGAGATCGATGGCTTCTGTAGCGGACACGCAACGCGCCTCGATGCCAGGATCTCC
>TARA_B110000495_G_scaffold56481_1_pt1 | contig 12364 bp, 14 predicted proteins | sample TARA_B110000495 | Tara Oceans TARA_B110000495 (sample SAMEA4398219) | marine metagenome | biome: Polar Biome; feature: [MES] marine water layer (ENVO:01000295) within the mesopelagic zone...; material: water (ENVO:00002006), including particulate matter (ENVO:01000060) such as...... | reverse complement strand
AGAAAACGTTTGAATTCCTCTGTCTGCCTGTCGATGATCAACTCTTGGTCAACCTCTTCATCCGGCCCAAAATGAGCTTTTTTGTCTTTTTCCGCATTCTCACTGTGAACAGCGTAAATCGGACTCGGTGCCTTTTTAGTAATCAATAAACGCGAGCGGTTGCCGGGTTCGCCTCCCGATAACGCGATCGTCGTATTCGCACTCATAAACGATCCCGTTCCGGCGTACATGTTTGCTCCCGTTTGCTCCTTAGCAAACGCGTTAAGAACAATAAAGAACGCGAGCAGGGCAGTCATCGTGTCACCGAATGAAATAAGGTAAGCCTTACTCGGTTTACTAATTGGCACTTTTTTTCTGGCCATTGAGCTATTTCCTCAATCCATTAGCGTAACCGCTCTGGGCATTAGGGGTGAATCGCTCAATCACGATGCGTAACGTCGATGCCGCAACCTCGCCTTCACGCATTAAAGTAATAGCGACCTGCCCAGGACGGGTCATTTCAGCATGAAATAAATAGTCCATGATCGTCGTCAGCCTGTCAGTATCTTTCTTATCGGAAAACTGAAGTGACGCACGAAAAGGCAAGTCTTGTAATTGATCGGACAACATTGCACATATATCACCACCGCGAACAGTCATTTGGCTGTTGGAATCAAAAAGCAGAGCCAAGGGAACATCAAAGGCATGGGAGGTAAGCTCATTTTGCTTAGCTTCTTCGTCCGTCAACGATTTCAGCCCGTTCCCCCAAGTCTCTGTCGCTGGCTGCCTCAAGATCGGAGGCATCGTGGCACCGCGAATCGCGATCCGTGCGGCAGGCACTCGCAAGCGGCTAATGAACGAATCATGATCGTTGTGCTTGATTTTCTTACCGGCAACACCCGTCGCTGAACCGTTAGTAAAAATAGTCGAAATTGTTTTTTCAAATCGCTCTGGCTCAGTGGTTGAAAAAGTTAACAAAAGAATGAAAAATGTCATCAGCAGCGTAATCACGTCACTGTAGGTCATAAACCAAGCAGGAATATCACCTTTGGGCTCCGGTAATTTTTTTTCTTTCGCCATGGTACATCACTGACTGAATTTTTCGCAAAAACGTATTTGCCGATAACTCGAAAGCCAACACAAATTCGTTCTCAACTTGAGTTTAGCTGGCTTCCTTTTCTAATTGAAATACTTGCCGTGAGTTCGGTGATAGATATGCCACTAACACATCTTCAACAACTGGCGGAGCCAGGCCTTTCGCAAGTGCCGTGATTCCAGTAATCATTAGTTCGCGACAAGCCACCTCTTCTTTGGAACGAGCTTCAAGCTTTCCAGCCAGTGGAATACAAACTACATTCGCGATCACCGCACCATAGAGCGTGGTTAAAAGCGCTACCGCCATGCCCTTACCAATCTTGCTGGGGTCGTCCAATGACTGAAGCATTTGCACCAGACCCACAAGCGTGCCGATCATGCCAAACGCGGGGGCGGCTGCACCAGTCGAGTCAAGCAGGTTTTTTCCGACAGCATGCCGGTGCTCAATCGCCGCCAATTCAGTTTCAAGCACATTCCTGACCTGATCCTCGTCGGCACCGCCGATGACGATTTCCAAACCCCGCTTCATGAACTCATCGTCAATATTTTCGAGTTCTGATTCGAGGGCCAACAAACCGTCTTTCCGCACGATAATTGCGAGGTTCTTGAACTGGGCAATCAGTGCTTTCGATTCTGGTAATTGCGAAATAAAGCACTTTTTGATCACCGTCACTGTCGAAAGACATGTCTTCAACGGGAAGTTAATGAGAAGGGCTGCAAAGGAGCCGCCACAGGTAATCATGACCGAAGGATAATCGATAAACGGTTCCATACCTTTATCGCCTCCAATCTGGATGGCGGTAAAGATAAGCCCGAAACCGGCTAACAGACCTACGATTGTTGCTATGTCCATCGGCGTTTATTACTAAGTTTGGATCTATACGTTAGTGAATTCCGGCATGTCCGCATTCTTAATCATCGCCTCAATGAAATGCCGAAATCGATTTACAGATCGGATTGCCGGTTATTTCAAACGTGCATGACTATTGGGAAGTATTGGTCATCAGTGGGGGAACCACTGTTTTTTATCTAATTTTTTTGATTTTGTTTCAGTTTCCCATCCTATTGCGCGCTGCGCGAACAACGCCGCGCCCAGCCAAACTCCTTTTATTCCGGTCAACTCCACCTACCTTGGGGGGCTAGGTTCAAGTCAAAGTGATTATGACGCTCGTATCATGCCCCGTTCTCGCTTCCCCCTGAGCCGGCTTCCGACCGCGCTTGCCGACCCAACGGCGTTTGGTCACCTCGGTGAAGCTAATTTGCTAGCTCAAACGCACCGAGCGTCTGTATTGTGTCCGGTAATCCAACTAGTCGACGGATAACGGAGACAATCCGCTCTCCTCGATCCCAGCAGGGAAATTCAATCGCCAAACCTTGATGCGGGAACCCGCAATCTTGTTGCTACTTGTTCAGGGTCAAAGCCTACCTAACCGAACTAGGTAGTATGATCGGAAAAGTTGAACAATTCAGAGCGCTTCAAGAAGCAATGCAGTTTGCCTCGCAGAACCATCGCGTCTCAAGCCAAAACCTTGCAAATATCAATACGCCCGGGTACCAAACTCGGGAGGTCGATTTTGATCAGCTGCTAGCCAGACTTGACGGTAAAGCACGCCAACTCACTTCGACAGACTATGAAGTCAGCCAAGTGGATGGATTAGCCGAGCGACGAGACGGAAACAATGTCGACCTCGATCGCGAACTCGCCGCGTTAAAGAAAAACACCCTTGCCTACCAGACACTGACGCAACTGTTGGGGTCGAAAATGGGGATTTTGAAACAAGCCATTAACGGATAATCCACCAGTTAATCTATGGAAGTATTGTAGATGTTTACCAACCTTTTTTCAGCTGCTGATATTAGCGCGTCGGGTATGTCCGCCGAGCGTATGCGCATGGAAACGGTGGCCAATAACATTGCCAACGCAAATACGACTCGCTCCGTCGATGGAAATCCCTACCGCCGCAAGCAACTCGTATTTTCAGAGATTCTTGACCCACAATCTAGCAACACGAAAGGCCTGCAAGGAGTCCGAGTTCTCGGCATGGAATCCGACCAATCTCCGTTTCAGTCCGTTCACCGCCCTGGACATCCAGACGCCGATGAAGAGGGCAATGTAAGAATGCCCAACGTAAAAATTCCCAATGAAATGGTCGACTTGATCACCGCGAGTCGTTCCTACGAAGCCAACTTGAAGGCGCTTTCGTCATTCAAAGACATGGTGGAGCAAACGTTGACTTTACTGCGAGTCCCTAGATGAATCCAATTGTACCGGCGTCGTCGATTCCTTCGCTGGATAGTATTTCCGGCATTGCCAACGGCAAGTTGGCAGCTCGGAGCAACGGTGAAGGCGGTTTTTCAAAGCTGGTTGACAGCTTTGTGCAGCAAACCAATGAAAGCCAAGTGGTCTCTGATCAGGCGATTGACGACCTGATCCAGGGAAAAACAGATAACGTGCATCAGGTCGTGTTAGCAGTCGCCAACGCCGAGATGTCATTTCAGCTATTTATGGAAATAAGAAATAAACTAATCGACTCCTACAACGATTTGATGCGAATGCAATTTTAATTGTCATTTGATTTTAGATTGGTCTTGCCAATCTTAAACGTGAGGATTCCGATCCGAGAGACCTATGCAAACTTTGAAATCCTTTCTAAACCAATCTCTCTTAATCTGGAGAGACTCTACAGGCGCTGGTCGCGTGGGGATTGCGTTACTTCTTGCAATCTGCCTAGGCGGTATCATTTCCGTTGGAATCTGGTCTGCGCAACCCAACTACGTCGTCCTTGCCCGTGATATTGACGATCCAGGCCAAGCCGCAAAAATATTGGCTTCCCTAGATGCAGAAAATATCTCCTACCAGATTAAAGGGTCCGGCTCGATGATCATGGTGGGGGCCAGTAAATTATCACGCGCAAGAATTGCCGCGGGAAAAGCCGGACTCACTAGTGCCGGCAGCGAGATGGAAGAAATCTCTCCATGGATGGATCCGGTCAGCCAACAATATTACCTCAACACCAACCTCGAGCGACGGCTTAAGGCAGATATCGAAAAAATCAAGAGCGTTAAATCCGCCAATGTTCACTTGAGCATTCCGGAGAAACAGGCGTTCATTCGGCAATCCACCGATCCCTCCGCTTCGGTTCTAATTGAGACTTCCCATCTCGAAAAATTTAACGAAGCCGATGCGGCCGCGATTGCTGACTTCGTCGCCTCCGCCGTTCCCGGGCTTTTGCCCGGTTCCGTCTCGGTTTCGGACACCAAGGGAAATCAATACAGCACAGATACCGAGTCGATGAATCTCGGTAAAAAAGAGGAATTTGTCGCCGATCGTGAGAGTTCATTAAAACGGAAAGCAGAAAATCAATTACGAAATCTTTTCGGATGGGGAAACTTCAATGTTGAGGTAACCGCTGATTACAAGTTTGAGAAAGCGGTCCAAGAGAGCCGCGAGCTAGGGCCTGAAAAATTCCTCATCCAAGAAAACGTGAAGCAAGAGATGAATATGGGCGCTGGGCCAGCGACAGGAATCGCGGGGAGTGGCTCCAACTTGGGATCCACACTACAACCAATGGGCACACCGCCTCCCGCCGCCGCGAGCAAAAACCAGCTAAAAATGGAGGAGCAGGAGAGCAAGTGGGACTTTTCAGAATTAAAACGGACGGAAACAATTGATGGAGCGCTGCTTAACTCGCTTTCCATTGCCGTCACGATCAACAAACAAGACCGGGACGCGACGCAGATCGCTGAACTCAAGAAAACGCTGGAGTCTTCGATTGGCGCCGCTTGCGGGGTTCGGCTCGGCACAGATCAAATCACAGTCGATTTCATAGACTTCGTCACCGAGGACCCGCTCGATGTAACGGCCACCAATACGATTCCCTGGGATCAAATCAATGAAATCTTGAAAAACATTTCACTGGGTGTCGCGGCCCTGGTTGCGTTATTTATTGCACTTCGCACATTCAAAAAATTCCAACCAGACCCAATCGTCTCCAGTGAAGCGACTGCCGCACCGACATCGCAATTGACACAATTAAGTGAATTGGTCAAACAGAACCCTGAAGTATTCGCCAAGATCATTGATTCATGGGCGAGTCTCGATACCGAGACCGAAACCAAAGATGAATCTGCCACCGTAGCCGCCTGAGTCAAATAAGACATGTCATCCCTTTCCACAGAAGAACGACTTGCGCTATTACTAAGCGTATTGGGACCCGATGCAGTGAACGCTGCATTGAAGAAGATGAACCCTACGCGCTCAAATTTCATCAAGAACTTACTCAACGAATACAAAACCGATCCTCCCAGCGAAGAGGAAATCGAGTTTATTATCCGTGATTTCAGTCGTTATTTTTCCTTCGCGATGAAGACGCTTGGCCCAGAAATTTATCAAGCCTCAACGGCTCAACGAATCGCCAAAAGGAAACAGCTCAAAAACAGAGATCAGCCAGTCACGCAGTCGGAACCCTCTGAAGAACCAGTGGTGTTTGAAAAAATCCAAGAGTCGGGGGACCACGTCCGGGACCTCAATCAACTCGATGCGTTCCAAATTTCTACCGCGCTGGCCGACGACAATGCCAAGACAGTCGCTTTGGTGGTGAACCTGCTCGAAACCCATCTTGGGGCGGAAATAATCAAAGAGCTCAACGACGACATCCGGGATCAGGTCATCATCTATCTCAGTGAAGAAAACCTGGTTCCCGAGAGAATTGTTCAAGAGGTCCTAAAAACAACATTTCAAAAAGCCAATGCCGTTACGGTAAAAAAAGAAACCACCAGCCGCATCGACACGCTTGCTAAATTAATGCGGTCACTGCCCAAGGACATTCGTAAAGGGCTCATAGAAAAACTCAATGATCGCGATGAAGAAATGGTACTCGAGATTCGAGCAAAGCTCTACGTCTTTGACGACATCCTTCGACTCGATGATCGCGATGCTCAAAAATTGATCGGCCAGACAAAATCTGAAATCCTCGCAGTGGCCCTCCAGCAGGCAGATCCTGATGTGGCAGAGAAACTATTTAAAAATGTTTCCAAACGCGCCCGTCAGGCGATTGAAGACGAAATGGAGTACACCGTCGGAGCCAAGACGCATGAAATTGAAGAAGCGAGGAAACAACTTGTCGACGCAATGGCTCGCTTAGATGAAGCAGGGGATATCACGTTGAACTAACTATGGTTGAGCATCACGTACAATTCGGTCGGCAAGTCAAAAGTTGCCGCTTTATCGATCGGTCCACTCCGGCGACTCATGCCGTTAATCAGGTCGCCACAGAAGCGGCGTCGGCAGCGGTCAATGAGCGGATGAACGGGTTGCTTGAAAATATAGCCACCGGAATTGACAGCATTGACCTAAAGACGGCTGAGTTTGCGGACGAAGTGGTTTCCCTTTCCATCTCTCTATCCCGCATCATTGTTGAGAATCTCATTGGTGAATCGCAAGAGCTAAAAGAAAAACGCCTCACGAAAATTTTGTCCGAGGCGCTCTCTCGCCAGGAGACACCAGTTGGTGTCTTCGTCAATCCAATTAATCTGGAATCGATCAAGAAGAAAATCAATCAGGACGGTGACGCCGAAGAAGTTAACTTTCAACCCGACGATTCGATTGAACCTGGAGAATGCCGCGTCGAATTTGATGCCTACGACCTGCTTTCGCGAATGGAAACGCAACTAGACGAGATTCAAGCTGGCCTGACGGAGATTATAGATGAGTAAATTCACCGAAAACGTTCTCAATCGCTGTTCCGAAGTCATCAAAAATACCCGATCGCTTCAAGCTGTCGGTTGTCTTACCGTTGCGCAAGGAGCGATTACTGCATCGTTACCCGCGAGCGTTGGCGAATTAGTAGAAATTGAAAACAAGTCAGGGCCTAACACTCTCGCCGAGGTCATTGGATTTTCCGATGATCTCGTTCAATTAATGCCGTTCTCACACAACAATCAACTCCAGCGTGGCGATCGAGTTTTTTCACTGGGACAACCCATGAAAGTTCCCGTCGGCGACCAGCTGCTTGGACGCGTGATCAATGCCATTGGCGAGCCGATCGACGGAAACGGAGACCTTGGAACCCAGCATTTTAAAAGCGTCGTTCTCGACCCGCCCAATGCACTAACTCGTAAACCTGTCGATGAAGTTTTTGCGACTGGACAAAAAGCGATCGACGGAATGCTGACGATCGGAAAAGGGCAGCGAGTGGGATTATTCGCTGGCAGCGGCGTTGGAAAAAGTACGCTGTTGGGACAGATCGCTCGCTATGCAAGTGCCGACCTCAATGTCGTTGCCTTGATTGGCGAGCGAGGACGCGAAGTATTGCCGTTTATCAATGAATCGCTTGGCCCCGAAGGAATGGCAAAGTCAATCGTCATTGTATCGACCGCGAACGAAAGCCCACTCGCAAGAGTACGTGCGGCCGAATCAGCGATTGCCATCGCCAACTGGCATCGACGTCAAGGGAAAAGCGTATTCTTAATGCTTGACAGTCTAACCCGATTCGCAATGGCGCAGCGCGACCTGGGACTAATGCTCGGTGAACCGCCGACGACCCGCGGATATACACCCTCTGTTTTTCAGAAAATGGCAACGCTGTTGGAACAGTTGGGAAATTCCGATCGCGGCTCCATCACTGGATTACTAACAGTTCTGGTGGATGGAGACGACATGAACGATCCAATTGCCGACTCCGCTCGCTCTATTCTCGATGGGCACATCGTACTCGACCGCGACCTCGCCAACGCGGGGCATTACCCTCCGATCAGTATTTTGCAAAGCCTCAGCCGATTGTTTCAGGAATTAACGGAACCCGTACACGCATCTTCCGCCGTCGCAATTCGACAAATTATGGCTAAATACCAGGATGTTATTGATTTAATTCAGGTTGGCGCGTACACCAAAGGTGCGTCTCCACAAACAGACATTGCCGTTGAAATGTATCCAAAAATTTGTCAATTTCTCCAGCAACCACTTCAAGCTCCCTGTTCGATCGAAGACACCAAACGACAAATGCAAAGACTCGTTGATATGCTCCAGCACCAATACTCGCCGAGCTAATGAAATTCGCCGCTCGAAATGGCGACCGTTCTAAGAAAAACCTATGAATCAATTTAAGAAAATTGAAAAACTAAACAAGGTTTTAGATTTTTATAAAAAAGAATTAGATCAACAGAAATTTAAACTAAGTGAAAAGAGTTCACTGCTTAAAAAAATCGAATCCGCTTTGCAGCAACAACAGGCCAAAATAACGCATTCCCTTGCGGGTTTAGAATCATCGAACATGACACTCAGCAATTGCCTGATTCGCAAGCCGCTGATCGATCAATTACAAGTAGAACTCGATTTAACTCAAGCACGAATCAATGAAGCGCAGCTTGATTTTGAAAACCAAAAACAAATCGTCAGAAAACAAATGTCAAAAATCGATTCAATGGAAAAATTGATCGAACGAAAATTAGCTGAATTAATCTACGAAGAAACCAAACGAGAACACGCTTCAGCTGATGAACGGTACCTGAACAACGATTTTAAAGGAACCAAGAGATGAAATCTATTATTATTGCTGGAGTCATCGGCATCCTCCTGTTCGGCGCTTCTGGATATACGTCGTGGCATTTCTTTGTCAAAGGCGAAAAAGCAGCAGTAGCGGAGCCAATCCCAGAATTTGAGGGGAAGCTGCCGATGGTAGATTCAACTAAATCGCAGGAGCAAATGCCTCTAGGTATTCGCCCCGATGTCCCGATGCCACCCAGGGTCGCCCTGGACCTTATGAACTCCATTATTCAAAGCGAAAAAAAGCTACAGGAAAAAGAAGAACGCCTTAAAAAGGAAGAGAAACGCATTTCGCTTCTCCGCGAAGATCTCGAAAGAGAGCGGAAAGAACTCGAATCATTTTCCAAAAAGATCGACTCCAAAATCAATGAAGCGAAAGAAGCCACAAACCTTCTTAAGCTTGAAAAAGAAGCCGTCGAAAAAGAAACCAAAGAGCTTTCAATGTATGAAAATCGATTGGGTAAAAAAGTCGGTGATCTGGCAAGCGAAGAGCTACAACTACAAGTCAATGGGCTTAAGGACATGTTTCGAACACTCGACCCTGCCAAGGCGGCAAATATCCTCAAGGAGTACGCCAACCGAGGTAATCTTAATCTCGTCGCCAATCTATTGGACAGTCTCGAGGATCGACAAAAAGCAAAAATCATCGCAGAGCTAGACAGCCCTACGCTCACCGCAGAGATCATGGATACGCTTATCAAACCAAGACCCCAAGGCGAGACTCGGATCAAGAGCTTTCTCAGATAACGTTTCAGTTCCCACAGCAGTACCTATTATGGCAGCGAATAAGGATTAAGGCATGGAAGTCTCAGAAGCAATCGTTATCGGCAGGAACCTCTTTACCACTTCCCTACTTCTTGTGGCTCCCATTGTGATCGTCAGCCTGGTCGTTGGCGTCTTAATCAGTATCGCACAAACCGTCACCAGTATTCAGGAGCAAACGCTAACGTTCGCTCCCCGAATCGTCGCCGTTGTCGCCATCATCATCTTCCTGACGCCTTGGTACTTATCGACGCTGAAGGATTTCACGGTCGAAATGTTTAGCTACATGAACCAAATTCTATGACGGCTGAGCATCAATTATTTAATTTCATATTAATCCTCGCACGCGTCTCAGCATTCGTCGCGTTTCTTCCAATTTTTGCGCAACGCCAGCTACCTCACCTTGTCAAAGCTGGACTCGCGATGTCGTTAACCGTTTTTTGGTTCGGCGCTCTTCCGCAAGAATTATTCTATGTCAACCAGATCGACATCGTGACATCGACTTTATTCCTAGCCAAAGAAATTACGATTGGTCTTTTGCTGGCTATGCTACTGGGATTCATGTTTGTTCAGGCAAAAATTGCCGGCGCCTACATTGGCCAAGAAGTTGGACTTTCGTTGGCATCCGTCACCAGTCCCGGCACATCAGATTCCTCCACACTCGTCACCACCATCTTTGAAACCTTTGCCGTCTTACTTTTTTTCGGCCTAAATCTCCATCATTTCCTCGTTCGAATCGTGCATTATTCACTGATCAACATCGGTGGCAAAATTGAAATCACGGACCTGCCAACAGAGCTATTGACTCAAATGGCCAGTTCACTTACTACTCACGGAAGCATGATAGCGGCCCCGATTGGCGTCAGCTTATTCATTTTGACCATCGCCATCTCACTTCTTAATAAAGCCGCTCCCACGCTCAACCTGTTTTCCGTTGGTATGACATTGCGAAGTGGCATTGGCATCCTGTGCCTGATTGTTTTTTTCCCGATTATCATTAAATCAATGGAAACTCACTTTCGCATCTACCTATTTCAGTTGGAACAATTTTTTTCTTACTATCAGTAAATCCTAAACTCCTAAACCAAATCGGTAATGTCCGAACGCAACGATCAACCGACAGAACAGCCAACACAGCGGCGCAAGGAACGAGCGCTCGAAGATGGCCAAATTGCGTACAGCTCAGAATTGGTCGGTGGCCTGATCATTCTTGCGGCGGTCGGTTTTTTCATGCTGATGGGCAATTGGTTTTTTAAAGCTTTGCTCGACTCCATCCGAGAAAGCCTCACTTTTTTCAACCCCATGATCGAAAATCCAGATTCGATCTTAATCAGTTTGCGACGGCACGTCACCAATGTTGGCGTTGCTTGCATGGGACTCATGTTGCCCCTGATGGCAATGACCATCATCGTCGGCGCCCTCCAGACCCGATTCAATATTTCTTTGAAGCCGTTGGAGGCCAAATGGAATAAACTCTCTCCAAAATCCGGATTGAAACGGATCTTTTCCACGCGTTCGCTTAATCGTGGTGCCGTCGCAATTCTCAAAACGATTGCGATTATCGTTGCCGGTTACTGGATTACGATGGCACACATGGAACAGATCGTCACTTCGGGATTCAGCAATTATCCACACATGCTTGCCGTCGGCGCCAGCATTATCTTACAAATCGGCATGGTGACTGCATTGCTCATGGTGGCGGTCGGCATTGGAGATCTTGGCTTTCAAATCTGGAAACAAAACATAGATTTGATGATGACCAAACAGGAAATCCGAGACGAGCAAAAGGATATCGAAGGAAGTCCCGAGTTGAAGGCCAGGATTAGGAAAATTCAAAATGAAATGTCTCAAAAACGAATGGCACGCGAAGTGCCCGATGCGACGGTAGTGATCACCAACCCAACACACTTCGCAGTCGCTCTCAAGTACGACCCTAGTGTATCTGCAGCACCGATCGTTGTGGCCAAAGGTGCCGATCTTCTGGCAAAAAAGATTATCAAGATTGCCAAAGACAGCGGCGTGGCTGTGGTCGAACGGAAGCCAGTCGCCCGATTTTTATATGCAAACGTTAATATCGGACAAGAGATTCCACTGGAACTTTATCAAACGGTCGCCGAAATACTCAACTACATCCAAAAACTAAATCGCAAATCCGCTTGACCCATTCGCTCTTCAGTACGACACCTTCGAATTCGACCACCGGCGTGGGTTCACGGATCAACCGTGAAACCCTTCGTTACCAATTCGACGCTTAGAAGATATTATTAAGTTCCTGCAAGACCTCGGTCGCAACGGTAATCGATCTGGCATTAGCTGAGAATCCTCGTTGAGCAATAATCAACTGAGTGAACTCGAGAGCAACGTCAACATTGGATGATTCAAGATGTCCACCGCGAACCGCTCCTCTTCCATTAGCCGCTCCAAGCCCGATATCGGGTGTGCCGCTGTTGACCGTTTGACCATAGTAATTGTCACCGAGACTTTCGAGTCCCTGTTTATTCGAAAATCTTGCAATCGCAAGTTGAGCCACATTAACTTCTCGACCGTTACTCGCAATCCCCGACAGAATACCGTCAGCGGACACATTCATTTTCACAATCGTTCCCGGAGAGAATCCATCTTGCTGAAACGTGGCAGAATAATTGGTCGCGAGATGGGAAAGTCGATCTAGGGAAACTTCAATTTCTTGAGCGTCCACGATCGAGGCGATCAGCACCTCAATATTGGCATCCCCCAATCCGGTTCCGTTCATAATCTGGAACGATCCGTCTTCTTTAAATCGAATTTCTGAGATCAGTCCGTCACTGAGTGTTACCGAAGGGTCACTCGATGAAAAATTGGCTGCCCAGGTATTAAACCCCGTCTTCTCAAAAGTGACATTCAATAAATGCGGCTCACCACGAGAATCGAAAATCTGCAAGGTCGAATCGACGGTATCCCCTGCTTTTCCATCCGTTTCGACCACAAAAATTGCGTCTTCAAATC
>TARA_B110000495_G_scaffold172620_1_pt1 | contig 12365 bp, 3 predicted proteins | sample TARA_B110000495 | Tara Oceans TARA_B110000495 (sample SAMEA4398219) | marine metagenome | biome: Polar Biome; feature: [MES] marine water layer (ENVO:01000295) within the mesopelagic zone...; material: water (ENVO:00002006), including particulate matter (ENVO:01000060) such as...... | reverse complement strand
TGAAAAGAGGAGCAAAGAAACCAGGAAGCAAGAGAGGCATGGGAGGAACAGGCAGTTCACCGGCTAAAAATTCTGCTGGTTTTTACATTTCAACTGGTTCAAGTAAAAGTTCCGCTGGTGTCACAGGACTGTCATCTTCAAATCAAAGTAAAATTAAAAACGTCTCCAATCAGTCTTACAAAGATCAAAAAGCATATGGTGATGCAAGACAAGCAGCAGCAACGAAAGAAGGTAAGGCAGCAATAGATGCAAAATGGTCATCAGACATACAGTCATCATATCTTTCTCAGTTTGGATTGACAAGATCATCAGAGACCGGAATAAAACCTCTTGTCAAGAACTCTCAATCTGACTGGTCATCATCAACAATGCAGTATCTAGGAGTGTTGCCTGAAGGAAAGAAATACAGTTCTGAAACTCAGAAACTGACAGCCAAACAGCAAAAAATGCTTGATGATGATCCAAGTTCTGGACTTGTTGCATTCGGCATGGACGGAAGAGTAAGTGCAGCACCGATGAGTGGAAAGATAGATTGGAATCAGTTTGATGGAATGACACCAGAAAAAATAAAACAGGTGAAGGGTGACATTTCAGACATAATGATTAAAAGAGACATTGGATCTCAGTTGGTTGAGCAAAGATCTGCGGAAAAAACAATTAGTGACAAGATTGCTGCATTGCAAGTAGACATTGATCTGTCAAAGAAAACATCAAATGTAAGCGATGCAGACAAACAGAAAACTCTCGATGCGATATACAGACGTAGTGGTGGAACCACTGACAAAAGTGTGAAGGACAAGATAGCAGACAACGCATTCAATATTTATGGCAACTATGCAAATGCAGATTACCTTGCAATGAAAACAGACTCTGAATCACGACAGTCAAAACGAAAAATTAACAAACAGGAAAATGAATTGAACCTGTTAAAATTGGAACAAAAATCAATACACAAGGGTCGCACAACACTAGGCAATGCAATATCAAGTGTTGGCAGAAATGAACTGTTTCAAAAACTTTATGACAGTGGCACGTTTGATGCTGGAACGACAGAGATGTTCCTAACAATAAATACAGATCAGGACAGGGACCGAAGCATCAACAACATGCAGTCAATGTCTCAGAAGCAGGGCATCATCGAATCAAGCATTTCAACACTGTCAAAACTAGAAACCAAACTAAGGAAATTAAAAAGGATTAAAAGCAAGGTCGGTACTTCCAACTGGAACAAACAACGCGATGCAGTGTATGACGAAATAAGATCAATCGTTACTGGCGTTACGATTAACAACGATATGAAGGTTGCAGATGTCAAGACAAAGTTAGCAAAGGTAAGCAAGAAATACTCTAGTGAGTTTAAAGACATAAAGATTAAAAAGAATGCTCTCGCGTTAAAGATCGCTAAAAATTCAACCAATACGCAAAGACAGGAACTTGCATCTTCCACAAACCAAACCGCGACAACCAAGAAACAGATTGCGGAAATGACAGGCTGGGACAAACAAGCCATAGATTCATCCACATCAGACGAAGTGATGAGCGCATGGGACAAGACTTGGATTGGAGGTGGGGCAAAGAACCTAATGCGTGGCGCAGAAAGCATTGACATTATGACTGGAGGAAAAATAGATCAGGCTACAAAAAATGAATTTTCAGCAAAGGCATCCGTAGTAAAAAGATTCGATGGATGGGCAAGTGCAGGATCATACATCGGAGGATCAATTTCAGCATACAAGACCGACATGAAAAAAACATATAAAAAATCACATCAGAGTGGAACTGTTTCCGATGCAACAATCTCAAAGAGTTGGTTTGGAAAGTCAACCGTTGAAGGAGAATCGTTTACGTTGGGTGCAGCAAGTGAAATTGGTGTCAGGGAAGGAATGGGTGCTAGAGAAGACGTGGGAAAGATTGTTACCAGATCAGAAAAATACAGATCAACAATTGTAGACGAGATAGATACAAAGAAACAGGAACTCATACTACTAAGAGAAAAACAGAAGCAATTGCAGTCCTCACATAAAGACCTCCTGCCGTTGATAGATCAACAGGTTGAGAAGGACTACGATGCAGGAGGCAAACAACTGGATCAGTCATTGGTTAAAAAACTAAACAAGTCATCACAGGAAATGTATGACTTGAACTATAAGATAGCAGAGCATCAGGTGTCACAAAAGTTCTATGAAAAAAGTCTTACAAAGACTGACAGTGACTTGGAAAAATATAAACAGTATAAGAAACAATTGGACTTTGAAACCGTACAGGGCACTAGTTCAAGCGGAATGATTAACAGAATTAAGAGGAGCGGATCTTATGGAAGAAACCAAGTGAACAGATTCAGAAGAAACACAGGTGTCAGAAGAAAAACAACACGTGGCGGTGTCAGAAGACAGTCACTTGGAGGTCTTGTCACATGATACCGAGACATCTTAAGATAAACGAATCCTCACCATTCGGTACAGGCAGAAAAGAAAACAAACGCAAAACAAAGATGGGTGAAATTGTTACAAAGATAAAGAAGATTGACCAGAGCCTGTCAAGGGCAGTCGCATTGTTTCGTCAAAAACATAACAAGGTTCCAAATGAACTTGACTTAATGAAGGATTCCACAGCAGTTCCACTTATCACACAGCGTAAAAGACTGGTTAAGCAGTACGAGTATCTGAAGCAGGAAGTAAAGTTTGCAGAGAATACATACCAGACAATACGAGGTGACAATCCGGTTAGACGTGCAAAGAAATCATTTCAGGGTATCAGAGGATCAAGTCCTTTCAGTGGAAGAAGGGAATACAAGGACACCATTTCAACCCCTGCACTAAGTCCAATAAGAAGAGTAGGAACAAATTCCAACAAACAGGGAACGTTATGGGATCCGAGATTCAATGCCGGTGACGTCACCGTTGATCCAAAGATTGCAAGATACTATAGACGACTTACGGGAGGAGGACTCTGATATGCGTAGCAGGGTAGGTATCAATGCAATAGCACGCAGAAAATTACTTGAAAGGGTGACAAACAAATCAGATTCACCGGCAGTGGTTGTTCCTGGATCAAACAACATAAACACTTCAGGAATTGCTGTTCCAGCACGTGGAATACAGTACAATAATGACGGTAACGAACCGGAGTCAACAAACCTAGTTGGCGGTGAAATAAAAGTTGATGACGAGGGAAGAATGGATCTATCAGAGATAGAGAAAATGGATCCTTTATCAGCAGGAGTTCGTGGTACCGTGGTACCGACTGAACAGATGGTTGGAATTGCAAAGGACGTTGCATACGGTGTTGCTTCTAAGGATCAGAAGACAATGGAGAGCGGTCTGGATTTGGTTCTTAACCCACTGATAAAACCGTTCATGGATCCTAGATTGAGAGAGGAAGGAGTCATAAAGTCTGACTGGTATTTCCCAGAAGAGTTAAAATTAAACTGGAAGGTGTTGCCTGAATTTATGCAGAAAGGTGGAGAGGGCAAGCCACCAGAGACACGTTCGTTTGTTGATGGCATGAGTGGAGTCATTGGAAACGTTGGTGCAATAATACAGAGTCCAATGGCACATAAAATAGCAGCAGACGAGTTTGCAGTTTCGGAAGAAAGATTTAACAGGTCATCGGGTACGCAGGCATACTACATAGGTTCTGCCCTGGGCGAACTTCCATACTTTATCATAGGTGCAGGACAGGTAAAGGCGGTAGGAACGATCGCAGCAAAGGCAACGGCAGGGATTGTAAGGGGTGGACTTAAGGGACCGACTGGTGCAAGGGTCATTGCAACCGCATACAAGATAGAACGTGCAACAGAAAAACTGGCAAAGGTTTCAGGCAGAGCGAACAAGTTAAAAATAATAAACAAAATTACTACAAAAAAGGAAGTGCTGATTGCGGTAAAACTGTTAAAGGATGGAATTGCAAAAAACTCGGCAGTACAAAAGGCTGCAGTTAAGGATTCAAAATCGATGCTGGACGATGCCGAACTTCCAGAAATGGAAAGAATAAGAATAAAAAGTGTAATGGATGAGGCTGGAAACAACGATGCCAGAAACACCGTAAGATCAAATGAATTGGACAGGTTTGGCACTGAAGCAATAAAAAAGATTGAGGATTTGCCAGAGGTCACGCCAGCACAGAAAACATATAAAAAAATAAAGGTTGACAGATTCAATGCTGCGGTTCAGGAAACACTGCTTCCCGATATGAGAAAGTTTAAGGACGGATATCTGGCACACGCAACGAGTGTGGCAAAAGGTACAAAAACAGAAAAACTTGCACAGCTAATAGAGGGATCACCAGGAAATATTTCTGATAAAATTGACAGTTTTTTCAACAGACCAGGTCAGAACATGGGCGACTCGTTGTCAAAGACAATAGACGAAGCCTTTAAACAGAGACTGATAGACGACCACAGGGCAGGAAAATATGCAGGGGTCATGGGAAACATTAAATTTAACAAAGACCTTTATGGCAACTCTATAAAAACTGCTCTTGGAATAACACGAAGCGAAGCAAAGATGAACAAGTATGCAAAAATACTGTCAAGAACAGTTCCTACGCTAAGGTATGTCACGAAGAGTGACTATCTTGAATCAAATAAAAGACTGGTTGACGAACGTAAATCATTGGAACTCGACATAAAGGAGATTAAAGCGAAAGGTGATAAGAAAGATCTTCCCGTCATTGCTCAAAACCAGGACAAGATTAAAAAAATAAATGAAACACTTGACAAAAACAAGGAAGACAAGCTCCAATCACTCAGTTATGATACAAAGATAAATAAGGAAGACACGCTGATAGGACCAAAGAAAGACAAGGAAACAAGGTACGTGTACGACTATCAGGTTCTTGCGGACGCATATCCAGCATTGGCAGAAAAGATAATACCTGAAAAGATACTGTTTGGTGCAAGACCGTCAGTCAAGATTCAGAAGAAGCACGGCATCGTAATGGGTCAGATAGGTGACGACATTAAAACAAGCAAGACGTTCTGGTTCAGTGAGATGCCTCGCTCAATGGCACAGGAAAAGTATCTGAAACCGAACATAAGTAAAAATCCTAGCTGGACAAAAAAAATAGGTCTTAAAAAAATAGGAAGATACAGGACACTTGTTCCAAGAAGGGCTGAGCCGAAGGAAACAATAATTCATTTCTATGAGGCAAGCGATGACTTGCGTCCAGGTGGCGGAAAGAAATCAGGTGTATCCAACGTGGTGTCGATGTCAAAGGGTGCAACAAAAGATGAAATCAGATTGATAAAGAAAAAAATGGGACTGGAAGACTTTGATGGAGATCCGTCAGTTACGCAGACTTTTGGTGGAAAGGATAAAATACTGCTTCAGTACAAGTACATACCGTCGGAACAGATTAAGAATCTACAGGAAGGAAAACCTACCAAATCGATAGGCGGTGAAACGTTAAATGATGTTTTAAGAAACAGGGCTGAATTGGAAATAAGACCAGAAGAGATGAAACCGTATCTTGAAAACAACATAAAAGCATTGGAAGAACAGATGTATTCCACGACGTCTGCTTGGTACATAAACGTAAAGAAAAAACAAGACAGTAATTTGTTTAAGAGTGAGGCAAACAGAAGTAAAAAAATAGATGAACTTACTGATCAGTATAACCTAGACATGAGTACGCTTGAAAGTCAGATCAAATCAAAGAAAACTCAGATGAACATGGATCCAATTATAAAACGTGACCTTAATATAAAATTGCAATCACAGGAGGGTGCAAATTCAAAGGGTACTGTGATATCAATGCCATGGCAGAAGGTATTGGACGAAGACAGTCTTATGACTTCCAAGTATGAGTCAGACATGATAAAACATAACGAAACAGGCAAAAAGTATTACATAAGTGGGGATGACTGGTATGAGGTGATTGATCCAAAATTTAAACCGTCAATGGTTACAGAATATGCAAACTTAAAGCAGCAAAAAAGTGAAAGGGTTTATCCGCAGGACATACAGGGAAGATCTGATAAAGGAGTTTCAGGTGAAATTTATGGAACGAAGGAAGGTAGGTATTACTCACAGAATGTGCTGGAAACAGAGACAATGCCAAGCGGTATAGGCTGGAGTGACGAGTTTTCTGGCAAGGCAGATAAAACACCAGAAGGTGCTGAAATTCCGGGACCGACCAAAGACAATCAAGCCAGATGGGAGGAAACGAATACAACATCAGATGCCTGGGAAAACAGCACGTGGAATGATGTTGGCGGTATTAGTGGAAGACTTGATGATGCTGTAGTTTCAAATAGAATATTTCTAAAGGATGATACAACGTATAAAAACATGTTAAAAAAATTGACTCCGGAAGATAAGGCAATCTTGGAATCAGGTTCAACATTGGGAAAAAAGAAGGCAAAACTTAAGTCAGATATTGACAGAATAAATCAGGCTGATCCAAAATTAAAACTTGTTGACGAGGACACAGGAGAAACAATATTTGCAAAGAAGACAAAGAAACAGCTGCTGGAGGAGAATGTGGGAATAGTATTGGGTAAGTTCCAAATGAGTAAAGTTGATTCTTTGAGTGGAACCAGATCAAAGGTTAGAGAGTTGCTTGTTGGAGAAAAATTCAGTTTTGTATCCAGACAGGGTCTTGAGCCAGATATGTCCACATACGGTCAGCGAGTCGAGTCAATGGTGGGAAGAATGGCATATGGAGACAGTACAAGAATATCAGGATATGATACTCCTTTCAGAAGAATGTTTGGTACGAGTCAATCTGGCGAGATCACACAGCCGTCAACGGGATCAGGTATTAAGGTAACACCTATGTACGACATGACATCAGTTGCACACATAATAGACGAGACGGTGAACGAGACATTGGGTAACTATGGAAAGGGATTGCAGGCAAACAAAGGTACAAACTACGAACAGATGTTGGAGATTGCTCAGAGACAAGGTGTGGAGGATGAGTTTAAAGAGAGAATGGTAGATTTGGTATACACAAAGGTGCTAAAGAAATCCAAACCAAAGGAACCGATGATGAAGCAGTATTTGGAAACAAACAGTCCTGCATATCAAAAGGACATAGTTAGCCAAGTCAATGACATTCAAAACAAAAATCTTAGAAGCCTGAATAGAAAAGAAAAAAAGTTATTGAAAAATAAGAATAAAAACAAAAGAGACAAGGTATCAGTTATTGATCCTGTAAATGACTTTAAGGACGTACTGGACGACGTATCAATAGACACACGCAATCCAATAAAAAGAGTGCTTGATAACATGAGATCACAGACAGTAAGATCTGAACCAGAAGTATTTGGAGGGCAACGTGAGGGAAAGGCATATCAGACTTTGGAGGTTTACCCAAGTGGTGCAGTTGCCGATGGACTTAAAGATGGACAGAAGATACCACAACCTAATGTATTTAATCAGTTGTTAAGAGCAGTGTCAAGTAGAAATCCAAAGAAACAGGGACCGTCAAACACAATTACAACTGAACAGGTTAACCCGTACATATATGACGCATTGAAATCAATATTAAATGAGCCTATGATTGCTGGACTTGTTGATAGAAATAAAAAACTCAGCAAGATCAGGGACGCATTAAATGTAAGGGGAGAGACACCTGGTGAAAGAGCAATGAAGGTACAGGAGGAAATTACTGTTACCGATGGATACTGGAAAGAAGGAAATGCATTGGGTGAACTTGTTAGTGCAAAACCTAATGATGTGTTTAAAAGTGACGTTCCGACTTTCTTGAAGGGTGAACCTTTCATAGATGATGCAGGAAAAAAAAATAAACTAAGAGGTGCATCTGAAAACAAAGTTAAATTGAGTGACGGTGAGTCTGTGGACGTGTCAGTATACAAGACTACGCTTGACGAGACAAAGGACACACTCAGAGCATCAGTGTACATAACTTTAGGTGTCCCACTTGATGCGTCAACAAGTGCTGGAAGAAAAATGCTGAGCAAGGACATAGAGAAAGGATTCACTACAGCGTTCTCAAAACAACAAATTAAGCAACAGTCTAACAATTACAGTGGAGACATATTTAAAAATTTAGAGGACATGCTGGGAGACTCGACGGCAGTAAATACTTTGAATGATCCAGGACTTCAACGTAACATAAAAACGTTCAGTGAACAGCAGACCGTAATGCAGAAGGTGGATGACAAGGTCGCAGAGAACCTATCTGGTGAACCGTTATCAAGAATAACTGGATACTCGTCTTCTGAAGTAAAAGCAATGGTAAGACAAGGTCGTAAAAAAGATAACACTATTGGTTTTAGACAGCAGATAATGTCTACAGCGCCAATTACATCCGACGTTAGAAACTATACACTTGTTGACAGACAGGACTCTAAGGGTGACGATCAGGGAATATTTGGAACGGTGACAGAAAACCCATTCTCATTGTCGATATCACCACCACTTGCATACGGAGAAACTCCGAGAAATATCGTAGACCAGACCATCGGAGACATACAGAAAACGATGTCCGGAGTGATAGATGGAAACAAAAACATAGGTGAATCAAAAAATGGTTTGGACGTTAAGACATACGAGATGGCACAGAGTCTGAATATATTTGATTCGTCTTCTGCTGGAAAGCAGGGCATAGTACCTCAATCTCAAAACCTTAACATGTTCTCTGGTTCTTCAATTGGACAGGAATCTGTAACAAGACCATTGCAAACAACCAATTTGTTGGAAGGACTGAATATTGGATTAGATGATGAGTATGGAAAAGTCATGATAACTCCAAAACCTGAATCCGTTTTTGAAGTTACAGCGTCACAGGTTCAAAGACAGGTAACTCCACAGGCATTTGAGTTGGCTCCAAAACCGGTGGACAAGCAACTTCTTGCTTCACCAAAGGTTGTAACGCCAAAAGTAATACCACAAAGGGTGACCCCACTTACCCCAGTATTTACAGCATATGACCCAAGGAGTGGATCAGTAAGAAACAGGTCAAAGGGAAGGAAGGAAAAAAAGAAAAAGACTTGGTGGCAGACTCCAGAGAACTGGTATGAGCCATACTACTGGGGTGGAAAGGATCAGATGGGTGCAGGATATGTCACGTTTACTGGTAAGGAACCAGGCAAGGTCAAAAAGTATGAGAAGCGGTTCTTTGGTATTGGCGTAAACGACTCACCTTTCGACATAAGGAGCAAGTGGTTTTAAATGATATATACTAGTAGTAATAGGGGTAGTTATGAGTAGGCGTAATTCTGTATTCAACAAGCGTTCAAATGAACGTGTACAGAATGCACAGTCTGGCGGTGGTGGATTTAAAGTGTCATTACCACAGGCACATGCACAGCAACAAAATCCGACACGTAATCAGACTCCACAGGCACGTACGCAGTCAACACGTAACGATCCGTGGGCAAGGGCAGCACAGTTTGCAACCAATGTTGGTAGAGGGGCAGCAGATACAGGAAAGAGTTATACCACTGACTTGTATGATATGGCCGAATCAACAGTGACAGGAAGAGAAAGGGAAGAGAGAAGTTATGAAGACGAGACACTGGCAGGGGTATTTGGAAGAGGTTTATTTGAAGGTAATTTAGAAGGTTCATTTGATGAGGCAGGAAGAAGGATTAAGGAGGAACCAGGAAGGGTTGTGGGTGAGGTTGCAGCAGAGGCAGCAATCATGGCAGCCACGATGGGCTTTGGTGCGGTTGCAAAGGGGGCAAGGATTGGACTTGGTGCAACCAGTAAGATTCCAAAGATTACAAAAAATACAAAGAGCATACGTGGTGCGACACAGGAAGACGGTGCAGTTGGGTTCACACGCAAGACAGGTTTTATTAGAAAGGGAACCGAAGAGAAGTATATTGGTAACAAGCGTACTACCGTAATAACAAAAAACAGAAAGGGTGTTGAAAAACGCAGAGTTAAGAAAACAAACATACTTGACAGATTGGAAAGATTTGGTACAAAACATGGGGAACGATTTGGTAACAAGTTAAGCAGACCTACCAGACTCGCCAACCCGATGGTAATTGGTGCTTCTGGCAAGGTTCCACCTACAGATGATGAAATCATGGGCGTGTACAAGTTAGCTGATCAGGCAGAAGAGATGAAGACACCGGCACAAAGAAGAGACGGTATGGAAAAATTAATTAAAGAGATGAATGATGCTCCAACAGGCAGCGGTGGAAATACAGGTACAGGCGGTGTTGGTAGTGAATTTACGAAAGAGACTGTCAACCTTGATATGAGTTATCCTATAAAACTTGGTGACAATACAGATACTTCCTACATTGGATCAATGAAGGCAGCGGAACCGTTTAGTGCATCTCAAAGAGTTGATAAAAACTCAATTTTCTGGGCTAAAAGAGATGGTGTAATGAATGATATGAATCCTAATTTTGGTGACACTGTGGTGAAAGAAAACAAAATTCCAGAATATTTTGGTAATGACCCAACACGAAAACCAATAACAGCAACACAGGAAGCCATAGACAACAGGTCATTGGGATTGGATCAAGAAGCACGCAAATATAAATCAGTAGATGAATGGGTTAAGGCTTACAGTGATGATATAGAAGCGAACAAGAACATAAAAGGTGATAGTGAGATACAGAGATCATTACAGGAAACTGGTGTACTGGGTAAGTTCTCCACTGATGAAACTGTACGAACAAATCCATCGTCTTTCATTGAGGACAAGTCAGCAGCAATTAGACAGGCAGAGATAATAATAAGAGACGGATTTAATACGGGTAAACCTGGTTCTGCAATCGAATCATCTTTGACTGATATTCTTGGTGGGTATGGAACACCGGCAGTACCTGTTAAAACAAACATAAGAACAGTAGCAAGTAAGGAAGGAAAAATCATTTCTGGAGACGGTTATTACAATCCTGAAAACGTAGGTATTGGTACTGAAGTGGGATCATTTGCTTCAACCAAGAGTAACAAGGTAAAATCTATATTGCCATCAATGGTAAGTGATTCGTTCAAGGAAGCCGATGCAACTTTATATCCTGCAAATATGGGTCAAATTGAATCTGTTGGAAAAATATCAACATACGGTGGCAGACCATCAAAAACAGGAATGGAACGTTACTGGGAAATGCTTAAGGAGGCAGGCGATGGTACAAGTATTGAGAAAACCCTTACCGGTGAAGACGTGATAAAACCAGGTACAAGTGTCCATAAACAAGATCCAACTGATTATCTTGTAAGCACACAGCATGACTTTGTCAGAACAAACAAGCAAGGAAATTTAATTGGAAATCCACAACTTGGTCTAAGTCAGGAACAGAACACAATAAAAATGACAAGTGCTCTGGATAACATACTTGGACCTGTTGCAAAAACTACTACTGTGTGGACAAAAAAAGGTGAACGTTCCTCACACCTTGGCTATGCTGCGTTTAGAAAGAAGTATAATGCTGGTAAATTGAAGTCACAAAATAACGTTGTACCTACCAAAAAATTGCCTGCAAAACTATCAACCTTTAAATCTCAACGTAATTTAACTGATAAAATGTATAATGACTTACTTTTTCAACAGAACAAAAAAGGTACTGTAACATCATCTCTGAAAAAATACGTAGATGGTGACGTTATGGAGGAGGAATATACTGGTGAAATTGGTCCAGACAGTTTGTTCACTAAGCAGGGTTTCAAAGATGCAGGCTCCGTTGAACCGTTATACAATTCACAGGAACTACCATACTCAAACCTTGGAAGAGAATTACAAATATCAGCACGTACTAGAACGTCTACTATTACTAAACCAGTAGTTAAAAGATCCAGTACACCGTGGTCACCTAAAACCACCATAGAGAAAGATGCAAATTTAGTATCATTTGATATTAACCGTATACATTCTTTAGATGTCAAACCAACTACCAAGTTGGCACAAAAGAAGAGCGGATGGACTAGGCGTTTAACAGGAGATAATCGTGGACCTAAAGGTGGAGGTAAAACTGGTGTTTATAATAATAAAGGTAAGAAGAAAAAACCACAGAAGTATACTACATTTACTTCACTGTTTGCTAAAACTACAGATAGCAATAGTATGGCTACTAACATTGATACTGGTATGCCTGATCCTATGGCTAGGAACACCCCTCAGAGAGTGCCACTTTGGGCTACAGGTGGAGGCGATACAACTCGTATAGGTGGAGGTAAAATTTACCCTCCTAGCGGTATACGTAAGCTTGATCCTAAACCTAGGAAGGCTGTATTCCCTAACCCATCTAGTATGATGTTTGGCTACATAAGTAAGAATAAGTCTGAATCTGAAATGATTAACTTTAGTAGAAAGACCAGAGGATTGTTGGGTGGTGGTGCAAAAAGAAACGATTGGTTCATGCAACCATAGCATTACAATGAAATAAAAAGTCGACCCCGAAGAAGAAAATCCATTACTGTTTTAATGACAAAAGT
>TARA_B110000495_G_scaffold39999_1_pt1 | contig 12412 bp, 10 predicted proteins | sample TARA_B110000495 | Tara Oceans TARA_B110000495 (sample SAMEA4398219) | marine metagenome | biome: Polar Biome; feature: [MES] marine water layer (ENVO:01000295) within the mesopelagic zone...; material: water (ENVO:00002006), including particulate matter (ENVO:01000060) such as...... | reverse complement strand
AGGGCACGCAACGGGAAATCAAAGTCGCCATGCTAGATCAAAAAATTGTACTCGGCATTGGCAATCTTTACGCAGCCGAAATCCTGCACCTTGCTGGAGTCCACCCACAAACCCGATGCGATCAGATAACTGGAAAAAGATGGCAGCTTATCTATCAGAGAATGATTGAGGTCTTTGAACTGGCAATCGAGTACGAGGGTTCAACGCTTTCCGATGGTACTTACCGAAACGCCATTAACGGGGAGGGTAGTTTTCAGAACGAGCACCGTGTGTATGACCGTGAAGGCCAAGCCTGCCCAAAATGCAAGAACGCGAAAATAATTCGGATTGTGCAAGCTCAACGGGCAACTTTTTTCTGCAAGAGCTGTCAGACCAAACGCTAACGCCAATGTAGCTTCCGGTCTGATTTGCAACTACGTGCCGGTTGTGGCATTGATTTGCGAAACCGTACCTGCAATGCCACGCGTTATTTGAACGGCCGCTTTTGGTTTTTCCATTGGGAACATCAATGTGAAACAGGTTCCTTTCCCAAGGCTGCTTTCTACCCGGATTTTCCCGCCATGTGCCTCGATGATGTTTTTACAAGTTGACAAACCGACACCAGTTCCACCTTTGCCGGTTTCGTCGGGACCTGCCTTAGTCGAGTAAAAGGGATCAAATATCTTGCGCAGTTTTTCCTGAGAAATACCAGGGCCATAATCTCTCACGCTTAAATCGACGGTGTTGTTCTGAAGGTTTTTCTTTAACTTGATCACCAACTGACCGCCCTCACTCATCGCCTGACGGGCGTTGATCAAAAGGTTCATCAACACCTGCTGAATTTGATTGCCGATAGCGGAAATTTCAGGAATGTCCTGAGCGATATCAATATCGACGGAGATGCGATACTTTTGCATCTCTCGCTCCAGCAAGACCATTGACTCGTCAATCAACTTACCGACATCGGTCAATTCGAAATGCTCGCTTCGATTTCGCGCCATTCCCAGCACAGCATTGGTGATCTTGGCGGCTCGCATTCCAGCGTTGTTGATCTTGTCGAATGCCTTGTCCCGAGTCTGCTTGTCGTCGTGACGCATTCCCATTTTGGCGTAGTTAATAATCGTCATGAGGACATTGTTGAACTCATGGGTCGTGGTACTCACGAGTTCGCCAAGTGCTGTCATCCTCTGAGATTGATCGAGCTGCTTTTTTAATGCAGCGATCTCATCTCGGAGGCGTTGGTTTTCGTTTTGCTGCCCGTCGCTCACAAGCGATCCTTCCATGGTCGTTATATTTTAAGCATCCCGCACTGACACAAACCTTAACCCGGCCCGCGTAGGCTCCCCGCTTTACCTCTTTGCCAAAAACTACGGGACCTGCTTAAAGTCATGGTTTTTACCCGCGAATCGTCGCTTTTCCCTTAGATAAAGCTATCGTCCGATTAGTGTGGGCGTCTAAACCCCGAGTCTCTATAATCGGGTTGGGTAAGAGGCGTTTTTTCTACGCTTGAAAATCATCGCCTCAACAACGCACTGATGCGTTCAGAATCGCCTCGAGCGGCCCTCAACAACGTCAAGGAATGACGGTTTGCCAAAGACAAGGAACGTCGATGAGTACAATTCAACAATTTGATCAATTAGTCACGATCGCTGAGAAACTTGGCTATCGCATCCGCTACGACTATTTCGGAGGCACCGGCGGGGGAGTTTGTGAGTTTTCAGGTACGAAGTGGTTATTTCTTGACCTTGCGCTCACCTGCGGTGAACAACTCGAGCAACTCCAAAAAACGCTGGCCAATGAGCCACTTCTGTCGACGCTAACTCTGGATGATTCAATTCGGGACGCACTATCCAAACGGGTCGCTTGACCCTCTCTAGTTAGACAACTTCCGGTGCTCGATCTAATGATGGTACCAGCACCTAAGAAATTGATGCCAGCGGCTCGGATTATCTCCGCTGGTGCCTATCGAAGCATCTGCCGATCCTTCCTCCCAACGACTCCAAATGTTGGGAAGCACGACCGTTTCCATACTGACGATTTTTATTTCGCTATCCGCAATCCACTGGTTCGCCGCGCCCACCGCCGCCTCAAAAGACTCGTGCTGACCGGGGTTTAAAAAACCAGGAGCAACAATTTCTTTGGGAACAAAATCTTTGTATTTAAGCATTTCGATACTCTCTTACTACTGCTGACCGTATAGTTTTTGTGTCTCAATGTATTTTTCTACAGCGCGGGGGGTAAAGTAGCGAATACTTTGTTGCTTCTCAATCTTGTCACGAATTTGCCGACTTTGAATATCAACAAGTGGACTGACAATCGAATTACGGCAAAAAGATTCATACCGCTGGGAATCTACATATTTTTTCAAAATGGATAAATCGACCACCTCGGCACCGGGGCGATTGACAATCAAAGGTGTTGCGAGATCGCATATTTTGCCTGGCTCGCGCCATGTCTCAAAATCGTCCAGTGAATCAGCCCCGAGCAACAAGAATAATTCATCATCGGGGTGTAATTCGCGAATTGCCTTGAGCGTATCAACGGTATAACTTACGCCGCCGCGGTCAATTTCAATTCGTGCAAGCTGGAATGCAGGGTGGCCAGAAATCGCGAGTTCGATCATTTCGATTCGCTGTCGATCCGTCCCTTGAGCACCCAATTTCTTATGAGGGCTCAACGCGCACGGTACGAACCAGACGGCATCCAGAGCTGCCTGCTCCCGGCACTGCTCCGCAAGGATCAAATGGCCTTGATGGATTGGATCAAATGAACCGCCAAACACTCCGATACGCATACTTTTATCAACCTTTTTTATTAAACCTGTCTTTGTCGTCCGGAAACCTAACACAACTTTGAATTATAAACTACTAGCGTAGATTTTTGGAAATCCCTAACTTGGCCGATCGTCATCCACCGAAAAATCAATCCAAATTGTAAACGCCTTGAGTTATCGCGCTTACCCAATAAATATTCCCCTTGGAACTTGGTCAACGTGACCCTACGTGTCAAACGAATCTGATATGTTAGGTCAATGGACCAGCAATCTCTTTTCAACGTCAAACCGCCTCCCTGGCAACTGGATGATCAGGATGACTGGCTAGCTGCTCGGATCGTGTTCCCGGGCGCACCCTACGGCCCCTATGACTACTCGATTCCCGCCGCGTTGGAAAAATCTGTTCAACCAGGGGTTCGAGTCGAGGTTAATCTCGGACGGGGCAACCGAATTATGATCGGCTACTGCATTGAGGTGATTGGTCCCTTCCACCCATTCGCTCATACGGTGAATCCCCAGAAATTAAAACCCATTGGGCGAGTCCTTGACCCTCTCCCACTGATCAACGCCCCATTACTTGGCCTTGCCAACTGGATTAGCGAATATTACCTCTGTCCGGTCGGCCAGGTCATTGAGACAATCGTTCCTCCCGGTGTTCGAAATAAATCGGGCACGCGCGAAATGCTATTTCTAAGCGCGGCGGAAGATTTGCAGCAACGCACACAGACCATGAAATTGTCGCAACTCCAGAACACCATCTTAAAGACACTTGTCAGCAGCGTCCAAGACTGGACCCCGCGCGAACTGGCCGAAACCGTTGGCTGCACTCAAGGACCTATCTCAACGCTTCGAAAAAAGGGCTTGATTGTTGCGACGTCTAAACGCGTTCAACAGAAAACCCACGAGATACCTCGTGAACAACGAATGGCCGACTTAGTTCTCAATGACGAACAAAAAAACGCCCTCGACAAGATCACTCAACATATCGATTCCGACACCCATCGCACATTTTTAATGCACGGCGTCACCGGAAGCGGGAAAACAGAAGTCTACATTCGAGCCATTCAAAAAGTCGTTGAGTTCGGAAAACAAGCCATTGTGCTGGTACCTGAAATCAGCCTCACGCCCCAAACACGTCAACGGTTCCGAGCCCGTTTTGACCGTGTTGCCGTTCTACACTCTCATCTAACCGCCGCTCAACGCGCGTGGCACTGGCAAGAAATCGCGGCAGGCCGCGTTCAGGTAATTATCGGAGCGCGTAGCGCGATCTTTGCCCCAACGCCTCGATTAGGATTAATCGTTCTCGACGAAGAGCATGACGGATCATTTAAACAAGATAATGCTCCGAGATACCACGCTCGGGATGTTGCCAATTGGCGAGCCAGCAAAGAGGGGATTCCTCTGGTGCTGGGCTCGGCCACGCCTTCGCTCGAATCATGGCAGCGCACGATCGAGGGTAAGTACCAAAAACTCACTCTTGAAAAACGAGTTCTGGATCTGCCTCTGCCCGATGTTGCCACCATCGACCTTCGGGTTGATTTTGGTGGAAGAAAACGCTTCGGCCCGATCAGCCAAAAGCTTCGGCAGGAAATCACTCAGGCTGTTTCGAACGGGGGGCAAGTCATTCTGTTACTCAATCGTCGTGGCTTTTCCACCCGCATTCAATGCCCCGGCTGCGGGAATGTAGAAACCTGTCCCGACTGCTCAATTCCACTGACCCATCACGTCGACGGCAATAAAGCAGTATGCCATTATTGTGATCATCAAATCCCCGAACCCAAAAAATGCTCGCAATGCGGAAATGATTCCATTCGGTTTTCAGGATTAGGAACGCAACGGCTGGAAGCCACCATTGCTGCAATGTTTCCCGAAATCTCCATGATGCGAATGGATACTGACACGATGCGGAAACCGGGAAGTCACGAGAAAGCGCTCGCTAAATTTCGTAGTGGCGAAATCAAGATCCTCTTGGGAACTCAAATGATCGCCAAAGGACTTGATTTTCCAAACGTGACCCTTGTGGGTGTTATTAATGCCGACACTGCACTTCATCTTCCCGATTTTCGGGCAGCCGAACGCACGTTTGGATTAGTCACGCAAGTCGCAGGACGGACCGGGCGAGGAGAAAAAGGGGGCCGAGTGTTGGTCCAAACATTTGACCCCGAACACAAAGCAATCCAGGCCGCAACTCGCCATGACTATCTCAGTTTCGCCGCAGAGGAGTTACCCCATCGCAACGAATTTAAATACCCGCCCTTCGGGTTTCAGGCAAGAATCGTCATTCGCGGTGAATTGCAGTCGAAAGCCGAGCAAATGGCAGATCACATTGCTGAACAAATTGAATGTGCCGCTGAAAAACTAGGAGTCGAAGTCGCTGTCCTTGGTCCGGCAGCCGCCCCCGTCGAAAAGCTTCGCGGAAAATTTCGTTATCACATGCTGCTCAGTGCAGAGATCTCCGGCACCTTGCAATCGGTTGTTCAACGCGCCCAGACGACCATCAAATCGATTAATGATGTGCAATGGATCGTCGACGTGGATCCCCAGGACATGATGTAATTCAGTTCTTTCGAGCATTGCATACCAACCTCGTTCCCCACAAATCGCCCAATTTTGCCGATCTCGCTTCTAGCAACGACTTTGCGATCGTGCTGGTTTCGCTCTGGCTTGGTTTACGGAGCACTCCTACAATGAATCAACGATTCGATTTACCCACAAGAGTTCCCAACCCCAATGTCATATCGCGGCATCAAACGTGTCCTTGGCGAGTCCAACCTCGAACGGAAGATCCGTATCTGGTTCGGCATCTGCCTGTTGGGCCTGATGGGGGGATCGTTCTTGCTGGTGAACCAAATCACCGAAGACCAAATCTATGAAAACATCAAGGAGACGGCCAAAGGTTTTGAGTCGGATTATCTACTGCGAACCCACTTGAAGAACATTCAAAATCTCCCGCAGGCCGAGAGCGATCTCCTGAAAGAACTCGCTGACGATGAAGCGGGTTACATGTATACCGCCGAAACAATTTTCTTGCCGGAGCGGGTCACACGGAATCTAATCGGCACGTTTGCTAATGGCCTCTCCCAACCAAAACTAGTCGATGGAAACAAAGAAAACCAAGCCATCGACCCAGAAGCAGAAGCAAAAAAAGAAGCAAAAAAAGTAAAAGAAGAAAACCGCCTCCACGCGCTTACCAATAAAGCGAAGTTGATTCAACTGGATCTGGATAAATTGGAGGCGTTGCAAAAGATTGACTTTAGCGCCTACGAAAAAAAGCAAAAATCGATCAATGAAGACGCCGTGGCGGAGGATTGGAATTCATGGGAAGTGGATAACTTGGAAGGCGAACAATTCATCTATTATGCTCCGATTACTTTCAATGCGGAGTGCAATGCCTGCCACTGGCTCATCGCCTCAGACCCAGACACCCAACTAAAACTTGATGACCTTCAAAAAAGTCTTATCGAAGATGATTTACCGCTCAGCGATATGAATGAACTGCTCGCCAAAAAAAACGAGTTCGCCCCCTCCGTCTTTCTGAAAATCTCACTCAATAATAAATTAACGCAAGATACAATCACGCAGAGTCGAGCAATTCTCGTCTCGGTTGCGATCGGAACTGTCGTTATTTGTGTCGCCTTTCTATGGGCGATCGTTCGCTATGTCATTGTCAAACCTTTGGCCCACCTTCGTGATGTTACCGAAGAGGTCAGTCAGGGCAGAATGGACGTTCGTGCCGAGGTCAATACAGGGGATGAATTTGAAGAACTTTCGCGTTCGTTCAATCGCATGCTGCGGCACCTAATGGATACGCAACTAGCGCTGCAGAGTGTGAACCAAGACCTCGACAACAAGGTCGACGAGCAAGCGCAACTAAATCTGAAGCTGTATGAAATGAATCAGATCAAAAGTGAATTCTTGGCCAACATGAGCCACGAACTGCGTACACCGTTGAACAGCATCATCGGATTTTCCGAAATTCTCGAAACGGCAAAGGGGCTTGAGGACAAACAAGTCCGCTTTGCTTCTAACATTAGAAACTCGGGACGATTGCTACTCGATTTGATCAACGACATCCTCGATTTAGCAAAACTTGAAGCTGGCAAAATGGAAGTTAATCCAAGTGAAATCAAACTAAACCAGCTAATCTCTGAACTTTGCGAGATGGTCCGAAACCTAGCTGAGACGAAGAATATTCAACTCACCGTTGATGTACATTCTGATTTCCCGCTTGTTTTTCAAGATAAAATCAAACTTCAACAGATCTTAACTAACCTTCTTTCCAACGCGATCAAATTCACCCCGGAGGGGGGTCGAATTAATGTCATTGCAGAACAACTGGAATCCGAACCCACGACACTCCGAATTCACGTGCGAGACACCGGCGTAGGTATCGCGGAACCGGATCAAGCCATTATATTTGAAAAATTCAGACAGGGCCCCTCGGCCATTGGCAAGGACTCACTAACCCGCGAGGTCTCCGGAACCGGCCTGGGGCTTTCCATTGTTAAAGAACTCTGCATCCTTCTTGGCGGGAACATCCAACTGGTTTCAGAGGTCGGAAAGGGGAGTACTTTTTCCATCACTTTACCTTGGAGATTTCAATCCGCTCCGAAAATCAGCTCGGAAATCTCGGCAACGATTAACGAACTTACCAAGAGTCAACGTGTCGATTTTGCCAGAGCGAATCTAACCCCGACTCCCGAAAAAGAAGATGTCGAAGACTTGAAACCAAGCTCACCAGTAACGACAAACGACGCCTCCAGTTTGACAGATTGACCTATCTTAGCGCCATGCTTGAACCGCTAAACTATTGTAAACCAATCAACTACAATTAGCCCAATTCCTGTTTCCAGTCCCAAACGATGATCCGTGAATAACTCAGTCGCCAACACAATTGAAGTCCATTTATTTACCGATGGTGGATGCAGTGGAAACCCCGGACCCGGCGGGTGGGGTTTCATTTTGAGACATCTCGCCTCGGGAAAGGAATTGGAAAAGTCAGGCGGCATGGCACTAACAACGAATAACCAGATGGAGCTGGAAGCCGTCATTCAGGGGCTCGCGATGCTCCAACGCCCCTGCCATGTCGAACTGTTTACCGATAGTGTTTACGTCGGCAAAGGCATGACCGAATGGATGCCTAAATGGAAAGCCAATGGATGGAAACGCCGCGAGGGGAAAAAATTGGTCCCCATAAAAAATGAAGATTTCTGGAAACGGCTAGATCAGCAACTCGCTCTGCATCAAGTCAAGTACACGCGAGTTGCAGGGCACAGTGGGCATGAAGAGAATGACCGCGTCGACGGATTGGCGGTCGCGGCCTACCAAAAATACCTTTAAACGGCTTCTCATATCGCCTGAATCAAGCCATCACAGGTCTACCCGTTTGTTGCCTCATCGAGCAAAATAGGGCATGGCAGATTCTGAACAAAATAATTCTCCGCAACCGCCCCCGATCGAAAAATTGACTCAGTCAATCCTCTCGATCCACGGGATCGGTGCACAGCGCGCTAAATTACTTGAAAAACTTGGCTTGCACACCGCTGCGGATTTGCTGTTCTTTTTCCCCCGCTCCTACGAAGACTTTACCGAACTTCACCAGATCACCGAACTCCAGCACGAGCAGGTCGCCAACGTAGTTGGCACGGTAGAGGACATCGACCCGGCAATTACTGGACGTGGAAAACACATTTTGTCTGTGTTGGTTAAACAGGATAATCAGTTCTTGAAAGCGGTTTGGTTTAATCAGTCATTCATGGTTAAGAAATTCCAAATCGGCCAACGCGTGCTCTTACGGGGTAAAACGAAATTGGTCTCCGGGCGTTTTCAAATGTCCCACCCCAAGACGATCTGGCTGGATGCCGATCAAAATATCGAGAACGAAAAACAACTCTCCCCGATCTATCGACTTACCGAAGGCATTAATCAACGGCAGATGCGGCAAATAATTTCTCGAACCATCGATAATTGTGCCGGACTTATTCAGGAAGCTTTTCCAGATGAATTGCGAAAGCAAGTCGAAGTTTGCGAAATCGAAACCGCGATTCGCAAAATACACGCTCCTAAAAACCACGAGCAAATGGAAGACGCGAGGTCGCGTTTGGTTTATCAGGAACTTTTTATTCTTCAACTTGCGTTGGCCATTCGGCGGCACAGGATTAGAACCACCAATGTCTCGCCACAACTTGAATTGACGCCAAAAATTCGCGCTAGAATTATCGGGCGACTCCCATTTACGCTGACCGAAACACAGAAAAAATCGTTCCAGGAGATTGCGGCGGATATGGGACAGGCCTTTCCTATGAATCGACTCTTGCACGGCGAAGTCGGTAGTGGAAAAACCGTCGTCGCCGTTTGCGCTATGTTGCTCGCTGTCGCTTATGGAAATCAAGCGACGCTCATGGCCCCAACCGAAATTCTAGCTCAACAACATTTCCAAACGCTTCAAAAACTACTCGAGAACAGTCGCGTCCGGATGGTGCTATGGACCGGCAGTCTCAAGCCGGCGGAAAGGAAAAAGGTTGCCCAACAAATTACCAATGGAGAGGTTGATTTGGTGATCGGTACTCAGGCCGTGGTTGCATCCAAAATTAACTTTCACCAACTTGGATTGGTTGTTATCGACGAACAACACAAATTCGGCGTTCGGCAACGAGCGCTGCTGAAGCAATCCGGTCACGACCCACACTATCTCGTCATGACGGCGACACCGATTCCCCGAACCATCTCAATGACTTTGTTCGGAGACCTCGATGTCTCGATTCTTCAACGAACCAGCGGTGTGGGTCAAAAAGTAAATACCTATCTCGGACTCGAGGAAAACCGCGATCAGTGGTGGGAATTTTTTCGAAAAAAATTAAAAGAAGGCCGGCAAGGATTCATCGTCGCTCCACTGGTCAACGCCGAGGACGACTCTGAACTGAGCAGCGCGGAGCGGATGTTTGAAACGCTCGCCAATGGCCCACTCGAAGAATTCCGACTGGACGTTCTTCATGGCAGACAGACCGCTGAGCAAAAAAACATTGCGATGCAGAATTTTGTCTCCGGAAAAACACAAGCCATCGTTGCCACAGGGGTGGTCGAAGTTGGAATCAACGTTCCCAACGCTACCCTGATGACCATTGAATCTGCCGAACGCTTTGGTTTGTCACAGCTCCACCAGCTAAGAGGTCGCGTTAGTCGTGGCACCCATCCCGCGTTCGTTTGTGCTTTCGCGACCGCAAATGATCCAGAATCAAATCAGCGGCTCACTGCCTTTGCTGACACTGACAACGGATTTGAGCTTGCAGAAATCGATCTGCAAATCCGCGGTCCGGGCAACCTATTCAGCACCCAGCAAAGCGGATTTCCACCACTTATGATCGCTGACTTAATTCGCGATGCGGAAATACTCAAAGCCGCTCAACAGGATGCTCGACAATTAATCGATCAAGATCCCGATTTAAAAGGGAACGATTACCAGCGCCTGCGCCAATTAGTGTTTGCTAGGTACGGGAAGGCCCTGCAGTTAAGCGACGTGGGCTAACTTCAACTTACATCGACCGGATCGCGCCAAAAAACAGTGAAACGATGATTGCCGAACCACAGAGAATGGAAAGTCCGCCGAGTATAATTCCAATCCAAGCGTGTACCGAACCTTTGATCACTGGATTTCTCTTCCTGTCGGCCAAGCCCATAAAACCTAAAACAATCGAGACAAATCCGAGTGGAAAAATCAAGAGTGAACCTATCCCAAGATAATAGGCAATCAGAGCTTTCGGATTTTTATAGGGGATCAAACCACCGGTAGCATCGCCTTCGGTGGGTCTAGCGACATTTTGGGGATTGTCTGTCGCTCGATACGGATTGTCGGGAGTTTGGGACATGGAAAAAACCTTTCGCCATTGGAAATGTCTTGATGCGCGTTGATTCGATACCTTATCAAACCGGTCGAAGACCGTCAAAAATCAATTTGCGACAGCAATCTCTTCCCCTACTTCCCAACTGGTAAATTCGTTTTCATCACGAATGACCTTTCGGTAAATCGTATCTCTTTCAATCGGTTCGCGACCAGCTTCGCGGATCAGGTCCTCGAGTCGCTCCACTGATAAAAACTCCGGTGTCGTCGCACCTGCATCGTGATAAATCAGTTCTTGCCGGACCGTGCCATCCAGATCGTCAGCCCCGTAGGCGAGGGCAGCCTGAGCGGTGCCGATGCCTAGCATGATCCAGTAGGCTTTGACATGGTCAATGTTGTCGAGCATCAAACGACTGATCGCAATGGTTCGCAGGTCCTCCGTGGCAGTTGGCTTTTTAATGTGATCAAGGCCTGTGTTCTCAGGATGAAAAGCGAGCGGGATAAATGTTTGGAACCCGCCCGTTTCGTCTTGGAGATCACGAAGGCGAATCAAGTGGTCGACTCGGTGAAGTGGTTTTTCCACATGGCCATACAGCATCGTGCAATTTGTCTTGATTCCCAACTGATGGGCGGTTCGGTGAATATGAATCCAGTTGTTCCCATCAGCCTTGTGTTCACAGATCTGATCACGAACCTCGGGATGGAAAATTTCCGCGCCTCCGCCTGGCATGCTCCCAAGGCCTACTTCACGAAGTTCTTGAAGAATTTCAACTGTGGGACGCTTCTCGAGAAACTCAAACCAGTTGATTTCCACTGCGGTCCAAGCCTTGAGATGGAGCTTCGGAAAATTCTCATGCAGCAAGCCAATCATGTCGCGATACCACGCGTACTTTCGCTGGTGATGCAATCCACCAACGACGTGAAGTTCAGTGCAACCATTGTCCGTCGCTTCCTGGCCACGAGCGATGATTTGAGCATCGTCCATCGCGTAACTCTTGTCACTGCGAAGGTCAGACCGAAAAGCACAGAAAACACACCTGTAAACGCAAACGTTTGTCGCATTGAGATGCGAGTTGATATTGTAATAGGCAGCGTTTCCGTTCTTCCGCTCGCGCACAATATTTGCAAGCTGCCCCAAATCATTGACCGGAATTTCTGGGTCGTACATTAGCAATCCATCATCCAACGATAAGCGCTCGCCAGACTCAATTTTGTCCCGGATAGGCTTCAAGCGTGGATCAACAGAAAAAATCATTTCAGGTCTTTCAGGAAAAATTTAATTCGCGTGAATTAAGTCGTATTTACATCAATGTTAAATAAGATCACTGGCTGGTTAAACGAAACTGCCATCTAACGCGGAACGGATGGCCATTCGCAGCACTTTACCAACGATCGGTCGAATCCAACGAAGAGTTTATTTTGCCCATTGGAAACTGTCTATCTTACCCTGTAAATAACCGCTTCCAGCTCAGTTAAATAACCAGCAAATCGACTGTCCCCGCTGCCAATAAACCCGTGCTAATAAGCGAATTCACGTTAAAAAAAGCGACGTTTACGCGGTCTAGATCGTCCGGCCGAACGAGTGAATGTTCGTAAATCAAGAGCAATGTCACACCTGCGAGCGTTACCCAATACAACCAACCAAAACCCAGCTGAGGCCCTCCCCAAAGAAAAGTCCAAGGCAAGATGGCCAACAAACAGATCATGATTAAATGGCAGACACCAGCCAATCGCAGTGCCCCGCGGATCCCCAGCCTCACCGGAATACTATTCAAATGATGATCGCGGTCATACTCGAAATCCTGACAAGCATAAATCATATC
>TARA_B110000495_G_scaffold32168_1_pt1 | contig 12412 bp, 9 predicted proteins | sample TARA_B110000495 | Tara Oceans TARA_B110000495 (sample SAMEA4398219) | marine metagenome | biome: Polar Biome; feature: [MES] marine water layer (ENVO:01000295) within the mesopelagic zone...; material: water (ENVO:00002006), including particulate matter (ENVO:01000060) such as...... | reverse complement strand
TAGGCTCGTATTTTGTCTCGAACCTTGCCTCCCATCAGTTCGTAAACAGGTTTATCCAGCGCCTTCCCGGTGATGTCCCAAAGAGAAACGTCTATCGCCGAAAGTGCTGCCAAGCCAGAGGAGCCGATCGGGAATCGAGCTCCTTGATAGCAAAGTGCCCAGTTGCGTTCGATCTCAGTGGGGTCTTGCCCAACAAGCTGTTCGGCGAAGTACTCGACCCATACTGTCGATGCCATATCGGGGCCGACGTGGTAAACCTCGCCCACGCCGTGGATGCCGGCGTCAGTGTGTGTTCTGACGTACACGAGATTTCCGATTGATGGATCAGATCCGATTAGCGTTTCTATTTTTGTGATTTTCATATCAGGAGTCTTTTTGAACTTACGAATTGAGATTGGAGTTAGAGACGGTTTATAAGAAACCGGGTGATCCATCGCTGTATGTAGCGAATCCTCTATCCCACGGAGCAGGAGGATTGGCAGCGATCGCATCGTGATTCAGCGTCATTCCAAGCCCGGGCTGTGTCGGCAGTTCGAAATATCCGTCAACTGGGATCCATGATTCGTTTATGAACTCAGATTTCTTCTTCCTGTGATCGCCGTGCCACTCGAGAATCGCAAAGTTGTTGATAGAGGCGGCGTGATGAACACCTGCCGCTGTTGAGATCAACCCCAATGGGTTGTGTGGGGCAACTGTCACATAGTGTGCTTCAGCTACGGCCGCGATCTTCTTAGCTTCGAGAAGTCCTCCACAGCAGAGCAAATCAGGCTGGATGATGTCGACAGCATCGGCATTCAGCAGTTCGGTGAACCGGTGAAGACCGTACAAGTTCTCGCCAGTTGCGAGTGCGACCCTAAACTCACGTCGTAGCGCAGCGCTCGATTCGATGAATTCCGCTCGGGCAGGTTCTTCGATGAACATGAGCCGGTATGGAGTAATGACCCTCGCAAGCTCTAACGAAAGGGCAGTTTCACGGATGGCAACGTGCACGTCGACCGCTAGATCTGGACTATCTCCAATTGCATCTCGAATAGCTGACATTCGATGTTCGGCTTCACGCAGCGTCTGTCGCCATGGAATTTCACGCCAATTCGAAGGAAGCGGGCTAGTTTTGAACGCCGAGTAGCCTTCGTCCATCAACCGGACCGCGTGTTCGCCAACTTCCTCTGGCGAATCTCCGTAAATCCCGTGGTAAACCCGAACACGATCTCGAGTTTTACCGCCTAGCAAGCTGTAAACAGGCAGTCCTGCAGCTTTTCCGGCGATGTCCCAAAGTGCGAGATCAATACCTGAAATGGCAGACCATGCAACTTGACCAAGAGGGAACCGCATCGTGTTTTTCGCCCTGCGAATAAGCCATTCGATTCGTCCAGGGTCTTGGCCCACAAACCACGGCTTCATCTCATCGATCATCGCTATCACGCTGCGGTCAGGACCGATCGAATATGCCTCGCCGACGCCTGTGATCCCTTCATCTGTCTCAATTTCTAGAAAGATGCTGTTTCGCTGACCGTCGTTCGCATGGAACGTCTTGATATCGGTGATTTTCATCTTGAACCTATAGCTATTGGGTGAACTTCATCACAACGAGAAAAGCGACGACTCGCGGTGATCGTGACAGTATTTTGGCAGGTTTGCGATATAGGTCAACTTTTCTCCATGATCGTTCGATAAAATGCGGGTAAGGAGTTCAACTGTGCCAAATCGTTCTATTAGGGGAGTGGTACGGGATATTCGAGTACTAACTGCAGTGCTCATGACTCTGGCTGGGCTTATTGGGATATTGCTCCCATCGCCTGGTGAATCTGTATACGCACAGTCAGTTGATTCAGGGAATCAAGAGCCAAAAGCTCTCCTCATTCGACTCGACGGGGCGATAGATGGCGTTTCTTCACGATTTATCGATCGTGGTCTTGACAGAGCTGAAGAAGAAGATTTTCAACTCGTCGTGTTTATGCTGAACACCCCTGGCGGGTTGTTGGACGCCACCAGAGACATCATAGAATCGATTCTGGCATCGTCGGTGCCCATAGCCGTCTACGTCGCTCCTGATGGCGCACAGGCTGCAAGCGCTGGAACTTTTGTTGGCGCTGCTGCACACATTTTGGCGATGGCGCCGACCACAAATATCGGTGCTGCATCGGTCGTTGGTGCCAATGGAGGTGATTTACCAGACACTTTGAGTCGGAAGGCGACCCAAGACGCAGCAGCGTTTATTCGAAGCATTGCTGAGAGGCGAGGGCGAAACGTTTCAGCGCTCGAAGCAACCGTGTTGGCGGCCAAATCATATTCAGCATCTGAAGCCGTCGAGTTGGGAATTGCCGACTTTATTGCTGCCGATTACGACTCACTGTTGGATCAGCTGGATGGTTATCCCGTTGATATCAATGGGGCAAGAGTAGAGTTGGAGATCGAGGGCGCTGTCACCTCGCAGATGGAGTTGAGTTTGCTCGAAAGTGTGCTTTCGTTCATATCAAATCCGAATATTGCTTTCCTCCTCGTATCGCTTGGCGGGCTTGGCGTGATCGTGGAACTTTGGAATCCAGGACTTTGGATACCAGGGACGTTAGGTGTGTTGTTTTTGGTTCTTGGATGGGCCGGAGTTGGACAGATGCCGTTCTCTTGGGCAGGAGTGGCGTTGATTCTTCTTTCGATGTTGCTGTTCTATCTAGAGACAACTGCTCCGGGAATTGGTTACTTCGGTGTTGCCGGCACAGTGACCCTGGTATTTGGCGGAGTATTTCTGGTCGGTTTCTTTGGTAACCCGACCTTTACCGGTACAGATCCAGCCGTGAATCGGTGGTTACTTGGGATAATTGGGGTTTCAACCGGGACATTAGTGTTGTGGTTTGCTTTGGAGATTCGTAAGAGTAAAGATATATTGCTGTACCAAAGTCCGACTTTGGTGGCGAGTATGGTGGGGAATTCGGGTGTTGTATCGGCTGATTTAACTCCGTCAGGTCAGATCCTCTTAAACGGCGAGATATGGTCTGGCGAGTATGACGGAGATAGCAACAAACGTATTTCCGTTGGAACAGAAGTAGAGGTGGTTTCGGTCGACGGGATTAATCTGAAGGTTAAACTACTGGGAACCGAAACAGGCACAGATGACGTATCGAGTAATGATTGAGAACAATTTTGGATCGGGGACTCCCTTTCCGTTTAGGAGGTACTAATGGCGATAATTAACTTCGTGAAAGACTACGAGCGTGTTGCCCGATTTCGATTGGGTCAATTTGAAGGTATGAGGGGGCCGGGAATGGTAATTGCGATCCCGATTATCCACCAAATACAGAAGATAGATACGCGTACGACTGTTCTTGATATCCCGCGTCAAACTAACATCACCAAGGATAATGCGCCTATAGAGATCGATTTTTTGGTGTATCTACGCGTTAATATCAACGAAGCTCAGAAAGCTCTTCTTGAGGTTGAAGACTATACAACTGCTGTAGTTGGACTTGCCACGACTACCCTTCGGGCGGTCATCGGTGAAATGAACCTTGATGACGTGTTCTCCCAGCGAGACAAGATAAATGAATCTCTGAGAACACGGTTGGATTCTGAAACAGAGCGCTGGGGCATCAAAGTCACGAACGTAGAAATTCGTGAGATCGATCCTCCTAGGGACATTCAAGAGGCGATGAACCGCCAAATGACTGCTGAACGTATTCGCCGTGCGGTTGTTCTAGAGGCCGATGGCACTAAGCAAGCAGCTATTACAGTTGCTGAAGGTGAGAAGCAATCGTCGATCCTAAAGGCTGAAGGTGATAGGCAGGCTGAAATCCTGGCTGCCGAAGGTGACCAGCAGGCGACTGTGCTTAGGGCGAGCGGTTATGCCGAAGCACTCGCGGCGATTCACAAGGTAGCATCGGGCGTCGATGCAAACACCATGACGCTTCAATACGTCGAGGCATTGAAGACGCTAGCGGAAGGCGAATCAACAAAATTCGTTCTACCGTTGGAGCTAACGAAAATGCTAGGTGGACTTGGTAGTTTCACGTCGCAAGACGATTAATAAACCGAAGTACATCGGAGCCGAATTCCAAGTCGGAAATTAGATAAATAATCGACTAGGAATTTGTTCCAAATAGCCGGATTCAGAATTTACTGAGCCCGGCTATTTTTTTTGCATGAAACTCTGCAAATGGCGGCCATGCGCAGGAAAATCGTCAAAAAAGTAGCCGGTGTTCGTTTGAGATCAAAAACCCATTTCTTACACACGGATTACATGCAAAACATAACACTAAATATTCTTAGTTTTTGTTTTATATGCGCCGCTAAATGATCGGCGCAAATCGTCGTCAATGTCCACACAAAGCGAGCCAAACTTCGATAGATAAAGCGGCGCATATTTTGGCATTGAAAACTTTGGGCTCCTGGCCGCTGAAATGAGACTAATCAGAGAGTAATTGCTCGAAGTACCCAGAGGTAGCTCGCGCTATGAGTATCGAGAGATCTAGGGGTAAATCGTACGTCCACAAGTTACGTAGAAATACTTGATGTTGATTGTGAAGGTTTGTGTCGGCTGACAGAAGTTGAGCCAACTGGTCAAAACGGAGTGCCGACAGCGAGCAGTATTTACGCTGCATGGTCACCAAAAGGGAACTGCAATCGATCTGCACAATCTTGGAAAACTATGTTTTAGCCGCAGATGGTTGGCCGTACACGCCGCCGAGCTTCGTAAATGCTCTTTTTGACTAGTAATTGCAACGACAGTGGGACATTAAGCCAAACCGAGACCAACACTAAAACAGGTAGCAAGAGCCATTGAAGCGCAATGCGCTCCTAATTTGCTTGCGGTTAGGCGTAATAACGGCGTAATATGCGGCGTAATGAATTAAATAACGGCGTATATGTTGGCGTAACGCCGGTAGGGTGTTTAGAAATTTGGTTGTGGGAAGTGCGGGAGGGCTCTTAGTTGGCATGAAGTCATCTCTGTGTGCTCAAATGCCTGTGCGGTCAAGCCAGTGTGTTCAGCGTTGTAGTAAGGCTTATTCAGATGGCAAAACTAGGTGATTACGAGTTCCCTGAGATTGGGCTCATCGAAAGCATTGAACTTGGTCAAAAGATCGCTCGTGAATTTGCGGGCGAGGTTTCTCGGCAAGGATTAGCTCGATCGCTCGGAATGTCAGAGCGTGGCGGAGCGTTCTCCGCTCGTTTGGGTGCTCTGCGCATGTGGGGTGTAGCAGGCGGTCGAAGCCGGGTTCGAGTAACGCGGGATGGTTTGCGCGCTGTAACGCCTCTGTCAGCCAAAGAGAGTGAAGATGCTCGAATTCAGCTGGCACGTAACGTCGTACTGTTTACTGAGATGTCGACTCGTCTTGGGGACCAGCCATACGCCGCAGATCGATTCGCTGTTTTGTTAGAAGAGCTTTCCGGAGCTAACAGAACCAAGGTTGCTCGCCGGTTTGCGCTAATTGATCGGATATTTAGCGAAGCTCGACCGTACTTGCCTAAAAATCAGACAGCTCCAACCGCTGAGTTCGAGACCTCAACTGGTACTGAGGCTCGATATGCGGCTCCGGTTCGACCAGAAATGGGCAGCCGTGATCCTGTGTTTGCCACCAATGCCTCGACTAGCGTACCGATTGCAGGCGAACCGGCACAGGATATCGTGATCGGCGACCGAATTGAACTTGGCTTGCCTGATGGCAAGCTATCGCTTCCTGAAACCCTGACGAACTTAGATGCAGCTTTAACCGTTCTGTGGGCTAGGAGACAATTGGTTGCAGCTATCGATGCGGCAGAAGGGCGAGCCCCCACCGCCACTCCTAGTGATTTCTCTGGTTCACCACAAAGACGCAAATAGGGAGTATGCGAAATCGCATGCTGATGGCTCTACGGCTTCAGCAGCACCTTTTGAACGCCCTGTCCAGGTCCAGCCGCAGCTTCGTAGGCTTCTTGGGCTTCATCGAGTGGAATTACGTGAGAAACGATTGGCGTGAGATCTAATCGCTTGATCTGCATTGCTGTGATGATCTTCTTAGCATCTTCGTTCGTAGGCCAAGCGGCGGCCGATAACGTAACGCCACTCGGCAGTGTCACACCGGATTCGGTCGTTCTTATCGGACCGTAGGGTTCAGAAAAAATAATGTTGCCGCCTGGGCGAATCATACTGACGGCAGTTTCGAATTTCGGAGCTTCTTGAATGGATCCGATTATCACAATGTCCATTTGCTCGAGCGGCAGTGTGTCGTTGCTGTTTAGTGCTTGAGAAGCGAATCCTGAAGCAAGTGTCCGTCGGGCAGTGTGGTCTTCAATGGCGATAATCTGTTTGGAGTTGCCTGCGTTTTTTAGAGCGATCAACGCAGTCATTCCAATTGGATCGCATCCAACGACTGCGTATGAGCCTTCGGGCGATTCGCTGATAGCGGCTGCAGCAACGTTTACGCCAAGACCAGCAGTGCCACCGGCGAGCACAGCACGTTCTTCGCCCGATGCGGCGATTTTTGTGAGCGTGGCGTCGGCGTTGGGGACTCGAACATATTCTGCGTGTCCTCCCGGCAAGGACGAAGAGCCAAACAGCTGATCGGTACGGTTCGAACTGAGATGATGAACTGTGTTTGATACGAGATCGTCTAGTTCAACCGTCGTAACATCTGAACCTGTCTCCACTACCAATCCAGCGAATTCACCTCCAGGCACGACAGTTTCTTCGCCATCGCTGAAGAATCGTTCGATATCCCAAGGTCCGATTGCTGCAGTTGTCACTAATACAATCGCATCAGTTGGCTCACGTAGAGCAGGTCGAGGGATTTCGATGATTTCGACGCGACCGTAACCGGGGAATGAAAGAGCTTGCATTGAGGCCTAAAGGTGTTCTTTGAGCTGTCGGGCAGTTTTTTCGGTCATTCCGGGTGAGGCTGCGACCTGTTCTTCAGATGCTTCCCGAATTCCCTTTACTGAACCGAAAGTTCGAATCAGCATTTTACGCCGTTTTGGCCCGATGCCGGGAACACTGTCGAGAGCGGATTTTACTGACGCCTTACCTCGAAGGTTTCGATGGAACGTAATTGCAAATCTGTGAGCTTCGTCTCGAGCTCGTTGCAGCAAAAATAGGCCCTGAGAGTTTCTGGGCATGATTACGGGTTCAGCAGCATCTGGTAGAAAAATCTCTTCTTCACGTTTTGCAATTGAAGCGAGTTGGATATCTTGCAGTCCGAGAAACAACATCGCTTCTACAGCAGAAGAAAGTTGACCCTTTCCGCCGTCGATCAATACGAGATCGGGTGAGGCGGCAAAGCTGGCGTTTTCTTCTCCGCCTTCTCTCGCGTTCTTCAGGCGTTTGAATCGACGAGTTAGGACTTCTTTCATGGACGCGAAGTCATCATTACGATCGTGTGATTTGATCTTGAATCGTCGATAGTCGGACGATAGAGGTTTTCCTTCTTGGAATACCGACATGCTGGCAACTGTGTTGGTTCCTTGAATGTGGGATATGTCGTAGCATTCGATTCGCTGGGGTAGGGTGGGAAGGTTCAACTGCTCTTGAAGTTCAGACATAGCTGATTCCATGCGAGTTGTGTCTGAAATCCACTTCAACTTCAGCTGTTCAAACCCTTGTTCAGCGTTGTCGCTCACCATCTTGAGCAACCGGCGTTTAGGACCGCGTTGTGGAATCGCTATCTCTACAGGTCCGTCTCGGCGGGATTTCAGCCACTCGTTGATGGTTTCAGCGCGATTAATTGTTTCAGGGATGAGGATTCGTCTCGGTACGTGCGACGCAGACGAATAGAACTGCTCGATGAACCGTGCAAGGATTTCGCTCCCAGTTTCATCTCGGGTCCCGCTCATCGTGAAGTGATCACGACCGATCAGGTTTCCTTGGCGCACGAAGAAAATCTCAACCCAAGCTTCTTCTCCGCCATATGCCGCGCCGATCACGTCAAGATTTTCTCGACCCAGTCCGACCACTTTTTGCCCTTCGTACACGCGCTCGATTGCTTTGAGGCGATCCCGAAGCGCTCCAGCTCTCTCAAATTCAAGTTGATCCGAAGCTTCAAGCATCGCTGACTCTAGTTCGGATACGACCTCTTTAGTGTTTCCTTCCAGAAACATTAGAACCTGATCGATCACCTTGGAGTAATCGAGCTTTGAGGCATACCCCGTGCAGGGAGCGACACAGCGTTTGATGTGAAATTCAAGGCATGGACGATCATCCGTGCCGGTGATCGCCTTTGTACAGGAACGATAGGGGAAGAGTCGTTTGAGAAGATCGAGTGTTTTTCTCACACTACCGGCTGACGCAAACGGACCGAAATATTTTGCGCCGTCGTTTGCAGTTCTCCTTGTTACGTAAACGCGAGGAAATTCTTCTGCAAGATCGACCTTGATGTACGGGTAGGTCTTATCGTCTTTGAGCCGGACGTTGAAGCGAGGTTTGTGTTTCTTAATCAGCGAGTTTTCGAGTAGGAGTGCTTCTTGCTCGGACTCGGTGACGATGAACTCAAAATCGGCAATTCTGGAAACAAGCTCAGTAGTCTTCGCATCCATATTATTTTTGGATCTGAAGTAAGAGCGGAGCCGGTTACGAAGTGATGCCGATTTGCCGACGTAGAGAACCTTTGCTTCTGAGTCGCGGTGAATGTACACCCCTGGTTTCAGGGGAACCGCTGCGAGTCGGGTCGAAAATGTTGGTGGTTCTGCTGGCAATATAAAAACAGGCCGTCCTAGACCTGTTCAGTCGAGGACGGCTATCTCAAGTAACCCATTATTCAGTTTAGACAGCCAGGTTCGTTCCCAACGAAATAGGAAAGCAACCCGATTCGGCTGAGCTAGAGAGCGAAGGTAAGAACCACGAGTACGAGTACTACTGCACCCGAAAGCGCACCAATTTTCTTTAGTTCAGCTGAAAGCGACCGTGTGTAGATTTCGGATCGCACGCTGGCACGTTGTGATGTCCGTTGGACTCGTGAGCGAACTCGTGGGGCGCCCTCAGACGACGAAGACTCGGCCGCTACTGCGCCGTCATCACCTGCGTCTTCAGGTTGCTCCGACTGTACAAATACATTCGGCTTTGCGGATCTGCGGTTTTTTCGGGTATTTTTTGGCATTTAACTCGTGGAGAGGACTTAGATAGCTTATTCGGATGTGAGTTCAGATTGAGCGAAAGTAGATTCTGCCCATTTCAAACCTTTTTCGGACATCACTTTTGCGGCGTCGACAGTGACATCGGTAGCGTACTCAAGCGAGACGTCCGAAGTGTTCCACATGAAATGATACAAGAAGGGATCGATAGGACTCGAATCAAATGCACGCTCAAAGTAGCGATGTTGGGCCAAATCTGTGTGTTCAATCAGTGTTTCCGCCTGTTCTGGCGACTCTAATCGCATCTGTTGCTGAACGCGTGCAATCCGATCTTCCATCTTGGCGATAACTCCAACTCGCAACACAGTTGGGTTGTCGTGAAGAATAGCCGCACCGCCTCTGCCGAGTAATACTACGTTTCCGATTTCGGCGAGATCGGTGATTACTTCGCTTGCGGTGTCAATGAAATGTTGCTCGTCGACTTCTTCTGCGCTCGTGTGCGGAGCTTCTTCCATTTCAGAATATGGGCGAGCCAGCAGTTGCTCAATTCCTGGTCCAAAATATGGATCGCCACCCATTCCCGCAACTGCCGAACGATGAAGCATGCGCTGTATAGATTGGGCGAAGCGATTGGCGAGTGACGGTACACGGCTTTCTTGATCGGCTAGAGCAGTCACCGTGGCTCCGATTTTTTTCGCAATATCAGCCAACATGAGACGATCTACGAAATCGAGGTCCATCTCTTTGGCAACCATGCGACCCAGATCTGGACCGCCTGCACCGAGTCGCCCTTCAATCGTTATTACAGTCAATACGACCTCCGATAACCTAATTAAGCTCGGGGGTGAGCCTTCGCGTACTCCCTCCGAACATGTTCGTTCGTGAGGTGAGTATATATTTGAGTCGTCGCTATGCTCGAATGACCAAGCAACTCCTGAACGTGCCTCAGACTCGCACCGCCGTGCAATAGGTGGGTGGCGAAACTGTGCCGCAGCATGTGTGGAGTGATGTTAGACGATATTCCTGCCTTAATGGCAAGTTTATTCAGTCTTAGCCAATAAGCCTGTCGGGTCAATCGACCCCCACGCCGATTCAAAAACAGCGCATTTTGAGTATCGGTGCCGGGTCGGACCTGCTTCTGGCGAGAGTGAGCGATGTACTCAGATACTGATTCGACTGCACTGTCGTAAATCGGAATAATTCGTTCTTTCGATCCTTTTCCAATTGTGCGAACGGTGGCCGTGTCGAGATCAACATCTCTTAGATTTAGACCGACCAGTTCAGAAACACGCAGTCCGGCTGCGTACATGAGTTCGACCATTGCCGAATCACGGATATCTTCGGCATTTGTTACGCCGGAATTCATTTCCAGCAATCGGTCGACCTCTTCGATACTCAGCGCCTTTGGTAACGACTGTCCGGCTCGTGGCTGACGAACGTCTACGAGTGGATTGTTCTCGATGATTTGTTCCTCTTTCAGAAATTTGAAGAACGACTTTGCCGATGCGATTTTGCGCGACTTGGTTGATGAGGCGTATCCGCGCTCTTCGAGATTGTCTAGAAATTTCTTAATGTCAGATTCACTGACATCTCGCCAGGTCGAGGGCATATCGGAGGTTTCACTGAGAAATTCTATGAGCGATCTGAGGTCGTTTCTATAAGCCGAGACAGTATGCCCGGAATGACCTCGATCAACGGAAAGGTAATTTATGAATATTTCGAGTTCTGCGCGCAAATCGAGTGGTTTCGGACTAGGGACGACGTCACAATAGTCATCCAACTCTACTCGAATCAGAATCCAAGCCGCTATTTCGGTATTGTCCTGAAATTCAGATGTTTAAAGCGTGATAATCATCTTTATTCATGGTTTTCCTCAATAATCTCGATTGCATGGTCTATGGGTGGAACTTAGAATCGTCGGAGTGCGTACACTCCTCAGATCATCATGAATCTGATTTGAGGAATGCTCATCTCAGTATTTGTAAGATTTTCGTCACTACTCTCCAGTATCAAAGGCTTAGGCACCGCTAAATGCCGATCTTAGCTATCGAAATTCCGTTCAATCCCAATCTCGTCGCTGGCGGAAGCTTTTCGCTTAGTTGGCATGGGTTACTCAGCTTTGTAGGTGTGGCTGCAGCAATCTATATGGTTGGGAAGGCTGCTCTGAAAGGTAATCTCAATCAAGATCAGGTGTACAACACCGCCATTTTCGGAATTCTTGGCGGGATCGTCGGCGCACGATTGGTCCACGTATTTGATAACTGGGCAATCTACGGTGACGACCCAGGACGAATTCTGGCTATATGGTCTGGTGGAATCGGACTTTGGGGCGGAATTCTCGGTGGTTGGATCGCTGGTTCGATCTATGCCTACTTCGCCAAGGCTCCTGTCGGTAAATACATGGACATTGCAGCTCCTGCGATGTTGGTGGGGCAAACGATTGGTCGAATTGGCGACATCATCAACGGCGAACACTGGTCGCGTGCACTGGATGCCGGTTGGGGTTGGTATTTCACACACCCAAGCAGCCCGGCTCGATTAGGTGCTGAACGGTTCTTCGGCGATCCTGAACGCGCAGTTCACCCTACAGTTGTGTACGAGATCATCTGGAACATGATTGGTCTATTCATTATTACAAAGCTAAAAGGCAAATTGCGGCCTGCTGGTGCGATATGGATGGTCTACATCACTTGGTACTCGGTAGGACGGTTTGCTATCCAGTATTTGCGACTGGACGACGTGAAATTCTGGGGTTTGCAGGAAGCTCACCTAATCGCAATAGCTGTCCTCTCATTCACGATCCCATTCATGATTATGAAAGTTCGCTGGGCTGATACTGGCTTGGACATCGATCCCGATGCGGATAATCGCGGTGCTGGGCGTCGTAAGCGCGATCGCCAACGAGAACAGGCGAAGAGTTAGTGGATGCGCACCTTTAGGTGAGCATCGCTAGATGCGCTGCTTATTTACTGGCGGCGGGTCGAATATCGCGGAGACCAAGCTGGCGGCGGGTCTTTCCGCGCCAGACTTCGGTTCGAAGCTGGTAAGCGATGTCGACGGCTCCGGTACCTAGAGCTCGATCGCCAAGACCGAAGCCTATGGCTTCGACGCGACGTCCGTCCGCGTCGAAGCTAATCTTCAGATGCTTGCCGTCTGCGCCAACTGTACGGACGTCGAGCGGCACTGCGCCGTAAGTTACCAACACTGGCTCTCGGTTGGCCTCTCCGAACGGCTCCATTGCTGAAACGAAGTTCCAGGTGGAGACAGTGAGATCTTCCAATCTCACTTCAGCGTCGGCGTGGAGTGTTGGCACGGCTGGTGCTCCTAAAGCACCCCATGCGGCATGTTTACGAAGGTCATCAAGTAAATCTTGCAATAATTC
>TARA_B110000495_G_scaffold203940_1_pt1 | contig 12433 bp, 6 predicted proteins | sample TARA_B110000495 | Tara Oceans TARA_B110000495 (sample SAMEA4398219) | marine metagenome | biome: Polar Biome; feature: [MES] marine water layer (ENVO:01000295) within the mesopelagic zone...; material: water (ENVO:00002006), including particulate matter (ENVO:01000060) such as...... | reverse complement strand
GCCTACGCTCTCGAATTTCGGATTCTAGAGCATGGTATCCCGTTAGGCGGTGATCTGAATGAAGATGCCGGTGGCGATATTACTGATCGAATTCGTCCCAACACAATTTTTGATCGACTTTGGTGGGTTCAGAAAGGACGCCAAGGATCCGAACTCCATCTCTATGTGAAACGAGATCATGCTTCGATTGAAGTTCTCGAAGAGGTCCGTCAGCGACTGGATCGTGAGGATGCGGAAAACGCGCACGCTGATACCGCGCCTTCAAACATGACGGGCGAATACCGGATTCGGGATTACCAAGAAGGCGATGGATTAGAAGTTGCCCGTCGCATTTACGAAGCCTACGGACGATCGTATCCTAATCCTGATTTGTACGTTCCCGAGCGAATCGATTTGTTGAACCGCGCGGGACGATTGCACTCCATCATTTGCGAGTCTCCGGAGGGGGACGTTGTCGGACATTATGCACTTGAGCGACCCGACCTCGGGCCGATCGGGGAAGCCGGTCAGGCGGTCATCGATCACCGACATCGCGGACACGGATTGATGAAGCCAATGCGTTCGGCCGTCGAGGCCGCTGGTGCACGCATCGGTCTGCTGGGGATTTGGAGCCAGCCGACTGCCCGACATCCGATCAGCCAGCGAATGAACCTCAAGTTTGGTTCAACCCCCACCGGTCTTTGTCTGGGGACAACGCCGGCCGAAGCCTCGCTTCGCGGAGGAGTCACCGGAGAGAGTGAGAGCGGGGGCCAACCGGCCCGTCACTCTTGTTTTATTTATTGGGATCCGATCGCCGAGGAACCAATGCTTCGCGCATTCGTTCCAGCGGAACTTGTGCCGATTCTTGGCCCTCTCTACGAGGCACGGAAACGGGAGATTTGTTTCGAGACGGATCAGACTCCCCCCGTCGATGGGCACGCGCCGATCCGCACTCGATTCGATTCCGCTCGAGGTGTCGCCTGGGTGGCGCTCGATCAAATTACGAGCGGTGCCTTTGATGGTATTCAGGCCGCGATCAATGCGATGGAGACCTCGGCCTCTGCGGCCACGGTCTTTGTCGATCTGCCGATTGATGACCCTGGGTGTGGTTATCTGGCCGCACAACTGATGTCGGAAGGTCTCCGTTTGGCGGGCGTTGGGCCACGCTTCCGGAAGGTAGACGATGACCGAAGAGCCGAAGACGTGCTCCGCCTCCAGCTCAACCCGGGGCCAGTCGACTTCGCAGGTCTGGTGGTCGAGGGTGATCTTGGACGCGCCCTTGCCGATACGGTAATTGGGCCGGTTGATCCTTGAACCTGCCTCAAGGATCCAATCGAGACAGGAACCAATGGCGAGAGGTTATTCTAAGCCTTCGCCCTGCTGTGTTTTACTTCACCGGCGTGAGCTTAAAGTCCTTGATGGCCAGTCCGTACTGCGGCGGCTTGTCGCGTGAGAACCGTAAGGTGTTCTCGCCCTCTTTGAGGGTGAGCGTGACCGGTTTGGATTCCTGCCAGTTTCCAGCCGTGAATGGCATCTCCATCACGCGCTCGGACTCAGCGTCGTTGACAAAGACGTTGAGTCGCTGATCGTAGTTCGCGGTGACCACCCGTGCGGTAAACGAGTACTTGCCCGCTTGGGGCGCGTTGACTTGATACTCGAAGCGAGAATTGGTGCCTTGGCTTGGTCCGGACGGATCTTCTTTGGGGCTGATGGAATAGTAATTTCGAGCGTAGGTGTCTGATATTCGCTCGCAAACGTTACCGTAGATGTCGTAGAGCCCCCACGGATTAGGTTTCTTTTGACCCACCGGATGCGATTTGCCACCTGCGTTGTTCTTGAACCAGGCGAACGCCTCGATTTGCGAGGGATCATTGCCAAAGAACCATTTTGTCTCGCGGCCTCCGCGACTGGCATATTCCCATTCGGCTTCGGTGGGAAGTCGCGCATCGCGTCCGGTTTTTGCGGCGAGCTTGCCACAGAATGTCAGTGCGTCTGGTGCGCCGACATTGTCTACTGGGCAATCAGGGTTCTTGGTTGACCGGCTGGGATTGGAGCCCATGATGGCCTCGTACTGCGCCTGCGTTACTTCGTACTTGCCCAGATAAAAACCGTGGGTCAGCTTGACCTCGTGCTTGGGTAGTTCGACGCATTCGAATCGGCCGTCTGTCTTGCTTTCGCCACCCATCACAAAAGAGCCGGGTTTGATATAGACCAACTCCATGGTCACGCCGCCACCGAGATCGAGTGTGAGTTCGCCGGAGGCATTTGGGCCGGCATGTGATACCGCAACCCGCAGGCCCCAGTTTTCGTAACGGCCATAGCCACCGCTGAGCATGCGAAATCCGGATGTGCATGCGTTGGCGTCGCCCTTCCACGTTCCGCCTCGCATGATCGTCGTTCCTTGGGGGAAGAAGCGAGGTAGGAAGACCTGCAGTCCACCGCCGAAACTCTTCATCGCGAGTACATCGCGCGTGTTACCCGATGGTTTGCTGTAGGCTGCGGCCGGAATCGATATGACATCGTCGTCGTAGTTAATTTTTCTATCTTCCGGTGAGACCGGTGAAGCGATGACTTTCTCTGCGACGGTTGGCTCATTGGCTTCGCCGAGATCTTCTCCAAGCGCGTCGAGTGTTACAGCTGCTTGTTCTTTGATGATAGCGCGTTGCGTGGAAAGTGCCAAACCATTCCAAAACTCGGGATTATCTTCATGCTCTCCGTAGGTCCGTTTTTCTCCGAGGACGTCGCCAGCCCACTGAGCCCGTTTCACTTTGAGATAAGCCTTTTTATTATTTCGCGCCTGCGTACTGGCGAGAAAATCGAGGTCGCTTTTATAGCGGGTGCTCGTCCAGCCTCCTCCCCAGCCTCCACCTAAATTGACGACCCAGCCATCGGGAGTCCAATGTGCCAAGGCGGCATGCCCGCGACTTGGTCGGGCGGTGGTCGGGATACCGAAGGCTCGCAAAATGAAACGGCCAATAAATGCCCGCCGCCCGCAAACTCCACCGTTCATCAAAATGTTCTGGTACTTTTGAAGTTCAGGCCGGTCGTACTTGACGTCTCCCGAACCGTATTTGACATCGGAGCCAACGAGATTCACATAACGCCAGCCGTAGTTGTCATTGTAAATGTGGTCGGGCCGATAGTTGCGAAGCATTTTTCGGCCCCAGGCGAGGGTCTCATCTGGCTCGTCGCCATTGACGACCATGCGGAGTTCCCAAGTGCTCAGGCGCTCGAATGCGGGGTCCAGTTCGCCATCTTCGAATGCCTTTTCAAAGTGAAAATAACGCTTGACCGGATCAACAGTTTTCGGTGCGTCTGGTTGGTCGACAGGGTTGGTTTGGGTAATGGGAACCGAGTGTTCAAGGCTGATCGCAAGTGCCAAACGATGCAGAACACCGCTGGTGGCTTTCATGCTCCCCTTTTGAATATCGGAATATATTTCCATTGCTTGACCGTACTCGAGCGGGCCGTATCCTCGACCTTGTCGTTTGGCATTGGCTCCATCTGCGACCAGCATTTGTTTCATCAGGTCGGCGTCCCCCAGCATCTTGGTGACCAACGCCTTCTGCTGTTTCCCTTGCTGGGCATACATTGCCAGTCCTTCGGGGGTCGCTTCGAGCATGACGACAAATTTCGCGAACTTCGCGTCGAGAGCATCGCTGGAGAGAAATTGACTCAGCTTCCCTGACTTTGCCTGATCGGCTTGGGGCAGTTTGGCAGAGAGTTGGTTACGAAGTTTCTCGAGTTCGCTGGCATATTGGGTTTGAAGTTTCTGACCGGCGTCAGTGAGTGACGTCTCCTGTGCCGGCTTTGTCTGAGCAAGCAAAATGTTAGGAGTTCCAATCGTCAGGGCGATCAGGCTGCCACAGATAATGCTTGTTAAATACGTTCTCATAGACCAGTGTTCCTCGTGTTTTAAGCGCACGCTCAGCGATGCGTTTCAGAGATTTGTTTTTGGCGATTGGGCACGCGAAAGAGACGCGTCATGTTCGCCGGAAAATTCATGATACCCGAAAAAGCAGCGCGGTGCGATAAAATCGCAACTGGCCAACAGGGCAAGGGATTGAGGTGTTGGCAACAACAAGCAACGTCTTGCAATACTTATTTTGCATGCCGATCGCCTTTTATGTTAGGGATCAACAGAGAGGTAACGGATTGTGGATTGAACTCAACGTGAAAGCTAGTGAATGCCCTGCTCAGAAATAGTTGATTGACCAAGTGGTTTTCCACCGGGAAGCTGGCCGATGTACTTGGGGATCTCAACGGATTGGAAAAACGATGGGTCGGGCTTGCACAGTCTCTTAGCGGCCGCCTGCGCCGATTCGCCTTCCTTCAGTTGGATCATTCCCATCGGGCCAAACCGTCGACCTGTTCGCCAGACATCGACACCGTCTTTGACTAGCGTGACCGAACCAATTTGGGGTGTGTATTTAATAGACTCCGTTCCGCGACGCCCAAAGGGATCGGTGATAGAAGACATCTCTGCCTTCTCCTGTTTTCCCTTGGTAATTTTTAAGACTAATTTTAGCTTGGCGGTGCCTCGAACCGTCACGCCGTTGTTCTTCAGCATCGCGGTAACACGCTCGCGGATTTTGTCTTGCTCTGGGCCCTTCAATGGAAGGTCAAGTTCAATTGAAACTTCCGATCCAGGATTAAGCACCAATAAATCATCCGGATCCAATTGAGCGGTCTGGGCGGCGAGATTTTTGTGGGGGAGGAAGATAGGAGTGAACTTTGATTTTCCAATAAACCAGAACCGACTATCGGTGGCCTTTAGGATAGAACCACCGGTTGGACGATAGGACCACACCGTTGCCCGCAACCTGATATCGATGAGGTTGGAGTCGTTAATCAACAAGTATTCTTCACCCACCCAAGCCATCGATTTGACCATCGTCGGGGGGGCAGATAATTCTTGAGCTAATTTATTGGCCCCGAGATCCCATACCCAAATCTCTCCACTGCCGTTGTCGATACCGGCCAGTGACTCTCCGTTGGGGGAGAACGCGAGGAATTTGGTTCTCGTTGGCGGCTCAATTTTCCCAAGGGTTTTGCCATCGGTCACATCGACAATGAAAACAGAATCGCCAGAGACTACGGCCAGTTGTTTTCCGTTTGCACTCAACGCCGGCTTGGCGGTTGCTGAAATGCCAAACGAGTAAATCGCCGTCGCGGTCTCGCAATCCCAGAGAATCACACGTCGCCCCGCCGTTAGTAATCGATTTTCATCGACGAACCGACCCATCGAAGGGTCGAGTCCAGCGCGGTCAAAAAAACTGGCGGCCTTCCAGGCAGCAGTTTGTGTGGCTTCGTCACCAAGATCCCAAAATGCAATAGTGCCTGATTCACGACCGCTCCCCTTGTTGTACGTCACAACCCTCTCTCCGTTGGGGGCGATGGCGAGCAACGTTGTTTCTTTCGAATCGACGCGCAGTGGTGGACTGGCTTTTGCCGTTTTCAAATCAGCAATAATGATCTCTGAAGCTTTCTCAAAGGGATTCGATATCGCGGCAGCCACTGTCTGTCCATCGGTCGTCAGCATTGCCCCCGATAGTCGATTATGAAACGCATGTTTTGTAAATCCACTTTTGAAGTTGATGACTTTTTCGTTGGAAGTTGCGACGGCAGCGGCATCTGGTTCAACAGTCCAGCCCTTGTCTGAGAGCACCATTTCGTTGGCGTCTAAATTAGGAGTGATCGCGGGGATTGCCGACTTGGGCGTGGGAGAGGCAGATTCACTGGACCGATCTTTCTTGGCAGGCTTTGGTGACGCGTTCAGCTCTCCTCCGGCGAACGGGTTGGCCTCACTGTTTTGTTTTTCAAGTTCTTTAAGATACGTTTGATCTTTTTCGCTGAGCTTGGTTAACGGCAGAGTGATGACCCGTCCATCTTCTTTTTCTAATTCGATTTTGCCATCTTTGTTGCTTACTAATTGGGCGCTGACTGAAAACGTGCCCGTTGCATCCGTCCATTTTCGCATTTCGGCCGGCGCTGTCATTGTTCCATCCGATGCACCTGTTTTTGCCGACTCGACGAGTGAGATTCGGGATGGAGGGAAAAACCTCTCCATCGATTCTCCTCGGTAATCGAATCGGACCGTTGGCCAGCCCGTTCTAGTGAATTCAAAAACTTCTCCCTGCAGTTGATTCCCAAGAAAATCAAACTCTACGATATCACCAATTTTAAAATCTTCCTGACACGCGTTTGCGTTGGCAGGGGTCACTGAAATCAACGCAGCGAACGTGAGTAAACGAAAAATTCGAGACAGAGATTGGGTGGAAAAAGGTACTGAAAACATAAGTCGACGCCTGTGGTGTGTGCGGGTAGCTGAAATGAGCCAAGCGGGGAATTTATTAGTCGCCGTATGATAGTCCGGCCTGATTCGGGAAGTCAAAAGGACGGGCCATTTTAGGTGGGAAAAGTAACCAAGTTCCGCAAAGATATTAGAAATTGAGGACAACGGGGGTCTAATTTTTCAGGACTGGGAAAACAATCGAGCACGGGTTAAAACTTATATCTCGCCACCGGCCAAAAGGACGGGGCACTCGCAATTCCTTTTTGCTCGAGACGTAACGATGCATAGACATTTTTGGTTCGTATTCCTCGCCGTCATTGTGTTTTCCCAGACAGTCAAAGCTCAAGAGCCCAAAGAATGGGTCAAGGAAAATCTCAACGATTTAGTCGAACTGTATGTGCATTTCCATAAAACCCCCGAGCTCTCGTTTCACGAGAAAGAAACGGCCGCACGATTGGCGTCCGAGCTGAAGTCGGTTGGTGTTGAGGTTACCGAGAACGTGGGTGGATTTGGAATTGTTGGACTGATGAAAAATGGCGTTGGCCCGACGGTGATGGTTCGGACCGATCTCGACGCACTCCCGATCATCGAGGCCACGGATGTCCCTTATGCTTCCAAAGTCACCACGGTCGATGCCGACAGTAACACGGTGGGTGTGATGCACGCCTGTGGCCATGATATTCACATGACGACCCTTGCCGGTGTCGCCCAGTTCCTTGCTGCTAATAAAGATAAATGGCAAGGGACGGTGATGTTCATTGGCCAGCCAGCAGAAGAGCGGGGCATGGGCGCATTGGCGATGCTCGATGATGGTCTGTTTGAAAAATTCCCCAAACCTGATTACGCGTTAGCCTTGCATTGTAATTCGGTAACGCCCAGCGGTTCGGTTTCGGTGCGCCCCGGTTACGCGATGGCCAATGTTGACAGTGTCGATATTGAAGTTTTCGGTCGCGGTGGGCACGGAGCCTACCCGCATACGACCATCGACCCGATCGTTCAAGCTGCGAAGCTAGTGGTCGATCTGCAAACGTTGGTTTCCCGCGAAGTCAAACCGATTGAAGCGGGGGTTGTGACGGTTGGCTCGATTCACGCTGGGACGAAACACAATATCATTTCTGATAGTTGCAAACTCCAGTTAACGGTTCGCAGTTACTCCGAAGAAGTTCGCCAATTGTTGCTCAACGGGATCAAGCGAAAAGCGAAGGCGGCTGCCATGAGTGCCGGGGCGAAGGAGCCTAAGATAGAGATATCCGAAGGGACTCCATCGCTGTCCAACGATGCGGATTTAACGGCGAAGATGAAAGAGGTATTCGAGGGGGCGATCGGAGCGGAGAATGTTCTCGATGCGGAGCCGGTGATGGGTGGAGAGGATTTCAGTCAGTACGGGCGCGCCGGTGTTCCGAGCCTGATGTATTTCCTGGGTGTCGTCGAACCGAGGAAACTGGAGTATTACGAGACGAATGAAATTTCTCCGCCGTCACTCCATTCTGCAGAGTTTGCCCCGCACGTGGAACCGAGTTTGACGACTGGGATCGTCACCATGTCCAGCGGCGTGCTTGAACTATTGAAAAAGCAATAAGGCAACTACCGCTCCAAGATTTACCGCTTCTGGGGCAGTGGCGGGAGATTTAAATTTTTAGGACAATGGGCGCCGATGACGTCTTCAGCACGCCTGATGAGCATCCCAGTATGTTCGATCGTTTCAGTTGCAAAGAAGTCAGAGCAGACTAAAAACAGTCGACTTGCTGAGAATTTAAATCAACTTCGTTGGACAGCTTCCAATGACTTTGAACTTACTCATGATGAGTTTGATGCGGCACTTTGTGCGTTGACCGGCATCGCTTCACCAGACTCTCGTTTAGAAGGCCCTGAGTTAGAAGAAGAGATGTGGGGTTGGCTTTTAAAGAATAAGAATCTCGACCCCGCCGAGATGGAAGAGCTTGCGGCACCGAGGGGTTATGTCTTGCTCAAATCCAAGTTTGGAAAATCCAGTCTGGCCGCTGACCAAACAAAAACCCTCAATAGTGTTTAGTTTTGGATGCGCAGACAGAAAAATATCTTCGTGCGAGCTTGATTGTTCCTTCTCAAGAATTAGGACGCTGCTTCATTTAATTATTAACCAGATGTTCGTTCGCTAATCTCTGATCTCGCGGCACTGGTCAATTCGATGATTTCTTTGGCGTGCTCGGGATGGCAAGTAAATAAAACCACTTGATGATTCTCAGAAAATTTGCCTAGGCAAACATGTGCTGCCCGCCTTCGACTTGGATCCATATCAGTAAATGGATCATCAAGAATCAAAAAGCCAGACATCTCATTGAGATAAAGTTCCGCCAATGCGAGTCGAGTTGCGAGTGCGAGTGAACCGGCTGTCCCCTGAGATAATAGATCAATTTCGAGCGTGTGCGTACCAACGATTTCAACGGGTGCGGTTCCATTAAGACGTATATTTTGGTAACGATCAGTCGTCAGCTTACTGAAATATTGAGCGATCGAAGATTCTAAATCTGCCATTGGATCCGCTTCCTTACGGTTGGCTACGATCGTCTCAAGTTTTGCTTTAATTCTTTGTAAGGATAGACCTTCGTTTGTTTTCTTTTGAAACGCTCGCTCTTTAAGCTCCAGTTCTTCCTTAAGATCCTCGGCGGTTTTCTCAGGTGAAGCTCCTGATAATTTTGCCAATTCGATATTCAATGCACCATGTTGTGTTTGCATTTGAATTTGGCTGGCTTCCTTGCTATCGAGCTTTTTGAGGTATTCTGATACGGAGCTAAACCCTTCAGGAAGTGACGGAAGTTTTTCCAGTTCTTTTAACGTCTCCTTGTGTTCGCCTGTTTTATTTAAAATTGTGTCAGTTAGCGAATCAGGGCTTTCGTATTCTCTCGTCCATTCTTCGATATTATCTTTTTCTTGTTGAATTTGGGTTCCAAGCTTAGCTGCTTTTTGAAAGGCGGCGCTCCTCTCACCCTTAAGAACGTCGATTGATCTGGTTTGAGGGAGCGCGTTAAGCTCTGCGATTTCTGATTTCCATTCCTCTTCAGTTCGGTCCTGCAGTGCGGATTCGTAGAGGCCTTTTAGGCGATTTTCTTCCGCAATCGCTTCCTTATACAACCCGCCTGCTGCGATGGCGGATTCGAAGTCTTTGACTTTGAGATCAGTTAAAATTTCTTGATGGCGTTTTTTAGCGACCTGAAGATTGTCAAGCAACTGATTGACGTCGCTATTGCCGCTTTCAACTCGAATTGACAGATCTTCAAGTTCAAAAGTTACTTTTCCATCTGCTTCGGCACTCCAATTTTGGCCAGCATCCAAGGAAATTTCCTCGGCGGCATTGCCCCCGCGAGTTATCGTGATCTTTTTCGCTTTTTGGCTCTCGATGGAAGCGTTGAGTTTTTGAGCTTCCAGTTTGATTCGAAGCTCTTTGATTTTGTACTCGAGAGTCTTTAGTTCTGACAACGAGTTGGTAGAAATACCCTCTAATTTTGAAAGCCGTTCAGAAGCTGCTTTCAATTCATCTATTGATTTAACAAGTCTTTGATACCCCTTCTTCAGATCTTCTGCTAATTTTAGTCGCTCAGCATCTTCTAATTCGCGCTCGATGGTTTTTAAACTCTTCGAGACATCACGATGCTCGTGTTCCTTGCTCTCGATGACTTTGGTTGCTCCAGGCCAAGCAATCATCACTTTTTTGAGTGACTTTAATTCTTTCTCAAGCCGTTTATCCCTTTCCTCCAAACCCATTCGTTGGCCCAATCCGGTTTTTAGACCTTTACCGGATTCGACAAATTCACGATTCTCCTCAAGCTTCTCTAGAATTTGACGAACTTCATCATTAAATTTATCGACTTGTTTTTCATGTTCGATCACCTGGAGATAGTCAGCGCCCACCACCTCCTGTTCATAGTAAGCTGACAACAGTGGGCCGACGCCTTGCGACCATGGATTTCCGATACCACGCCCTTTTTGAGGGCCGCCGGCAGCGATGTCCCAGCGTCCGTAGTGGTTATCAATCTGTTGCACGATTGAATCCTGCAAATCATCCGCCGAAATGTCACCGGGGATTGATGCCGCTCCGAGAACAAACGGTTGAATGTTCTCAATTTCGGATGCATTTTCCTGCAATGCATGGATTGTCCGAGTCAATTCTGCTTGATTCACAAACAGTACATTCCGCCATGTTGCTTCGTTGCGTTGAAGAAGCTCAAAAAGTTTGTCCTGTACTGTGTTAGGATCGACAATTGACTGCCCTCCTGATTCTTCGAGAGAACATTCGGTCCGCGCACCCCATGATTTTTTAAGCGTCCATCGTTTGCCAACCGCTTCAAAGTCTAAGCTAACTCTTACATGATCGCCGTTAGGCTTAGGAAGCCAGCGTCCCATAACCTTTTTTAATTTTGATGGTGTGAGGTTGCTTTGAGTGAAGAGTGCGTGCCATAGCGCATGGCTAAGTGTACTTTTGCCAAATTCGTTTGGCCCCTCGATGATATTTAGGCCGTCATGAAATGTGAATGACCGCTCTGCGACACCCCCAAACGGATGAAGTCCAATATTTTTGAGTTTCATTGGGCGTTTATCGATTCCATGATTTCAAGAGCAATTTGTGCATCCTCTGGATGATCGTCGTCGGCCAATAATTCCAGAAGTAGGGAGTTGGGAAGAGTGCCATCAGGATACTTAGCTGAAATCGAAGCCGCATCAAGAACGGTTGCGATGATGGACTCGTCCGAAAAGTAAAGGCACTCATCAGATAGCTTGGTGCATAGTTCTCGGAAGGCTTTCTTTCCTTCGTTGTCGAGACGACCGCTGAGTTGAAAATTCAAAATCGTATTTTTTAAATCGTATTTTTCACAACGGATGCCGAGTTTTTGGACATCGTCACTATCAGCTAGGGCATGGCTGATGCGAACAAATCGTAGTTCACCTGATATTAGTTGTTCGTAATTGAAGGTCTTGGTGTCTGATATTTCAATCCACCAAGCGTGCCCGGAGTGGGAGCACTTTATTGAATCCGGTGCATGGATCCCCGGCATAAAAAAGGTGGGTTTCCCGGAGGTTCCGTTTTTTGGGAAAGGAACATGAATGTGTCCTAAAAGCCATGAATCGAGTCCGGTGCTTTGGAGGTCTGTTTCCGACATGTTGAAATAACGGTTGTCTGAATCGAGTCCAAATCCTTCAACGTTTCCGTGGGCAATTCCAATATGGAGAGTCCCCTCTTCCTTGTCCTCATCGCCAGTCCAGCCAATCATGTGGTCGCTACTGTGCTTGCTTGGGCAAGGGCATGCGTAGAAGCGAACACGACCATCGTCTAGATCAAATTCTTTAGTTTCTTGTTTGAGGAGCGGGATGATGCACGTTCCCTCTGCCTCAGATTTGAAAGCCTTCCACAACTTATTTTCGGTGCCTTCATAGTAATCATGGTTGCCTGCGAGAACCAAAACGTTTTCGCCTTCAAACTGTGCCAAAATCGAAGCAGTACGTTTTATCAACTTCTTCGCGACGGTTTGTTTGTCAAAGAGATCACCCGCCACAACAATAAAATGAGCCTGCCGTTGATTGGCAGTCTTCACTAGCCGTTCCAGCGCCAGAAAGCGTTCCTCCACGAGTCGCTCACGAATATCATCTGGGAACTTCGCGAATGAGAGGCCAATGTGATTGTCGGCGGTATGGAGAATTTTAAGTGGCATAGTGTGATTACTTTTTCAGACGACTCTGGTTCATCAATGGGCGTTTGATGCAAGCTAGCCAACTTGCAAAAATAGTTCAAGCAGTTTTGGCACTAATTGAGCCGGTAATTCTGATTACGTCCCAGTTCAGTAACCAGTTGTCCATTGCCTGCTTTATGTTTGAAGCGAGTGTAAGAATTTATTACCCTGGCAAAAGGTTTCGAAAATTGGTTCTTTCATTCCCTAAAAAAGAGCTGTTTAATTGTTCAGTCCATTCAAAGTTAAAATTGGAAATGCGTTTTTAGCGATTCATTTTCGACCTCTCGCTTGAGAGATTATCGCACAACTCCCCTGCGGCACAAATCACTAACAAATCTCATCTAAATGCCTAGTCTGCGCAAGGCAACTACCGCTCCAAGATTTACTGCTTCTGGGGCAGTGGCGGGAGATTAAATTTTTAGGACAATGGGCGCCGATGACGTCTTCAGCACGCCTG
>TARA_B110000495_G_scaffold188539_1_pt1 | contig 12451 bp, 10 predicted proteins | sample TARA_B110000495 | Tara Oceans TARA_B110000495 (sample SAMEA4398219) | marine metagenome | biome: Polar Biome; feature: [MES] marine water layer (ENVO:01000295) within the mesopelagic zone...; material: water (ENVO:00002006), including particulate matter (ENVO:01000060) such... | reverse complement strand
AGCATAACCTCAAAACTATTTGTAGCAATTTCACTTAGAACCACATCATAAGCTAATCCAAGTTTTAAATCTTTCATAATCTCTAATCCTGTTAACAATACTATACCATCATCTATTCTATAACTAACGCCTCCCCATAACTTATTATTGTATATCAAATTTGTATTAATATCCAGCTGAGAAGAAGAACCATCAGATTTTAAATAAATAGATGGATTTAATGATAATGAACTTGTTAATTCATGATAAGAACCTGCAATTAGAAAATAATGTTGTTTAAGTTGCTGAGTTTGACCATCAGACCAATCAATAGCAGGTTCGGTAATATGGGCTGTTGATAAACCAAAATAAACATCCTGAGTATTATAATACAATCCAGCACCAAGATCAAAAGCATTTCCCATTGCTTCACCTGTTGGAATTGCAGCATCACCAGTTTGCGAGGGATTTAAATTACTACCATCTAGTCCACTCTGATACATTCCTAATGATAATCCAATACCAAGTTGACCTGTTCCAAGCTGAGTTTGATATGCATAAGACAAATGAATAGAAGTGTTTTCAAATGATGCTATTTCTTCAGTTATTACACTCAAACCTAAACCTCCATGAATTCTATCTATGGGAGCATGAATACTTAAATTGGTTGTAGTTGGCGCGCCCTCAAATCCTGTCCACTGCGAACGAAACAAGCCTGTTGCAGAAATCGCTTGATTACTTCCTGCGAATCCAGGATTATTAGCAAGCTTATTAAACATATTTTGACTAAACTGCGCATCTTGTTGTGCGGATAATTCAGTAAAAAATAAAGCAAATGATAATAGAAGTATTGTTTGTTTCATGTTATTTTAAAAGTTAAACATCTAAAATTTTCTGCTAAATTAAACAATTTTTAACAGAAAAGATAATCCTACACATACAAACTACCCTTTTAATACTATTTAATTTTATAAAAAAACAGCAATTCTTAAGCTAATTTATTGTAAGTTCTAATCCACCTTAATGGAATTTCACCTTTATTAGCTTGCTCATAATCAGTGTAAGAACATGCTACAAAATAACAATCTAATTGAGAATTATCTAGTTTTTTATATGGAATACCCATCCACCATCTAGCGCTTAAGTTGCTTTTATAAAAAACAATCTCATTTTTCTCATCCTCAAAAGATACGGTATACTTAATACAATTCTTAATGTTAGGATTTAATTCATTTTTTCTTGATTTATATCCTAAAATAAAATACCATATCATCTGAGAAATTAATTGAGCTGATTGTCCATTTTTATCTAAAAGCTGATTATACTCACAGATAATTAACGAGCTTAGCTTATCACTCAAACCTGCATATCTCATGATTTGACATGCATACTCTCCAGTTAATCCATTTGGACTACTGTAAATATTTGCACTGGCATAGGAATGTTTAATGGCAGATATATCAAAACTTAAAAAATCAGTATTGCGCATTATTGGCTCAATATCTTTAATATTAGAACTCACATCTCCTAACCTGAAAGTTTCAAAACTTAAATCGCTAAGCATATCAACAGCTAATGGTGAAACAAAAAAAGATTGATAGCCAATATTAGAATAATGAAATAGACTATTTGGTTTTGCTTCTAAGATCTTACTAAAAAAAGATTGATTAGATATTTTATCATCTTTCAAGCCAATATCAAATTTTTTATCTACTGAAGTTAATGTTATATTTTTCTTTAAGCTAGAATATGATTTATAAATGGCATAAGTCAAATCATGCCCTCCACCTACAACAACTGGAATAATACCCTGATAAATAAGTTCTTTACAGACTAACTCAATATTCTTAAATGTATCTTTTCTGTTTTCAGATAATTTAAAATATCCTAGATCACAGATTTTCGGCATCGTCTCAAAATGCAAGTGATATAATGCTTCTCTTATTTTACATTTTTGATCAGAAGAAGCATTATCTGAGCCTTCAAATTCTCTTATACTAAAAACAGCTATTTCAAAGAATTTAAATTCTGGAAATTCAGTTAAATTATATGAGCCAACTAATGAACCAAACTGGGTAGATTCCCAATTAAAATCTTTTTGATAAATATCTTCTTCAAGTGGTGAAAAATATGATTTTAAATCAATCATAATCTTGCTCTTTTATTTTGTTTTTTTACTTTGATTTTCCATCAAATCTAAACAATCTTCACGAGATAATTTTTTTGGATCAATATCTTTGGGTATTTTAATATTTATCTTCTTTCCTTTTTCAGGAGAAACTTGAATAAAAATACCATATCTTCCATTTAAAACCTGAACAAGAGGATTGCCCTCAAAATTAGCTACAAGCCTATCTTTATCAGCTTGAATTTTTATTTCAATTAACTCAATTGCACGCTCAAGTTTTATTGTTAATGGATCTTCATTGTCAGTTTTTTTAATTGAAGTGAATTTACCTTTATATCTTAAATATGGTCCAAACCTACCAATTGCTGCAATAATATCTTCCTCTTTGTAACTACCTAAATTTCTTGGTAGATCAAACAACTTCATTGCTTCTTCAAATGTAATTGTTTGAATAGCTTGACCTTTAACAAGAGAGGCGTACTTTGGTTTTGGCGCATTTTCATCTTCAGATTTTTCACCAAGCTGAATCATAGGACCAAAAGGACCAATTCTAGCATAAAGTGTATTACCTGTTTTTTCATCAATACCTAAACTTCTTTGCCCTAGTGATTTTCCTTTAGTTTCAGAAACAATTTCAACTTGATTATGAAATTTAGTGTAAAAAGTAGCAATCATATCATTCCATACTTTTTTTCCTTCAGCTATTTCATCGAATTCATCCTCAACACTAGCAGTAAAACTGTATTGCATAATATCCTTAAAGTTTTCAATCAAAAAATCAGTAACAACTATACCTACATCAGTTGGAAATAATTTATTCTTTTCTGCTCCAAACATAGTTTTAACCTCAATGGACTCTAGATTACCATTTTTCAATTCTATTGACTGAGCAATTCTTTCCTCTCCATCTCTTGATTCTTTTTCAACATAACCTCTTTTTTGAACGGTTGTAATTGTTGCTGCATAAGTTGATGGTCTCCCAATTCCAAGCTCCTCCATTTTTTTTACTAAACTTGCCTCAGTATATCTAGCAGGATACCTGCTAAATTGTTCTGAAGCAATCCCTTCTGATAAAATCAATTTTTCTCCCTCAAATAATTTAGGAAGAACACCTTTCTCACTTGAAACCTCATCATCTTTACCTTCAAGATAAACTTTCATAAAACCTTCAAATGTTATAATTTCACCTTTAGCAACTAATTGCTGATCAGAATTTGATAAATTAATCTTAACAATTGTCCTATCTATCTTAGCATCAGCCATTTGTGAAGAAATAGTTCTTTTCCAAATCAAATCATATAATCTTTGATGTGAAGAATCGCCATCTATATTTTTATTATTCATATAAGATGGTCTAATAGCTTCATGAGCTTCTTGGGCTCCTTTTGATTTATTTGAGTATATTCTTCTAAAGGCATATTCTTCACCATACAACTTAATAATCTCGTTTTTAGCAGAATCAAGAGCATCTTGAGATAAATTAACACTGTCAGTTCGCATATAAGTAATTTTACCTGCCTCATAGAGTTTTTGAGCTACCATCATAGTTTGATTTACTGAGAAACCTAATTTTCTTGATGCCTCTTGTTGCAATGTAGAAGTAGTAAAAGGAGCAGTTGGAGATTTTTTAGCTGCTTTCTTTTCTAAATTATCAATAATATAATTTGCATTCTGACATTTCTGCATAAAATCATACGCCTCTTCTTTAGAATTAAAACGCTTTGGTAATTCTGATTTTATAATATCTCCATTTTCATTAGTTAAAAATATTATCACTCTAAAATCAGCAGTTGATGTGAAACTTAGAATTTCTTTTTCTCTTTCTACAATTAATCTAACTGCTACTGACTGTACTCTTCCCGCAGATAAACCTTGTTTTACTTTTTTCCATAATACTGGAGAAATCTCAAAACCAACTAATCTGTCTAAAACTCTTCTAGCCTGTTGTGCATTAACTAAATTAACATCAAGACTTCGTGGGTTTTCTACTGCTTTTAAAATTGCTTTCTTAGTTATTTCATGAAAAACAATTCGTTTTGTTGATTTAGAATCTAACTTCAGAGTCTCTGTTAGATGCCAAGCAATTGCCTCACCCTCTCTATCTTCATCAGTTGCTAACCATACAGTATCAACTTTTTTAACTGCACTCTTAAGAAGATTTACAACCTTCTTCTTATCTTCTGAAACAACATAATTAGGAATAAAACCATTTTCAATGTCTATTGACATCCCACCTTTTGATGGTAAATCTCTAATATGACCAATACTAGATTCAACAATGAAATCTTTTCCAAGAAACCCTTGAATAATCTTTTTCTTTGCAGGAGACTCAACAATAACTAAATTCTTTGCCATAGGATTATTATTTTTTCTGCAAATAAAAGAAAATTTTTTTTTGATAGTATCTAAATAATAATGTCAGTTCTTTTATATTATATAATAATATATATTTTATTATTATGACATATTGTCAGTTTTTTTTATTTTTGCCTTTACAAAATTTGTAAAATGAATATTGAAACTCTTTTAACTAAAAAGATAGACGAGAAGAAGCAAGGAAATATTCTTGATATAAAAACTTCAATCAAAGGCAATAAAAAACTCTATATTGAAAGCTATGGATGTCAAATGAATTTTTCAGACAGCGAAATTGTTGCTTCTATTTTATGTAAAGAAAATTTTTCTACAACTAAAAATATTAATGAAGCTGATTTAGTTTTTGTTAATACATGTTCAATAAGAGATAAAGCAGAACAAACTGTTAGAAAAAGATTACAACTTTACAATTCTATAAAAAAAACAACTAATCCAAAAATGGTTGTTGGAGTACTTGGTTGCATGGCAGAGCGACTAAAAGAAAAGTTTCTAGAAGAAGAAAAACTAGTAGATATTGTTGTTGGCCCTGACGCATATAGAGACCTTCCAAATCTAATCAAACAAGTTGAAGATGGAAGAAAAGCTGTCAATGTGTTTTTATCTAGAGAAGAAACCTATGCTGATATAAGTCCAGTAAGACTTTCTGGAAACGGTGTTACTGCATTTGTATCTATTACAAGAGGATGTGATAATATGTGTACGTTTTGTGTTGTTCCCTACACTAGAGGAAGAGAAAGAAGTAGAGATCCCAAAAGTATAATTAATGAATGTGCCAAATTAGTATCTGAAGGGTATAAAGAAGTAACACTTTTAGGTCAAAATGTAGATTCTTACCTTTGGTATGGTGGTGGGCCAAAAAAAGATTACAACAAAGCATCAGAAAATCAAAAAAACACATCAGTAAGCTTTGCAAATTTACTAGAAAAAGTAGCCAAAATAAATAAAAAGTTGAGAGTTCGTTTTTCCACATCAAATCCTCAGGATATGACTGATGATGTGATTAACATTATGGCTAAACACAAAAATATATGTAATTATATTCATTTACCTGTTCAGTCTGGGAGTAGCAGAATACTAAAGTTAATGAATAGAGGATACGATAGAGAAGAATACATAATTCTTATTGATAAAATAAAAAAGAAAATACCTGATTGCTCCATTTCTATGGATATAATAACTGGATTTTGTAGCGAGACAGATAGTGATCATAACGAAACACTAAGTCTAATGAAATATGTCAAATATGATTATGGATATATGTTTAAATATTCGGAGAGACCCAATACTGCAGCAGAAAAAAAATATAAGGATGATATATCTGAAGAAAAAAAACAAATAAGATTAGTTGAAATTATTAACCTTCAACAGAAACAATCTTTAGAAAACAACAAAAATAGAATTAATAAAACATATGAAGTTTTAATTGAAGGGATTTCAAAAAAATCTGATCTACATTATTATGGTAGAACAACACATAATTGTGTAGTTGTTTTTGAAAAAAATAAATATAAAATAGGAGATTACGTTAATGTTAAAATTAATGATTGTAGTGCTGGAACATTAAAAGGAAAAATAATTTAAAATGGATATTAAGCAAAGTAAGCAAAGATTTGGCATTGTAGGAAGTTGCCCAAAACTCAATCGAGCAATTAATGTTGCTTTACAAGTAGCCAATACAGATATATCAGTGTTAATTAATGGAGAAAGCGGTACAGGTAAAGAGACTATTCCTCAAATTATACATCAAAATAGCAAAAGAAAACATAATAATTATATTGCAGTTAATTGTGGAGCTATTCCAGAAGGCACTATCGATAGTGAATTATTTGGACATGAAAAAGGATCTTTTACTGGAGCTAATGAAAGCAGAAAAGGTTATTTTGAATCTGCTGATAATGGAACAATTTTTTTAGATGAAATTGCAGAATTACCATTATCTTCTCAAGCAAGATTACTTCGTGTATTAGAAAATGGCGAATTTATAAAAGTAGGATCATCAAAAACGAATAAAACAAATGTACGAATTCTTGCAGCCTCTAATGTTAATATGCTGGATCGTGTTAGAAAAGGTAAATTTAGAGAGGATCTTTACTATAGACTAAATACAATTAGTATTCAGTTACCAGCTCTTAGGGATAGAGGAGAAGATATACACTTATTATTTAGAAAATTTGCAGCTGATTTTGCAGATAAATATAACACGCAACCTATTAAACTAAATAATGAAGCTATTCAAATCATAAATAATTATAATTGGCCAGGTAATATCAGACAATTAAAGAATTTTGTTGCTCAAATATCTATAATTGAGAAAGAAAGAGATATTAATGCAAATACTTTAGAATCTCATCTTCCAGAAAAAACCTCAAATACTCCAATAGTTTTTAAAGATGAAAAATCAGAGGATTTATCTGAAAGAGAGATATTATATAAAGTTCTGTTTGACATGAAAAATGATTTAACAGAACTAAAAAAAATCACATATGATATTATTAAAGAATCCCAAACTAGTGTTATAGAAAACACAAATTCATCAATTTTTAAGGAAATAAAAGAAGATCAATCTACTCAAATATTCAAAACTGAACAAACAATTGAAATTGAAGAGACATTATCTCTAATACAACAAGAAAAAAAATTAATTATTAAAGCTCTAGAAAAACATAAAGACAGAAGAAAAGATGCAGCAAAAGAATTAGGCATATCAGAAAGAACATTATATAGAAAAATAAAGGATTTTGAACTTTGAAAAAATGAAAAACCCATCTAACTATATACTTTACATTCTTATTTATCTTTTCTGTATTTCATGTGGTATTTATTCATTTAATGGAGCTTCGATTGATAAAAAAGCTGAAACAATATCAATTAGCTATTTTATTAATTCAGCATCAACAAAACAGCCAACTTTAAGTCAGGTATTAACTGAAAAACTTAAGGATTACTTTACTCAACAAACAAATCTTATTATTAATGAAGATGATGGTCATTTAAATTTTAAAGGTGAAATAATAAAATATGAAATTAAACCAATGGCAATCCAATCTAACGAAACTGCTAGTCAAAATAGATTAACAATATCAGTTAAAGTTAAGTTTAATAATATTTACAACAGTGAATATGATTTTAGTCATACTTTTTCTAGATATAGAGATTACCAAAGCTCACAAAATTTATCAGATATTGAGACTGTTCTAATAAACGAAATATCTAATGAATTAGTTGATGATATCTTTAATAAATCTGTAGTAAATTGGTAAATCAATATAACATATCAAATCTACTTACAAATCCTAATTCAATTAATGAAAAAGAAGTAAGTCAATTAAATGAAATTAATTTAGAGTTTCCTTATTTTCAAACAGGTCAAATACTACTTTGTAAAGGCTTACATAACACAAATAGCATTAGATATAAAACACAATTAAGAAAAACCGCAGCACATTCAGCAAATAGAAGAAATTTATTCCAACTAATTAATCAAAAAAATAAAAGAAAAATAGAGAGAGAAAAAGAATATCACTCATTTATGGATTGGATTTTAATTATTAAAGCAGAAAAAATAGATAGATCTACTAATACAAATTCAGATAAAATAATTAATACATTTATTAAAAATCAACCAAAAATTTCAAAAAACAATAATCAAAATTTCTTTAAACCTACTGAAATTGGTAGAAAAAGTATTAAAGAAAATAAAGATCTCATTACAGAAACACTTGCAAAAGTTTATACAAAACAGAAGTATTATAACAAAGCTATTTCAGCTTATCAAAAATTAAGCCTGAAATATCCACAAAAAAGTAGTTACTTTGCAGATCAAATAAAATTAATTACCAAATTAAAAAATAAATAAAAAATGTATACGATTTTTGCAATACTTATCATTATTAGTTCTGTATTATTAGTTTTAGTAGTTTTAGTTCAAAATCCAAAAGGAGGAGGATTATCATCATCTTTTGGAGGTGGAGGAAATCAAATTATGGGAGCAAAAAAAACTACAGATTTTTTAGAAAAAGCAACTTGGACTTTAGCAATTGCTCTAATCTCATTAAGTTTATTATCTAATTTTGCTATTGAAAGAAAAAGCTCAGAAGATAATTTAAATATCAAAGGTCAAGAACAAATAGACGAAACTTCAGCTCCATCACTTCCATCAATACCTTTTAAAGAATAATACTCAAATATATTAAATTTTAACATGACACTTTTCTGTTATTACAATAAAAATAAGTGACATACTATTTACTATATAAACAATAAAATAATTAAATTATGAAAAAAATAAAAATAAAACCATTAGCTGATAAAGTGATAGTTCAACAAGCTAAAGCTGAAACTAAAACTGCATCTGGTATTATTATTCCAGATACAGCGCAAGAAAAACCTCAAAAAGGAACAGTTGTTGCTGTTGGACAAGGAACTAAAGATAATCCTATAACTGTAAAGGTTGGGGATAGTGTACTATATGGAAAATACGCTGGAACAGAACTAAAATATGAAGATGAAGACTATCTCATAATGAAAGAAATAGATATTTTAGCAATAATAGATTAATTTAAAAAAAATAGAGATGGCAAAAAAAATAACATTCAATACTGATGCAAGAGATGCTCTAAAAAGAGGTGTTGATGCACTTGCAAATGCTGTAAAAGTTACACTTGGACCAAAAGGAAGAAATGTTGTTATTGACAAACAATTTGGAGGACCTTCAATAACAAAAGATGGTGTAACAGTTGCAAAAGAAATAGAGTTGGAAGATCCTTTAGAAAATATGGGAGCACAAATGGTTAAAGAGGTTGCTTCAAAAACAAATGATCTAGCTGGAGATGGCACAACATCAGCTACAGTTTTAGCGCAAGCAATCATATCTAATGGTTTGAAAAATGTTGCTGCAGGTGCTAACCCTATGGATTTAAAAAGAGGTATTGATAAAGCTGTAAATGCTATTATTAAAGATATTAATAAACAAGCACAACAAGTAGGAGATAGTTATGAGAAAATTGAACAAGTTGCTTCTATTTCTGCAAATAATGATAATGTAATTGGATCACTTATTGCTGAAGCGATGAAAAAAGTAAAGACAGAAGGAGTTATTACTGTAGAAGAGGCAAAAGGAACTGATACTACTGTTGAAGTAGTTGAAGGAATGCAGTTTGACAGAGGATATCTTTCTCCATACTTTATTACAGATGCTGATAAAATGGAAGTCGAACTAGAAAATCCATATATCCTGATTTATGATCAAAAAATTTCAGCAATGAAAGATTTACTACCTATATTAGAACAAACAGCTAAATCTGGAAAACCTTTAATGATCATTGCAGAAGATGTAGATGGAGAAGCATTGTCAACATTAGTTGTAAATAAGATAAGAGGATCACTAAAAGTTGCAGCAGTGAAAGCACCTGGATTTGGTGATAGGAGAAAAGCCATGCTAGAAGATATTGCAATTCTTACTAATGGTACTGTTGTATCTGAAGAAAGAGGATTTAAATTAGAAAGTACAACATTAGAAATGCTTGGGAAAACTGAAAAGATTGTTATTGATAAAGATAATACAACAATTGTTAATGGTGACGGAAACAAAGAAACTATAAAAGCACGAGTTAACCAAATTAAAACTCAAATAGAGACAACAACATCAGATTATGATAAGGAAAAACTACAAGAAAGACTTGCAAAACTTGCAGGAGGGGTAGCTGTATTGTATGTAGGAGCTGCTACAGAAGTAGAAATGAAAGAGAAAAAAGATAGAGTTGATGATGCACTAGCAGCAACAAGAGCAGCTATTGAAGAAGGTATTGTTCCTGGAGGGGGAGTTTCCATTGTCAGAGCTACACATACACTCTCAAAAATAAAATCAGATAACGAAGATGAAAAAACTGGAATTAATATTATTATGAGAGCAGTTGAAGAACCCTTAAGACAGATAGTTGAAAATGCTGGATTAGAAGGCTCAGTTATTGTTGCTAAAGTTAAAGATGGGAAAGATGACTTTGGATTTAATGCAAAAACCGAAACATATGAAAGCTTATATCAAGCAGGAGTAATTGATCCTGCTAAGGTAGTTAGAGTTGCCTTAGAAAATGCTGCTTCGGTAGCAGGAATGCTTTTAACAACAGAATGTGTTATTTCCAATATTAAAGAAGATAATCCTCCTTCAATGCCACCTATGGGAGGTGGTGGCATGCCAGGCATGATGTAAAAACAAAAAAACCCGTTTTAAAAACGGGTTTTTTTATATCTAAAGATTAAAATTAATCTACATTATCATGAAGGTATGGATTATTATCTTTTAAGATAAGTTTGTCATCATCAGACTCGGTTAGAGTATAATGAGAAATATCATCTTCTGAAGAATGCGAAGTATCTTCTAAATCAATATTATTTCTTTTAAAAGCAGGCTCATTTTCGAGCCTAGATAATCCTGAAGGAGTTCTAAGCTTAAGAGATATCTCTCTTAACCTATTCTCTCTCTCTCTTGCCTCAATGCGCATGGATTGATTACCATTTAATAACTCTTTTTCAGTATTTATTTTTTCTTCATTCTCTGAATCTAGTTTTTCTTCTTTATTCTCTTCTATAATATCCGTTATAAAATTAACAGGATCATTAATATCATTACAAACTTCATTTAATTCATTTATAGTATCCTCACCTAAAAATATAACAGTCTTTACAGATTCTTCTTCTTCTTCTTCTTCTTCTTCTTCTGATAAATTAATAATTTTAGATTCTATATTTACAAACTCAAATGCATCATCTTCTAAAGATAGAGTTTGTTGAGTATTTGGCGTTTCATCATTTTTTTGATTAGTGACATTTAATCTAATATTTTCATCTAATAATTCATTTTCTTCTAATTTAATAGTTACTGGTTCATTAACCTTCTTAGTTTCAAAACCAGTTGCTATTACTGTTACACTAACAGCACTTCCAAGATCAGCATCAAAACCAATACCTTCAATAATATTTACATCTCTACCTGCAGCTTGTTGAATCTGATTTTTTATCTTACTTAGTTCTGACATTTTAATTTCATCATCACCAACACCAGAAACAATCTTCAATAAAACCTGTTCAGCACCAGTGATATCATTGTCATTCAATAATGGAGAATCTAATGCTTCATTTACTGCTTCTATGGCTCTATTTTCGCCAGTAGCTTCAGCCTGACCCATAACAGCAGTACCACTGTTTTCTAATACTTTTCTAGCATCATTTAAATCTATATTTACCTTTAAATGTTGTGATATTACTTCAGCAATTCCTTTAGTTGCAGTATTAAGGACTTCATTAGCTTTACCAAAAGCTTGAGTTAATGTTAGATCCCCGTAAATTTCAATTAATTTATCATTATTAATAATTAATAAAGTGTCAACATGTTTTTTAAGTTCTGCCAAACCTTCCTTAGCATATCTTTTTCTATAGCCACCTTCATTTGTAAAAGGATGAGTTACAACAGCAATTGTTAAAATACCTTTTTCTCTTGCAATTTCTGCGATGACTGGCGCTGCACCAGTTCCAGTACCACCACCCATTCCTGCAGTAATAAATAACATTTTAGTATTTGCATCTAACAATTCACTAATCCTATCTGAACTTTCCTGAGCAGCTTTCATACCAACATCGGGATTTGATCCTGCTCCTAATCCTTCAGTTAAATTTTCTCCTAATTGTATTTTTATAGGTATAGGACTAGCCTCTAGTGACTGTAAATCTGTATTACATATTACAAAATCTACTCCCTTAATACCATGTTCAAACATATAATTTACAGCATTACTACCACCACCTCCAACGCCCATAACCTTAATTTGAGAAGATTGATTTTTAGGCAACTGAAATTCGAAATCCGTATCTATTAAACTCATAATGTATTTTTTTTTATTAAACTATTAATTAATCAATATCGTCTTCAAAAAAACTTGTAAACTTTGCAATAAGACTACTTGATTTTTTTTT
>TARA_B110000495_G_scaffold138855_1_pt1 | contig 12736 bp, 9 predicted proteins | sample TARA_B110000495 | Tara Oceans TARA_B110000495 (sample SAMEA4398219) | marine metagenome | biome: Polar Biome; feature: [MES] marine water layer (ENVO:01000295) within the mesopelagic zone...; material: water (ENVO:00002006), including particulate matter (ENVO:01000060) such as...... | reverse complement strand
GTGATAAATCAATTTGATCAAATAAATGACTATAGAGTGGATATTAAAATTTCGGTAAAAATGACAGGATTTAGGATGCCGCGTAAAAAAATTCGACTGTATTATAAAAAACCCGGTAAAATAAAAATTGATGCAGATGGATTCGCAATTTTACCGAAAACAGGTGTGGGTGGAAACCCAAAAGAGTATTTTGAAATGTTTGAAACAGTGATGAATATTTCTGAAGTTGAATTTGATGGTCTCTCGTATTATAAAATTACAGGAATAGTAAATCAAGATTCATTAAAAATCCCCGTATCCATTGATGAAAGCGATTCATTGAAAATTAAAATGGATGTATTAATTGATCCGAATCAATGGACGATAAATCAAGTAGATGTTTCATTGAATGCAAAAAATATTTTTATTTTTAAAACCATTTATACTGAGATTGATGGAATATACGTTCCTGAAAAATCTGAGTTTAGATTAGGAATAAAAGGTATTAGTAAATGGAGAACAAAGAATCCGCATTCCTTTGGCGGACCTTCAGATGGCACTCTAGATTTTGAATCGATTGCAAAAAAGGCTGGGTATGACTCAGAAAAAGATGAATTTGCTGGAACGATTTCTATGAATTTTTACAAATACAAATTGAATAAAGGATTGAAGGATAAAATTTTTGAATAAGTGTTCGAGAAAGTAAATGTTCATCTGATTAAGAAACATGAACATTTACACACTTTAACACTCAAACACTTAAAACAATGCCAAAACGAACTGACATAAAATCCATTTTAATTATCGGTGCCGGTCCCATTGTTATTGGGCAAGCTTGTGAATTTGATTATTCTGGTACGCAAGCAACTCAAGCACTCAAGGAGGAGGGTTATCGCGTCATTCTGGTTAATTCCAATCCTGCCACGATTATGACAGATCCTGAATTAGCGGATGCAACTTATATTGAACCCATCATACCGGAATATGTAGAAGCCATTATCCAAAAAGAAAAGCCCGATGCCATTCTCCCAACTGTTGGTGGACAAACGGCGCTCAATCTCACCATGGCTCTTCACAAATTAGGCATTTTAGAAAAATATAATGTGCAACTTATTGGGGCACAAGTGGACGCTATTGATAAAGCAGAAGATCGGGAACGTTTTAAAGAAGCCATGGACGCCATTGGAATTGATACGGCGCAAGGCGGATTTGTACACTCCTGGAAGGAAGCGGAATCACAGTTACATTTTATGAATTTCCCCATCATTATTCGGCCATCCTTTACCATGGGTGGAACCGGTGGATCCGTGGCTTATAATTTTGATGAATTTCAAGAATTGATCGAAAATGGGTTGAATGCCAGCCCAATTGCGGAAGTGTTAATGGAAGAATCATTGCTGGGATGGAAAGAGTTTGAATTGGAGGTTATTCGAGATACGGCGGATAATGCCATCATTATTTGTTCAATTGAAAATATTGACCCCATGGGTGTCCATACAGGCGATTCTGTCACGGTGGCGCCAGCCATGACTTTAACAGATAAAGAATATCAAAAGATGCGGAATTGGGCCATCCTATGTTTGCGGACTATTGGCGTTGAGACAGGCGGCTCTAATGTTCAATTCGCCGTGAATCCTAAAGATGGCCGTATGATAGTAATAGAAATGAATCCACGGGTGAGTCGTTCTTCAGCATTAGCATCCAAAGCCACAGGATTTCCCATAGCGAAAATTGCTGCAAAATTGGCAGTTGGCTATACTTTGGATGAACTCTCTAACGATATTACAGGAAAAACATTAGCCGCTTTTGAACCGACTATCGATTACATCGTTACAAAAGTTCCTCGTTTTGATTTTGAAAAATTTCCGTCCGCATCAGGACACTTAGGCGTACAAATGCAAAGCGTGGGGGAAGTGATGTCTATCGGGCGCACATTCCGAGAATCCCTGCAAAAAGCATTTCGTTCTTTAGAGGTAGGATTGGATGGGTTAGAACCTAAACCGCCGGCGGAAGGGGATCCGGATGTGAATAGAGCACGATCATTAGATATGTCAACTTTAAGATATGCCACATCTTTTCGATTGTTAAAAGTGCGCCAAGCTTTTTTGGAAGGACAATCCATTGAAAGTGTTCATAAAATAACAGGGATTGATCCCTGGTTCTTATATCAGATAAAAATTTTAGCAGAGATGCGAAACGATTTGGATTTACTCGAATTAAAACAAAATGGTTTTTCTGATAAACAAATTGGACGATATTGGGAAAAATCTGAGACTCAAATCCGAGAGTTGCGACAAAAAGAAAAGGTATTTCCATCTTATAAAGTGGTGGATACGTGTGCAGCGGAATTTGAAGCAGAAACACCCTATTGTTATTCTACTTACGATGAAGAAAATGAGATTGAACCTTTAATCGGTAAAAAGGTAATTATTCTTGGAGGAGGTCCCAATCGGATCGGCCAAGGTATCGAATTTGATTATTGCTGTGTTCAAGCTGTTTTTGGGCTGAGAGATCAGGGTTATAAAACGATTATGGTGAATTGTAATCCGGAAACGGTTAGCACTGATTTTGATCTTGTGGATCGGCTTTATTTTGAACCGGTAACCTTTGAAGATGTATTAAACATTGTTGAGTTTGAAAAGCCGGATGGCGTCTTGGTTCAGTTTGGCGGACAAACGCCTTTGAAGATTGCCCAAGCATTATCAGATGCTGGTGTTCCCATTATTGGCACATCTCCTGAGAATATTGATTTAGCTGAAGACCGGAAAAAATTTGGAACCATTCTCGATAAACTCAAAGTTGTTTGTCCCAAATATGGTACCGGCAGAACCTTGGATGAAGTTGTCATTGTTGCAGAAAAAATTGGCTTCCCTGTTTTAGCTCGCCCCAGTTATGTTTTGGGTGGCCGCGCCATGGAAATCGTGTATGCCAAAGAACAATTGATCGATTATATTTCTCGCAATGCAGATGTGACGGAGGGGCATCCAATTTTAATTGACGAATTTTTAGAAGATGCTTTTGAATTTGATGTGGATGCTTTGTGTGATGGTGAGTCTGTTCATATTGGTGCTGTGATGCAACATATTGAAGAAGCGGGGATTCATTCCGGTGATTCTGCATGTGTGTTGCCGCCCTATCGAATTACAACTGAAGCCATGAGTGAGATTATTCGCATCACAAAAGCATTGGCTCTTGAACTCAATGTTATTGGATTAATCAATCTTCAATTCGCCTATAAGGATGGTCAAGTTTATGTTTTGGAAGTAAACCCAAGAGCCAGTCGAACGGTCCCGTTTGTAAGTAAAGCAACAAATGTACCTTTGGCGCGTATTGCTTCTCAACTTGCCACGGGTTCAAAATTGGCTGATATGAATTTAAAACCATGGGATGATATAAATCATGTGGCAGTCAAAGAAGCTGTACTGCCTTTCAATAAATTTCCGGAAGAATCCATTTTTCTGAGTCCTGAAATGAAATCCACAGGCGAGGTCATGGGCATATCAAATTCTCTCGGTGAATCTTTTCGCCGTGCATCCATCAGCGCAGGGAATATGATTCCGAATGAGGGAACTGTGTTTCTTTCGGTCAATAATTCGGATAAGTTGGATGTGATTCCAATTGCCAGGGATCTCCATGAAATAGGGTTCAACTTGGTGGCAACATCTGGGACTGCCAGAGAATTAAGACAAAATGGATTGCAAGTTGATTCCATTTTTAAAGTAGGAGAAGGGCGTCCCAATATTGTAGATGGAATAAAAAATGGTGAAATTGATTTGGTGATTAATACACCCATGGGCGCTCAAGCCAGATACGATGAAGAATCTATTGGAAGAACTTGTATTCAAAAAGGAATCGTGGCAATTACAACCTTATCCGGTGCTGAAGCAGCTGTCAGGGCGATTCGACGGGCTCATTTGAAAATAGAAGTGAAATCAATTCAAGAATATCATTTTTAAACTTCCTGTTTGCTTATTGTAAAATAATTTGATAGTATTTTTGTTACTATCTGCCCTATTTAAGACAAGACAACTCATAAAAACCCAAATGACAGACGACCACTCACCAGATCATACACAGGATTCGGATGTATCATCGAATGAATTAGATGGTGTCATCCATGCTAATAAAAGCCTATTTGATAAGCTAAACCAACTCCCAGAGATTGAGGCGCTTAGTTCCATTTCAATTGAAGAAGAGGAAGCGGAGGAAAAAGGGCCATCATCTCATTGGGTTACGGATACTATTCAAAAGTTTAAAGGCTTTTATAGCGGAAATGAACTTGTTCGATATGCTGCTTGGGCTTCCGTTCTTATTTTGATTTCTACAACAGCATTAACTATCATTGAATATGATATGTTTAAAGAAAGTGTTACGGGCCATGTGGGTGACACATTTGTTTTTGGGGGAGATGAACCCAATTGGTTGGACACTTTTTTCCATACTTTTTGGTGGTCAATTGTTACATTTACAACAGTGGGCTATGGGGATGTTAGTCCGGTAACCCATTTGGGAAAATTTCTCACCATAATCATAATGCTTTTAAATTTTGGCGTCGTCACATTACTTGGCGGGGCTGTTGCATCCGTATTGGTTGCACAACGACTAACAGGAGATGATACCTTGGACGAAAGTAAATTTAATGGACACCTCGTTATTGCAGGATGGAACACGTATGTTCCATCAATTTTAAAACTTATTGATGCAAATCAAGATTCCACCGATATTGTTATTTTGGTGAATGAAACTGATAAAGAGATTGTACAAAGAGCCACCACTGGCTATGAAAGGTTGGATATCACCCATATCTCGGAAAATTTTACCCATGAATCTGTTTTAAGGAAAGCATTCCTAGATAAGGCATCAACATTTATGATATTACCAGATAGTTCAGGTCTATTGCCGCATGAAAATCCAGATGAAGATAAAACGGTTTTAACCTGTCTTACAGCCAAATCAATTTCTGAATCTTGCAATGTTATTGCACATGTTTTGGACACAGAAACGGTCTCTCACCTTAAACGAGCCAATGCAAACGAGATTGTGATTCCGGATGATCATGTTCCACATTTGTTGGCAAAACACGTAACAGATCCCGGTGTACCCCAGTTTTTTGATGATTTAATTCTAAAGGAAGAGAAGGACAAGGGTTTACAGGAAGTCAAAATTCCTCGAAGTTTAAGCGGACAACCTCATAATAAAGTTTCCGCTTTTTATAAATTCAAATACAATTGGCTTCTTGTTGGATATGCGGTTCGAAAAGCTGGATTTAGTCTTGATGAACAAATGGGAGAAAGCGGAAGTCCATTAATTAGAAATATGATTAAGGAACAGTTGGAAGGTGCCGGTGTAAACTTGACCAGTGATGAACACGTGGTTGTGGAAATTAATCCGCCAGACGATTATAAAATTGATGAAAAACATAGCGCATTGGTCTTGAGGTAAATGATGAATCCAACAGCAGAACAAATTCAAAAGATTAACCATTTCAGTAAAGTGCCCTTAGAAATGTGTGCAAAGATTGCATCCGTTGTTAAAATTTCAGAATGCCAACCCAAGCATGCTTTATTGACAGAAGGGGATACGGGAGATACCATGGTCCTTGTTTTTCAGGGTCAAGTTGAAGTCTCAAAAAATATGATGGTTAAAACGGCCAGTGGATTGACCACATCTCGGAAACCTATTATTCGTTTAGAAACCACAGATCCGCCACCTACAGAATCACCCATAACCGAGCCAACTGTATTTGTTGTGGAGGCGCCAGCATTTGGAATTGGCGAATTTTCTTTGGTCTTAGATGATGCAATTCGAACAGCGCATGTTCATGCCACAACCCCAGTGAAATATGGAATTCTTACTCTAGAAGACTTTTCTAATATTGTGAAAAATAATCCAGGAATTGGTGGCTTCGTATATTTTGAAGTTGCAAAGTCTGCTGTGCAGAATTTGGCAACAGCGAGTGCAGATATCGGTAACCTGACCCAAGCATTCTTTTTTGCCTTAACACGTTAATCCTATTAATAGAATTTTTTAATTATTCCTGAATGGTAAGCCGATCACCTGATTTTGGTTTATTGATTTCTACATTTAATTCCCATAAAGCTGCGGCATTTTGAATTAGCATCACTTCATTATCATGGATGAATTCATCCGCATTGGCAATATCGATAAATGAACTGAGAAGCTCATTCAATTGATCCAAATTTATTTTATTTGAATTTTTTATATTCATTAAAGAATCTTCATACTGTTTTTGTCTTGAGCCCTCATTTTTAAGATCAATGAATTTTCCGGTAGCCAATCCAAAATCAATATTAAAACTCTCATTTGTAACGTCTTTTACAAATTTTCCAAAACTTTCAAAAATAACTCCTTTTTCTGATTCATCAATTTCCTGATCAGCAAAAAAGGAAATACATAATAAGGAATAAAGAATATCATGATCCAAAGTCCAATCGATAGGTTTATCATCATCAGATTTTTCACGGGCAGAAATTTTGCGCTGTAAATCTTCCATACGCTCTTTATCTGCATCATTTAAGTATCCATCCTGTTTTTGGCGTTTTTGCATCAATTTATCGGCTTCAAGGGATAAGAATTGCACATCTCGTTCTAAAGTTTCTAAGCGGCTATCCATTAATTCGAACAAGAGTTCTTTAAAAGAATCCAACTGATCTTTTTCTGGGGCAAAATAAATATTAAGATTTCCTCTGTCCGTATCTTCCCAAAAAGTGGGCCCAAAAATTGAGAGTAAAAAGCATTGAGTATTGACATTTGCCTTAAAAGATTTTTCATCAAAATAAGCTAAATCATCTAAGTAATCTTCAGCAATCGCAGACGCAAAATCTTTTTTATCGACTGATAAATAAAATAAAGCTAGACCAATTTGGATTCGTCGTGTACCATTATTACCACCCAAAATACCTTTATCCACACCATCTTTGGAATAGCCAGGCGGTTTGTCTAATTGAAGGATTAATTTTAAAAGATCCATTTGATCCTCCTCACTCCAACCTTTTTCATGGATGAGTACCTGGCATTTTCGTAATTCAAATGTTAAGGTATCCACAATAAAATAGAGAGATGGATTTCTTTCAGCATTTTTATAAATATCATTGGCATAAAATTTAAATTTATCATAACAATATTTGGCCATGTCCACACGATCTGCTTTTACATATTCTTGAATCATGTTTGAATAGTGAAAGGATAAATTATATAAATTTCGAGGTTCATTATTTTTATAGGCGTGCTTAATCGCAAATCTAAAAAGAGTATTGAACCTAATATTTACATTATCCATAATGACATTATCATTTTCATTAAGACAGACTTTCCCAATATCTACTAATTCAGCCGGAATGAGAGATGCAATATCAAATCGGTCATTTTCAATCATCTTGATATAGGAATTCCCCAAGAGCCGAAAAACTTTTATTTCATAAAATGTCAAAGAATCTGCCATGTCTTGATATTGAATATCCGTATAAGTTCTAAAGGTTGCATTATCTCGAATGGTAGGTGTCAGATGAAAAAAATTGGAATTAAACCCCGGTTTCTCACGAACGTATGTTTGAATAATGGTACTGATTTCTCTTATAATGTCTGTTTGAGTTTCTTTGAATTCTGTAAAAGCCAGCAGATCATCCAACTGATCCAACGAGCCCATAATCTCTTTCTGATATTCTTCAACAACTTCCAGGCTATTATTCATGGCAGAATGAATAGTAGGTTTATTCATATTGAAAATAAAAGATTTTATAATTCCGGAAATGGTTGAAACAACATTACTGGTTTTGGAATAAAGTAAAATATAAAAAATATAGGGAAGGGTAAAAATGGATGCGATGAATAAATAAACATATGTGTTCAATACGACACTTGAAACCCGATTAAGAGGCTCTACATAAAACATAATTACTATTGAATGAAGAGATGCTATAATTAGAAACCAAACATAACTAATGCTTAACCAGTCCTTTACAAAAAGATCCATTAGTTTTGGAGATGACTCTGCCGCAATAGCAATTACGATAATCAAAGTGCCAAGTACCATGGCAAGAACACCACCCCAAATTTCCGGTGCGAATCCTAAGTCTATACTTTGATGATCTGATAAAACAATTCCGAATTGACTCTCTAAAAATTGGACGGTGGTACTGAAATTTAGATGAAATAGAATATCAGAAATCAGGATAACTAACAGGACAGCTACAAAAGAAAGGAAGGTTCTGTATCTGAATTGAAGGCTATTGAATTTTACAAGTGCTAAATAAATTTTTTCCATTTGGGTTCTTTTTCAATAATATTTTAAATATTGATACTTACATCGTTAAGGACTAATCTGAATGTTTTAATAATAGATGGCTCCTACAGGCTAAATCTACGGTCAGAATAGAAAAGAAAAACTACAATGGAAGTGGATTTGAAACAATATTCTATGTGAAAATAAAAATGAATGTTATTTTTGAGAAATCTTGACCTTGTGGGTTACAAATCATAATTTTTACATACATCTAGTCCCGTTATCACATATATTTGCAATCGTGGATTAGTGAAGAAAAAATAACCAATACCCAAAACGAATACCATAAGGGGATTTTATGTCAAACTGGAGTCAACATCACGATTTAGTCTATGCATTTGTTTGCGTATCATTTTTAGCAGATGGAGAAGTGGATGAATCAGAAAAAGAAGCGATGCGTGGTAATGTCAAAGTGATGTTGCCGGATGTGTCTGACGATGCATACAGCGCAATAGAAGCCGAAGTTATCGATAAATTTATCGATCTAGGCAATGAGGCAGCTCGTACTAATCAATATGCAGGATCAATGGAAGCGCTTAAGGGGATGTTCACATCCGATGAAGATCGTTTCAAAGTAGTTAAAAACCTTGCATACATTGCTCGTGCGGATGATTTCATTCACGAGAACGAAATGGCTATGGTTGAGCAAGCCGTAAGTATTTTGGAAATGACCGATAAAGTAAAGCTTGTCAAGACAGAGTCTACTCTGTTCGTTGATTATACAGGTTAAACCTATTTCAGCATAACTTAGTGGTAGCCCCGATATTATGTCGGGGTTATCTTTTTAGATTTGGAGCCATGTGTGACTGATAATAAACGTGAATTGGACCGTAGGTCAGAAGATCAACGGGACGAAGAACGGCGAGAAAAAGAGAGACGCAAATCGTCTCATTCTGTTGAAACTGAAAAAAGAGACAATAGAAAAAGAAGATCTTATATTCGCCGAGATAACAAACGAAGATTAGGTAAAAATAGAAGAGATTAATGAAAAGGGCAGTTTTTGACTGTCCTTTTTTTATTTATATATAATTGATTAGAGTTTTTAACGCCTCTAAATAACCTTGTTTCCCTAGACCGGATATTTGGGAAATACACTCATCTTTAATGACGGAAGTTTTCCTGAATTCTTCCCTAGAATTTATATCGCTTAAATGGACCTCAACCGTTGGCGTTTTTACTGAAGAAATTGCATCTCGGATGGCATAAGAATAATGGGTAAAAGCTCCCGGGTTTAGAATGATTCCATCGAATAAAGTGATGGTTGTCTGGATCTGGTCTATAAGATCACCTTCATGATTGGATTGAAACCATGTTATCTCATGACCATCCGCATCAGATTGTTCATCCAACCAATTTCCCAAATCTTCCAAAGTCTCTGACCCATAAATCTCAGGTTCACGAAGTCCTAATAAATTCAAATTTGGACCATTTATAACTAAAATATTCATTGAATAACCTTAAGTGAATCTTTAATCATTTTATCTGAAATTAATTCGGTAGTATTCCCTTTACCCAAAGCATCTAATACAACAAAATGAAGAATACCATTTCTTACTTTTTTATCTTTTTTCACGTAAGAGAGAATGGTATTTGGATCCATTTTTGATACGCTAGGCAATGTTAATTTGTCAATGGTTTGATTCAGAGTTTTATTTTCAGTTTCTGATAAAAATCCCATTTCTTTGGAAATCCATCCTGCACATTTCATTCCGAGGGAAACAGCTTCTCCGTGTCTTAAGCGTCCATAACCAAAATGTGCTTCCAATGCATGTCCAACCGTATGGCCAAAATTAAGGAGTCGACGAAGTCCATCTTCTCGTTCGTCTAATGAAACAATTTCTGCTTTTATTTCACAAGCTCGTTCGACCGCTTTTTTAAATGGGAATGAATCAATATCATCCAGCCAAGTTGAAATATTATTTAAAAAATCCACATCTCGAATTGCACCATATTTAATAACTTCACCTAGTCCTGATATCACTTCTTCACGAGGGAGAGAATCCAAAATCGTTGGATCAACTAAAACGCCTTGGGGTTGATAAATGGACCCAACGAGGTTTTTCCCTTCTGCAATATTTATGCCTGTTTTGCCACCGATGGAAGAATCAACCATGGCAAGAAGCGTTGAAGGGATTTGGTAATATTCAATGCCTCGCATAAAGGATGAAGCAACAAAACCGGCAACATCGCCAACCACACCGCCACCCAATGCCAATATAGTCGTTGAACGATCACAACTCATTTCAATCATTTGGCTGATAATTCGGCTGAATTCATTCATACTTTTTGCAGCTTCACCCACAGGAAGCGTGATATAATCGCATTCGAAATTGGCTTCTTTCAGGTTCATCATTAAATCAAATCCAAATAGTTCCATCAAATTATATTGTGAAATGATAAGCCATTTTTGCCCGTGATTTTGTTCTGTTAAAATTTCTGGAATTTTTTTCAATAAGTCTGATTCTACATGGATATTATAGGATCGTTCTCCTAGTTTTAATTCAATTTTTTTCATATTTTAATATTTTTTAAAATTTCTGTTGTTATTTGATTAGGCGTTTTATTGTCTGTTTTGACAATAAAATCTGCTGTATTTAGGTATGTTTGTTCTCGTTCAGCCAAAATTTTAGTTAATGTTTTAACAGCGTTCTTATTTGCAATTAGGGGTCTTTTTTTTGATTCGTCTAATCGTTTGGATAATCCAGAAATGGATGTTGTTAGGAATACAACTTTTCCATTTTCATGAATAAAAGAGCAATTTTCTTTTTTTAAAATGATTCCACCTCCACAAGCTACCACAGATTCAGAATAGAGTTTCAATAGATCTGATTCAAGTTCTCGAAAAGTCTCTTCTCCGTCATTAATAAAGATTTGTGAAACTGTTTTCCCAACTTTTTTTTCAATTTCAAAATCTAAATCCACAAATGGGATTCTCATTTTTATTGCAAGGATTTTCCCAACTGTCGACTTTCCCGAACCCATCATTCCGATTAAATAAATATTCATTTTTTATAGTGCTTAAGTTTTTAATTATTTACGTATTCGGTTATTTATACTGAACTTAAATTAAGGAAACCTTAACGCAAGAATACATTAACACTTTATTCTTTTTTAATATTTTGCTGTGGCATTCATGTGTGCCTTGAGTTGATGCATCGAATCTCCACCGAATTTTTCTAGCACCGCATCAGCTAAGACAAAACATAACATACTTTCTGCGATTATGGATGCTGCAGGAACAGCACAAGAATCAGTTCGTTCTTTGTGGGCATCCTTTGCTACTTTGGAATGTATATCTACGGACCGTAGTGGTTTAATCAATGTAGGGATGGGCTTCATAGCTATCTGTAAAACGATCGGTTGGGCATTGCTCATACCGCCTTCGATTCCTCCAGCATTATTAGAATAGCGTGTAAACTTTTCTCCATCATGGCCAATTTCATCATGGACTTCACTGCCAAACTTTTCAGCACCATCAAATCCACCGCCAACTTCTATTCCTTTAAATGCATTCACGCTCATCATCATTGCAGAAATTCGGGCGTGGAGTTTTTGATCCCATTGGGTGTGGGCACCTAGTCCATAAGGCAAACCGGTGGCAATCACTTCAAAAATACCGCCCACCGAATCGCCAGATTTCTTGGCATCGTCAATTGTTTGCATCATAGCAGATTCCGCTTCTCTATTTAAACATCGTACTGGTGATGCATCCGCTGTTTCACTTAATTTATTTGGAGAGAATCCATTTGGGATTGGACTTTCATCTTTCACATCATGGATTTCAACCACTCGACTACCCACTTGAATCCCAATGTCTTCTAATAATTTTCGACAGACAGAACCCAAAGCTACCCGCATAGTTGTTTCACGTGCGCTAGAGCGCTCCAGCACATTACGAATATCGTCAAATCCATATTTTTGGACACCGGCTAAATCCGCATGTCCCGGGCGGGGAAGCGTTACTTTTCGAATAACATCTTCAACAGGTGAAACGGACATTTTTTTAGTCCAATTCTCCCAATCTTTATTTCGAACTATGAGTCCAATTGGGGCGCCTTTCGTTTTTCCGTGGCGTACCCCACACCAGATTTCAGCATAGTCTTTTTCAATTTTCATACGTCCACCTCGGCCGTGGCCCATTTGCCTTCTGGCGAGATGAACCCTAATATAATCTTCAGATATTTCTAATTCTGCCGGCATGCCGTCTAAAATACCCAGAAGACCTTGCCCATGAGATTCACCTGCTGTGAGAAATTTGAGTCGTGTTAACATAATTCTGATTTTAAACCCTTTTTGATCTGTTCTAATTTAATTTTTTCTGATATCTTTTCACCAAACCAAATGTCTGCCGATGCCAATCCTTGAGCGATGAACATATCGAACCCGCTAATGGTTTTTACGCCTTTTCCTTTTCCGGCTTTCAGCCATTTTGTTTCCAGTGGATTATATATTGTG
>TARA_B110000495_G_scaffold194217_1_pt1 | contig 12895 bp, 6 predicted proteins | sample TARA_B110000495 | Tara Oceans TARA_B110000495 (sample SAMEA4398219) | marine metagenome | biome: Polar Biome; feature: [MES] marine water layer (ENVO:01000295) within the mesopelagic zone...; material: water (ENVO:00002006), including particulate matter (ENVO:01000060) such as...... | reverse complement strand
AATTGCCAACCAAATTTACCGCCGACGGAGCCTGCAAATTTCCACCCCTGCAGATCGATAAATTGTTCCAATCGTTGCGTTAGATTTTTGAGATCGCCGCTGGCGGTAAAAGCGCCAGACTTCGTATCGGCATTTCCCCGGATCGTGAGAAAATCAGTGGTGCAAAGGATATTGTTAATAGCCAAACCATTTTTCGATTCCTCAATCGTTCCTACCAGTCGTAGCGGTTTTGCCCAAGTAAAAGCCTGAGCGCCCCGACTCGCGTTCAAATTAGCGGCGTCCATATTGACGACCATGCGTTTGGTTTCGTTCTCGAAGCGGCTACCTGCCTGAAACGTCAACTTCCCAGAATTGACGACTAAATCGTCGTGGAGCTGGAGGGTCGAGGGGAGCATTTGAATCGTTTTTGCTAAATCGATTGTTCCATCTAATTCAAACGGCTCACTAGGAAGGTGGCCGGTTTGAGTGAGTTGATTCAGTTGTTGAACCGATAGAGTTCCATTGGCTCGAATCGTGCCTAAATCACTTTGAATTTTGAATTGCTGGCCGGCCACGGTTGAAGGCGAGAGTAGAAGCCCTCCTTGCGCCGTAATGCTATTAGCAAAGAGTTGGTCGGTCCCAAGTAAATTCGGTGATGCAAAGCCGAACTCGCGAACGTCAATTTGTTGAACGGCAATATTCAACGACTGTTGCGTCGCGATGTAGGTCGCTTCGATAATTCCGCTTAGCGTTCCAGCAGTCGCCGTCGGTCCGAATATTCGTTCTAAAACCGGGCTCACAATCGAAAGCGGCAGCGTGCGAGTTTCGAGCATGAAATCGATCGAATCAAATGTCAGGGCTTTCTGGCCGGCATCCACTTGGGAGCTAAAAACCAATGCTCCCGGAGTGAGCATTTTGGGATTGCTCTGGGCGTCCAATTTAACGGGGGTTACCTGACACTGGGCATCGATAACCAAAGGGGCGGTGTCGCAGTTTAATTGGGCAATTGCGTTTAAATCGTCGACCTGCCATGCCTCATCGGAATAGGTCGTTGAAATAATCGCTTGACCGTCGATAACATTGAGAAATAATTTGGAGGTGCTCGAGGCTTTAGCAATCTTGGCCGGGTCGCCTGGTTGTGGGGGCGTCGTTTTCCCCGAGATCGCGAGGTATTGCGATAGTGCGTCTTCTAGATTGCTGCCGTCCGGTCGTAGTTTTAAATGGACCGTAGGCTCACGAACCTCGAACATTCCCAAGTCATCTGAAAAGAGGAAAGAGTAAAGTGGTTTAGATGAGGTGATTTCGGCCATTTCAAAAAGAGGATTCCCCTCTTCATCGATGGCAGTCACCTGATGGAGTTCGATCGGCTGCAGCCAACCGAATGCTGCCTGTTCGACCGAGATTTTTCCTTTGAAATCCTTCAATGCAAAATCAATTGCTGTTTGCTGCAAGCCAATCCAGCCGAGGAGATTCGGGAAGATCAAAATAACTGCTATGAAGAGTAAGAGCAGCCATTTCCATCGCCGCTTACGCGGAGGTAGGCTCACCTGGGTGGTTTCAAATACATCTTCAGGTTGATTAGTTTGAGACATTGGGCTTCCTTGCCGTCATGTACACTCGCTCATTGCGTGGGCGCAAATGCAGAGAGGGACTTGGGTTACAAGTGACCAAAATTCTATGCTGCACTTGCAAAATCACAAAGATGAATCTCGTACTGCGAGATTGGGGCCCCTGTCGGATAGGCGATCGCTGGGATTGAGGCGGGTAGAAATGGATACCGCTGGAGTCAGTTTCGCCAAATGCTAGCGAAACTGGGGCTAATTGGATTTAGCTATCAATTAAATCGTGAATGACATTGCCGTGAACGTCCGTCAATCGAAAGTCCCGCCCAGCGTATCGATAGGTGAGTTGTTTGTGATTAAAGCCGAGGAGTTGGAGCATCGTTGCATGCAGGTCGTGGACGTGAACGGGATTTTCGGTTGCTTTGAAACCGAATTCGTCGGTGGCGCCATAGGTCTGTCCACCTTTGACTCCCCCGCCTGCCATCCAGACGGTGAATCCATGGTGGTTGTGATCGCGACCATTAATTTTGCCAGCATTGGATCCTGGAGTGGGCATTTCGACGACGGGGGTGCGGCCAAATTCTCCCCCCCAAATCACCAGTGTCTCGTCTAATAGCCCACGTTGTTTTAGATCATTTAAAAGGGCGCCAATTCCCTGGTCACATTCTCCGGCGAGTCGCCGATGATTGACCTCAAGATCGTCGTGGTTATCCCAAGGTTGCCCGTTTCCATGCCAGACTTGGACGTAACGCACCCCGCGTTCAACCAATCTTCGGGCGATGAGAAGCTGCCTGGCATTGACTCCTTTCCCGTAAGCATCGAGGACATGTTGTGGTTCTTTGGAAACATCAAAAACGTCTGTCGCTTCCATTTGCATCCGAAACGCAAGTTCGTAGGACTGAATTCTCGCTTCGAGTGCTGGGTCAGTTCCGGCCTGTTCTCGGTGAATCTGGTTCAAGCGATTCAGGGTATTGAGTTGTTGACGCTGTTGGTCTCGCGTTAATTTTAAATTGGTAACGTTTTCAATGAGTTTTTCGACGGACTTGTGTTTTGTATCGACGTGAGTTCCTTGAAACACACCTGGCAGAAATGCTGACTGCCAGTTTTGAGTATCTTTAATTGGGTAGCCGCCGGGGCAAAGTGCAATGTAGCCGGGCAGGTTTTGATTTTCAGTTCCCAACCCGTAGGTAATCCAGGAACCGATACTTGGCCGGACAAGTCGCGACTCGCCGCAATTCATCAATAAGAGCGAGGGTTCGTGATTGGGTACGTCGGCGTGCATCGAATTGATAACGGCGATATCGTCAATATGTTGGGCTGTATGGTGGAAGAGTTCGCTGACATGGATCCCCGATTCCCCATATTGTTTAAATTTGAAGGGGGAGGCGAGAGCGACACCAGTTTTTCGCTCTGTTTTCAGATTGACCGGAAGTTTTTGACCGTCTCGTTTTTGCAATTCTGGTTTGTAGTCGAACGTATCGACGTGGGACGGCCCTCCATTCATGAAAAGATGGATAACGCGTTTGGCTTTTCCGGGAAAGTGTGGCGGCTTGGAAAGCAATGGATTCAGTGCTTGGTCGGTGGCCAAAGTCGATGCGTTTAGCATTCGGTCATCGCGCAAGAGTCCGGCAAGCCCAAAGGCGGCTAAGCCTGTGCCGCATCGCTTAAGCAGGCTGCGGCGACTGAGTGAACAATCGGTTTTGTTCTCACTTCGAATCATTGAGTCTTCCTATTCCGCGGGCACATTTCCAAACCTCAATCGATAAATTCAAATTCATTGGTGCATAGCAGAAGTTGTGCGTACCTCGCCCAAGGGGCGAGGTTGTCAGGGGTGTGTGATTGTTGAGCGGACATAATGTATTGAGAACCGACTTCAATTTCCAGCGAAGTTGGCTCTCGTTGAAAAAGTGTTCGATAGAGTTGTTTAATTTTATCGGCTTGAGGTTCGTTGTTTTTAACGACAGCCTTTATTAAGTATTTTGCTTGGGCCATGACGAAAGGCGAGTTAATCATGAATAGCGATTGTTGTGGGACGGTGGTGCGAATTCGTTTTGCGGCGCTTTGATCTGGATTGGGTAAGTCAAAAACACGGTAGATGCCGGGTAAGTTTTGGCGATCGATTTCGCCGTAGATCGTTTTTCGTCGACTCAGACTGGAGCCGAATAATTTTTCTGGCTTGCCGTGCATGCGGGGGTCGAGTTGCTGTGATACCGCGAGCATTGAGTCGCGAAGCGATTCAAATTCCAATCGTCGCCGGTTCATTTTCCAAAGGAGAGTATTTTCGGAGTCAATTTCTTTGCATTGCGGGCGATCTTGACTGGCTTGGCAATAAGTATCTGAAACCATGATGGTCTTGTGAAGTTGTTTGATTGACCAGTCATTGTTCATGAATTCCCATGCAAGATAATCTAAGAGTTCGCTTTGAATTGGGGGCGCACAACGAATGCCAAAGTCACTTGGTGTATCTACCAAGGGTTTAGAGAAATGGTGCATCCAGACGCGGTTGACAAAAACGCGAGCCGTCAATGGATTGTTGAGGCTGGCGATTTCATTCGCCAATTCGAGCCGGCCACTCTTGTTTTTAAAAGGGGCTCTTTTGGTTTTTCCGTTTTCCATTGGGCTCAAAACAGCTACGAACTGACGGGGAACGACATCGCCTTGCTGGTGATGATTTCCACGAATCATCACCCGACCTTCACGAATCTTAGTCTTGTCTTGGATGACCATGGCTCGCGCAAGTCCCTCGGGCGCGCCAGCGTTGAGTTTTTTGATTTCCCTGTCTAGTTTTTTGAATTCGTTTTTTGCGGCCAGGGCGAGGTAATTGTCTAATTCTTCTAAGGGGAAATTCGCTGGTGAATTTTTGGCAAAGACGAGTTTGGCGAGTCGGTCATTGGGTGGTGGGAATTTCCCCACGCGAGGCTGGGGAGACCCGGCTTCGAGCCACTTTTCGATGGTCTCGGAAAAAAGCTGGCCGATAAGATTGGCGAGTTCGATTTTTGCCCGAGGGGGCTGTGCGATCAACCGTTGAAGGTAAACTTTCCCGATCATCTGATGGTTAGCTGATTTCGCCCACGCGTCGATTTGAAGTTTTGTCTTCGAGGCGAATTGGCCATCGGGGATCGCTAGTAAAGTAAGCGTTGGTTTGACAATCGTTTGTTCATTGCGGTTTCTCGCGAAAAAGCTCTGCCATTGCTTGATAATGTTCGATTGGACAGCTTCTTTTTTTAGCTTTGTGAATGGCTGGGATTCAATAAGGTCGGCTTGTCCAGGGGCAATGACATGGGCGATGTAGTCGGAGAAATGGCCGCGAATGTGTTTCAAACTTGATTCGCGATGTTTTTTTCGAAGGGTTTTGATTTCCTGATTCTGTTTTTCAAGCGAGTCAAAATAGGCTTGGAATCGAATTCGCTGGTCGGGATATCCCAACAAGGGAAGTTCTTTGGGGACTTCATTGTTGTTGAAAATGCTGTAGAGCGAATAGTAATCTTCTGTCGGAATGGCGTCGTATTTGTGGTCGTGACAGCGGGCGCAACTCACGGTCAGTCCCATTAGTCCACGTGTCACGACATCGACTTGGTCGTCGATGGTATCGGGTCGGGCAAGATATTTTCGGCCCACGGTAATAAATCCAAGTGCGGCAAGTGATTTTTTATCCTCCGGGATTTCTAAATAGTCCGCTGCTAATTGTTCGCGAATGAAATCGTCATACGGTAGATCACGGTTGAGTGCGTCGATCACATAATCACGGTAGGTGAAAGCGAACGGATAGCGATTGTCTGCGTTGGCGAGAGTGTATCCACTGGTGTCAGCATACCGAGCCACGTCCATCCAATGCCGAGCCCAACGCTCGCCGTAGGCTGGCGACGCGAGTAGGCGGTTGATTAATTTTTCGTACGCACCGGGAGCGGGGTCTTTGATAAATTGCTGAACCTGTTCATCTGTCGGGGGTAACCCTGTCAGATCAAATGTCGCTCGTCGAATGAGGGTGCGGCGATCAGCCCGCGGAGAAAGGTTGAGATTTTTCGCTTCGAGTTTGGCGAGGACGAATCGATCGAGAACGGAACTTGATGATTGATTGACTTTCGGAACGGGTGGAGAGATCACCGGTTGAAACGCCCAATGATGGCTGCGATGGTCGTCGATTTTTTCTATGGATGTCAGTTCTTTTAATTCGGCATTTTTTTCAGGCCAAGGAAGGCTCATGGCAACCCACTGCGTCAGGTCTGCGATTTCCTGATCGGCCAGTTTTTTGTTGGGAGGCATGTCATAATCGCCTGAGTGACTTACCGATTGAATGACTAAGCTGCCCGTGGGCTTTCCGACGATGGCGGCAGAGCCACTGTCGCCCCCCGCTAAGATAGCTGCCCGGGAATCGAGGCGGAGTCCGTTTTCTGATTTGACCGGGCCGTGGCACTCGAGACAGTGTTGAACTAATAGCGGACGGATTCGATTTTCGAAAAAATTTAGCTGCTGACTGGAGAACGTATCATCATTAGCGTGCGCACGGATAGACACCAACGCCAACATGATCGTGGCAATCCAAAGCAGCAATGGTCGAGGGTGGCACCGAGGCATGATCGCAAAATCGTTCCGTCTAAATCCGGATGGACAAACGCGGCTGATTTATTACCTGCCGCACGCTGCATTATAGCATTTTAGCTTGGCCAAAATCGAGAAATTTTCAGTGCCGCACTTGTGTGATTGCGCTCACAACCCTCGGTTTGAGCGATTTCCATTAAGCTTGAACTATTGGTCCGAAGATTCAGGCCCGCGCCCAGCGTTTGACGATTTCAATTCCGACTTCGCCGGCAGCAACCATTTCATCGAGGCAGGCCCATTCTAGTGGCGAGTGAATGTTGTGCTGGCCTGATGAGAGATTGGGCGTCGGCAGTCCAAGTTCTGTCAGACGCGACCCGTCGGTTCCTCCTCGAACGATGGTTCGTTTGAAATTACGCCCAATCGCCTGGTGTGCTTCGACAGCGTAATTGACGGCCCGCGGTTCATTGACCAATCCGTCCGCCATGTTGCGGTACTGCTGCACGATCTCAATGGCAACTTGGATGCCCGGGCATTTTGATTCTACAAGCGATGCGGTTTGTTCTAAGATTGCGGCATGGTCATTGAGTTTAGGGGTCTCAAAATCGCGAATCAGCACCTTGAGAGTTGATTCGGCGACTCCGCCTTCAAGTACGTAAGGGTGAAGAAACCCATCTCTCCCATCAGTGCACTCGGGCGAAAGTTCAGGCGGAAGTGACGCCAAGAAATGGCCAACAGCGCGGTTGGCGTTGATCATTTTATCTTTTCCATAGGCCGGGTGGGTGTTCACCCCCGTAAAGGTGACGACGGCCATGTCGGCAGAGAAGGTCTCTTCATCGATGTCCCCTTGCCCTCCTCCGTCAAAGTTGTAGCACACGGTCGCGTTGACCTTTTCGAGATCTACGTGATCGACGCCATGCCCGATTTCTTCATCGCAAGTAAAGAAAATTCGAACATCCCCACGTTCGATTTCCGGGTGTTCGAGGAGATAGTTGGCCAGTTCCATGATGATCGCGACCCCCGCTTTATCGTCGCCACCGAGGAGCGTGGTGCCGTCGGTCGTGATAATTGTTTTGCCTTTGGCAGCGGATAATTCCGGGCAGCTTATTGCAGAAATGGTCTTGGTCGGATCGCCTGTCAAGCGAACATCCTGCCCGTCAAAATTTTCGATCACGTTTGGTTTCACCCCTTTCCCCGATGTTTCGGGGGAGGTGTCGAGGTGTGAGTTGAAGGCGACGACCGGGGCGTCGGTGAGATTGCCCTTCACGGTGCCGTAAACGATGCCCCACGGATCCTGCACCGCGTCGGCAATGCCCATCGTTTTCATTTGCTCGACCAGCAGTTTTCCGATTTCGATTTGTCCGGGACTGCTCGGGTAGTTCCCGCTTTCCTCGACGGCAGTGGAGTCGATTTGGACATACTGCAGGAATCGCTCAAGGAGTCTTTGGTGGTTCATGTTTTTGTCAGTCAAATAGTCAAATTCGATAAGAGAAAATATAAGTTCGGATTGAATCAGTACAAATTTACCACGTTATCCAGATTCAAACGAGTTCCGCTGTTGAGCTTAATGAGTCGCCTTAGTTTTCAAGGAATCGCCGGTGGGATAGGATGAGACTTTCTTATCCCTCAAACGAGTAATTATTCTATGCCATCGCCAGTCGTAAGCTACCTCGTCTTTGACATCGAAAGTGTAGCCGATGGGAATTTGATTTCGAAAGTGCGATACCCCTCTGAGAATTACACTCCAGAGAAGGCGATCGAGGTTTATTGTGGTGAGCGTCTTGAGCAGACGGGTTCCGAATTTATTCCGTACACGTATCACCTGCCTGTTTCGGTTGCAGTAATTAAAGTCGGAATCGATTTGAAGATAATCGATATTGTGACACTCGATCCGCCAGAATTTCGTCCTCACATTATTACCAAGAATTTTTGGGATGGCTGGCGGGCGTACCAGATGCCGACACTCGTGAGTTTTAACGGTCGCTCGTTCGATATTCCCTTAATGGAATTATCGGCATTTCGATTTGGGATCGGGATCCCCGATTGGTTCAATCTGAAGGCGAGAACCTACGATCAAAAACGGAACCGATACAATCAGGCGGCTCACTTTGATCTTCAAGAAGTGGTCACGAACTATGGTGCGTCCCGTTTGAACGGGGGCCTTAATCTGATGGCTAATTTGCTGGGCAAGCCCGGGAAGATGGGAATCGCGGGCCACATGGTCCAAGAGCTTTATGACAAGGGCGAGTTGGGAAAGATCAACGACTATTGCCGTTGCGATGTTCTGGATACGTATTTCGTACTACTGCGAACAAAAGTCTTGTGTGGAGAAATCACTCTCGAAGCAGAACAGTCGCTCGTTTTAGATGCGCTACAGTGGCTCGAAGTCAATTCGGAAAAAAATCCGGTTTACGGAGAGTATCTATTGCAATGCGAGTCGTGGGATAACCCCTGGTTGGAATCCTGAGAGGAACTCCACAGGGGCGGATTTACTTATTCGCCACGGTTGCTCGATTGGCGCGTTTGCGATCTGATTCTTTGAGTAGCATTTTCCGGAGACGGATATTACCGGGAGTGATTTCAACCCATTCATCGTCCTCGACATACTCAAGTGCTGACTCAAGCGAAAACAGACGTGCAGGTTTCAGTAAGATGTTTTCATCACTGCCGGCTGCTCGAATATTCGTCAACTGTTTTGCCCGTGTTGGGTTGACGGGAAGGTCGTTGGCGCGGGCGTTTTCTCCGACAATCATTCCTTCGTAAACATCGTCGCCGGGCGAAACGAACATGTCGGCCCGTTGCTGAAGTCCGAATAACGCGAAACCCACGGCTTTTCCGGAAACCATCGAAATCATCACGCCATTGGGTCGGGCGGCAATTTCTCCTTCGAGCAGGCGGAATTCTAAAAACCGATGGTTAATAACCGCGGTTCCCTGGGTGGCGTTGAGCATTTTTGTGCGCATCCCAATTAAGCCTCGCGATGGGATCACAAAATTGGCAAGCGTGAATTCACCGCGCGCGGCCATCTCCTGCAACTCACCACGACGATTTCCAACCATTTCCATCACGGGGCCGAATTTATCGGTGGGCACCTCGACCACAAGAGACTCAAAAGGCTCGTATTTTTTTCCATCGATTTCTTTGATCACGACTTTAGGTTTTCCGACGGATAACTCAAATCCTTCACGTCTCATTATTTCAATTAACACGGCGAGATGCAAAATGCCACGTCCCGCCACCGCAAACGAATCACCATTGTCCATCGGTCGGACACGGAGTGCTACGTTGCGGTCGAGTTCTTTGGTAAGCCGCTCCCGCAGTTGGCGACTCGTGACATATTTTCCTTCTTTTCCAACCAAGGGTGAACTGTTAATTGAAAAGACCATTTCCAGAGTAGGTTCGTCAACCGAAATTCTTGGTAGTGGTTCGGTGACTTCGAGATCGCAAATCGTATCTCCGATTTCGATATCTTCGATTCCTATGATCGCTACGACTTCGCCCGCCTCTGCCCGTTCGACTTCTATTCGACCGAGTTTGTCGAATGAGTTCAGTGTTGAAATTTTGCATTGACGAGGAATTCCATCACTGCCGATAACGTTGACCGATTGACCCTTTTTAATGCAACCGCTGTGAATTTTACCGACCGCAATCCGGCCGACGAATTCTGACCAGTCCATCGTCGTCACACCCATCCGGAATTTACCTGGCTCAATCGTCGGCGGGGTCACTTGTTCGAGCACAAGATCGAGTAGAGGTTCCATATTTCCAGAGAACACGTTGGCCTGATGAGTTGCGAACCCCTCTTTCGCCGAAGCGTAAATGAAATGGAAGTTATCGAGATACTCTTCACCGCCCATTTCAAGAATCAACTCCATCGCCTCGTCAACCACTTCAGCGGTTCTTGCGTCGGGCCGATCAACCTTGTTAACGACAACAATCGGCTTGAGTCCTGCCTCGAGTGCCTTGCCAAGCACGAATCGAGTTTGCGGCATTGGCCCTTCGGCGGCGTCGACGAGCAGCAAAGCGCCGTCGGCCATTTTCAACACACGTTCGACTTCGCCACCAAAGTCGGCGTGGCCTGGTGTGTCAATGATATTGATTTTGACACCTTTGTAGGGCAGCGCAATGTTCTTTGCGAGAATGGTAATTCCACGTTCTTTTTCGATATCTCCCGAATCAAGAATGCGTTCGCCTCGCAGTTGCGATTCCCGAAATTGACCGCTTTGACGAAGAAGGCAATCGACCAGAGTCGTTTTCCCGTGATCGACGTGGGCAATAATGACGATGTTTCGAATGTCTTTACGTTGGGTCATGGAATTGCTTTTGTACTCACGCTGCTGGTCGTGACCGCGGTTTGTCCCAAGAAAGCCGAGCAAAATGGCTAAATCCGGTGCGTGAATCGTCGGATTGACTTGGGACTCTGCCGGCAATTGGAAAGGTTGCCAAGGTCGGAAGTAAATTGAGATAGGATCATACCGGTCAAATGGGAAATCCGATAGGTGAAACGGAGACTTGGTGAAGGTTGCCGATACTTGCAGTTGGTTCTAGACTTGTGGCATTGTCTGTGACAGGCTGCTGATTTTTCCGGTATCTGAGCGAGATGGGGGTAGGTTCGGGCTGGAAATTCTGGTGGATCGTTTGAGTTTTCCAATAGAAAAGGCTTAAGGGTGGCAAGAGTTGTACTAGCGATGTCAGGAGGCGTGGATTCAAGCGTCGCTGCGCACTTATTGATCGAGCAAGGTCATGAGGTGATCGGTGTCTTTATGAGGCATGGGGAAAAAGCGGTTGAGGCTTGTTCGATCGACGGAAAAATGGAATCTTCGCCGCTCTTGCCGGTTCTCAATAATCGCGCCGATCACAAACAAGGGTGTTGCAGTGTTTCTGATGCAGAGGATGGTCGCCGGGTAGCCGAGCGATTGGGAATTCCCTTTTACGCACTGAATCTCGAAGAGGAATTTCGGGGGATCATCGATTACTTTGTCGACGAATACACCGTCGGTCGCACGCCTAATCCCTGTGTGATGTGCAACAACCGAATCAAGTTTGGTAAGTTGTTTGATTACGCGGATAGCGTGGGAGCGGAGTTTTTAGCGACGGGCCATTACGCGCAGCTGGCGCGGGCGGAAGACCAATTAAAGTTGCTACGGGGCGTGGATCCGGGAAAAGATCAGTCTTACGTTCTGTTTGGGATTAAACCAAAATTTCTCGAGCGAATGCTGCTTCCCGTTGGCCAGTTTCAAAAGCCCGTGATCCGAGAAATTGCTGGAACGCTCGGGCTTAATGTGGCGGAGAAGAAAGACAGTCAAGAGATTTGTTTTGTCACATCGGGGAAGCATGATGAATTTGTGCGCCAACGGCGAGGCGACGTTGTCGACGAGCACGGCGGCGCTTTGGCGGGCGAGATCGTCACGACCGATGGGACGGTTGTGGGAAACCACCCCGGAATCGAGCGGTTCACGATTGGGCAACGTAAAGGGCTGGGGGTTGCCATGGGGGAACCCTATTTTGTGGTCCGAATTGACCCCCTTCAGAAGCAGGTCGTGATCGGTTCGTTAGCTGAGTTGGGTCGCCAAAGCCTCACGGCAAGTAAGACCAACTGGCTGACTTCGGTTCCCAGTGGGCCGTTCCAATGCCTCGCGCAAATCCGGTACAACAGTCGGGCTCATGCGGCGACGGCGGAGAGACTTCCCGATTCTCGATTAAAAATTGATTTCGAGGAGCCGCAAAACGGTGTCGCTCCGGGGCAGGCGGTCGTTTGCTATGCTGGTGATCAAGTCCTTGGCGGAGGTTGGATTGATTAACACCGCCACGAAAGTTTGTTTTTTCTCGCCTTGAGGGATGTTTTTGAATTGAGCTTTTCGAGGTTAGTTGGAAAAAAGCAGGTTCACTCTGGCCATTGATAACTTTAAACTGAACCTAAATAGGTTATGATAAGAGAAAAGTGAAGCTACTGAGCTGAGCCGATATCGAACTCAATTCGATCCCATCAACTTCAAACCAATGCCGAGGAAGTCCGTGCAGTTGATCAACACCATTCAAATCCACCATCTGGTATTAGGGCAAGACGATAACAGTCGCACGATATGGCTTCTGGCCGGAGCCGGTGTGCTCGTATTTATCGCACTCGGTTTGCTGCTCGCCTTTGCACGTTATGGGCAGCTCTGGATTCAGGCCTACACTTCGGGTGCTGATGTCAGCCTATTTAGCTTGATTACGATGGGTTTCCGAAAAGTCCGACCCGACATGATTGTCAAAGCAAAAGTGATGGCAAAACAGGCTGGTTTAAATATTAGTCGCAAAGATGGAATTAGCACCGAACAATTGGAAGCCCACTACCTCGCTGGTGGTGACGTTATGAAAGTGACCAATTCAATTATCGCTGCTCAGCGAGCCAATATCGATCTTGATTTTGACCGGTCGGCGGCGATTGATCTGGCTGGACGGGACGTGATGGACGCGGTTCGAACATCGGTCTATCCGAAGGTGATCGATTGTCCTGACCCCGAGCGAAGTGGCAAGAATTTTCTCAGCGCGATGTCGAAAGACGGTGTGGAGTTAAAAATTCGCGCGAGGGTTACCGTTCGGACTAACCTCGAACAGTTGATCGGCGGTGCCACCGAAGAGACAATCATTGCACGGGTTGGCGAGTCAATTATATCGTCGATTGGATCGGCTGATCGTCATCAGGATGTCCTTGAAAACCCCGATCGAATTTCTCGAGCCGTTCTCGAACGTGGCCTAGATGCTCACACTGCATTTGAGATCGTTTCAATTGATATTGCCGACATCGACGTCGGCGAGAACATTGGTGCAAGGCT
>TARA_B110000495_G_scaffold193807_1_pt1 | contig 12908 bp, 8 predicted proteins | sample TARA_B110000495 | Tara Oceans TARA_B110000495 (sample SAMEA4398219) | marine metagenome | biome: Polar Biome; feature: [MES] marine water layer (ENVO:01000295) within the mesopelagic zone...; material: water (ENVO:00002006), including particulate matter (ENVO:01000060) such as...... | reverse complement strand
AGGTTTTCCAAGGGCGGGTATTGCTGATATTGGTGCATTTGAGGCATCGGCAGCAGATATTTTATTGACTTACACACTTGTTCAACCATGTGAGGGTGATGCGAATGGAAGTATTACTGTATTTCCAGAAAGTATACCTGATTATATTTATCAATGGGATGCCGCAACACTAAGCCAAACAGATTCTATCGCTTTAGGTCTTGAGGCAGGCATTTATAATGTTGTGATTACTGATGGTAATGGATGCGAAAAAGATACTACGTTCATCTTAGAGGCTTTACCTAAACCGTTTTTGGATGTTATTGCTGATCAAGAAGCCTGTACTGAGTTTATTTTACCTGAAATAACAGGTGTGAACATTTCGAGTTCAGCGGCTTATTACTTTGAGTTGGATGCCCAAGGAGTTGCTTTGAGTCCTAATGATCTTGTTGTCGAGTCTGCTACTATTTTTGTTTTTGACAGTATAAATTCTTGTTCAGACGAATTTAGCTTTGAAGTAACGATTCATGAGCTTCCTGAAGTTATTTTATTTTCAGGTGGCGGTGTTTATTGCGATGGAGATTTAATCGATGAATTATTGTTAGAAGCTAGTGGCGGTAGTAGTTATACGCTGTTTTATACTTTGAACGGAAACCTGTTGAGTCTCGAGTTTTCAAGTGCGAATATAGCGTTAGGAAATACCCCGGGCATTTATCAAATTACGGAAATCTCGGATGTGAATTGCAGTAATTCCATTGACTTGACACAAACGATAGCGGTATATGATTTGCCTTCTGCTCCAAGTATAACTGGGGAAGATACCTATTGTACGGGGGAAATAATTTCTCCTTTAGTTGCAGAGGGTTCTAGTGGGTTTGGAATTTATAATTGGTACGAGGATGTTGATTTAACAATATTGCTTTCATCTCAGCAAACGTTTACCCCAAATGAAATTATTGGTGAGTCTCAGTTTTACATAACTCTGACTGAAAACGATTGTCAAGGATCAGCTCAACTTGCCTCTATAACGATACAAGCCTGCGATATTATAATCCCTACAGCATTTACACCTGATGGCGACAATACAAATGATTCTTGGCAAATTGAATGGATCGATATCATTCATTCCAATAATGAAGTGAGCGTATACAATAGACTGGGGAATTTACTTTATAAGTCTAATAGAGGAGCTTATGCTTCGAATCCATGGGATGGTACTTTTGAAGGTAAAATAATGCCAATTGGCTCTTATTATTATTTAATTGATTTCCAAGACCCAGGATTCCAAAACCTATCAGGTATTGTCAGTATTATTAAATAATCTGTAGCTATTTTATGTTGATTCCTTGATTGCAAAGAAAATAGTACTTCACGCATAAGGAGAAACAATCCGTTCAAATTATTTAATTTTAATTTGGGCTTTTTTTCTCCACTCGTTGAGAAGGAAAAATGGAAGTTGAAGTTTATGGGATATTTCGAGGTTTGAGTTTTCTCAAATGCGTTTTACTAAAAAATAACAAAAGGAATCCTATCTTTTTATTTTTGTACAAAATAGCAGTGTGAATTTAGAATACTTATTTTATTTTTCAATAAAACGGACCTCAACACGCCTATTTAACTGTCGACCTTCTAATGAAGAATTATTCGCTACGGGAACCTTTTCGCCAAGTGCTTCAATGATAATTCGGTCCGTACTTATACCATTCGACTTTAAGAAATCCTGTACAGCAGAAACACGGTTTTTAGAGAGTTGGATGTTGTAAGAATCAGACCCCTGAGCATCCGTATGTCCTTTCAAAGAAATCTTGAGATCTTGTTTTGAATTCAATATATTCACAATCGATTCTAGTTCGCCAAATGAGGTCCGCTTAACAATGGACTTATCGAATTCAAATAGAATGTCTTTATCGATAGGTATAAAGGATTTCACTTCTTTAACTTCCTTCACTTCTGATACTTCGACTATTTCTTGAACAGCTGCTTGAATATAAACGGTATCAATTCTAGTAACAAAAATAGTATCAATTGATGGTGGAATGATCGCTACTGTTTCTTCAATGAATTCAGTTGTATCTGCAGGTACGATAGGCGTTGCTACAATTTTTAATTCTTCTTTTATTTCTTTTTTCTTGCGGCAGAACTTAATTCCAACAAAGACTTCATGGGATCCCGAACTGTACGATGCTATGTTACTCATAGGTGTTTCATAGGCGTAACCTATAAAGAACAAATCTTGAACTTGAATTCCTGCACGTGCAATGATTCCAACAGATGTTCTGTATCCCAGTCCTCCAAAAATGAAATTCTTGAACCTCGCATCTGCATTAAGATCTAATTGGTATCCGTTATTAGTACCTTTTGCAAAGAGGGAAGGGGTTAGCATCCAATCGCTTCCAATTTTTTGATTATAGGCAAGATAACCATTGAGGTGTCTTCGCAAACCATAACCATCAACTCCGGCAAGCGATATATTACTCGTGGATTGAATGAGTTGTTGTGAACCCAAACTCATTTCAATATTTTTCCATTGGTAAAGAAGACCGATATTCGTATTGATTGTTCCTCCAGATTGCGCGCCACCATTAATTATGGGATCCGCATTGTCAAAGGCAATGGCATTTGAAGCGTCAATTTGATATTGGTTGTATCCGAAAGAAGCACCAATTCTCAAGTGATGTTCTTTTGCGATATCAAATCCATAGGATGCAGATCCCATAGCAGATATCTGTTGAATCATTCCAATTTGATCGACGAGTATTTGTCCTCCAAGGCCTAACGATTTGCCAACCAAGCCATTTACACTTAACATACTGGTCAATGGTGCGCCATCGACTCTTACCCATTGGTTAAGGTGCGAGAAATTAATTTCTGTGCAAGCATTGGCTCCAGCATATGCAGGATTGATCGCATATTTATTGAAGCCGTATAGATTTCGTTGTGGTGTCTGTTGGCTATAAGAAACCAACGAGATAAAACAGATGCTGAGTGAAATGATCTTATTCATGGTTTCTTATTTTTTCAGTCTTAATAAATTGATAGCACCGGTAAACTCTTTATCGGTGCAGGTGATGGCATAGTAATAAACACCATCTGGAAGTTCTTCGCTGTCTTTGGTTCCTGCCCACGTATTGTTGTAATCATTAGTTTCGTATACCAATTGTCCCCAGCGGTTAAATATTTTGACATTACAGCCCATAATTTGAGGAGGGTCATTGACCTTCCATGTGTCATTTTGCATATCACCGTTTGGCGTAAGTATATTACTGATTTGTAGATCAATTGAGCAATCAACAGCTGATAATTCTAATCTAACAATTGAATCGCAGCCGTCCATAGCACTTGTGGTATCATAATAAATACCACTCTCGGCAATTAAGGTTCCTCCAAAATCATAACTTTCACCTATGCAAATCGTTTGTGCCTCATAACCGATGGGTGGTTCGGTAACAAATAGCGATAAATATACTGTGGAATCACAACCGGTCGCTGTCGTAAAAGTTTCAATATAGACACCCTCTTCACCGATAACTGTTCCATTATAGGTATAGCTACCTCCCATGCAAATAGTTGCCTCATCACTTGCTGTTATTTCGGGTAACAAGAATAGAGTAGAGGTAACAACGCTGTCACATCCGTTGCTGTTCAATAGCGTATCAATATAAACCCCTTCAGCATTATAAGTGCTACTGCCTACTAGAATAGAACTACCCGTACAAATAGTATATTCATTGAGGCTTTCAGTAGGCTCAAGAAAAGACAGTGTCGTTACCACAGTGCTGTCACATCCTTGCGGCGTAACAAAAATGTCGGTAAAAATTCCAGCATCTGTTTGATCATTGCCCTCCAAGAATGCTGTTTCTCCCTCGCAGATCGCAAGGTCAATATTGTTTGTTGTAGGTTCACAAGGATTTCCACAATTAGAAGCATCATAACTAAAGCTCACAGAGCAAGCACCATCTGTAATGTCCACTGTGTAAAACCCAGCGGAGGGTGATAAAAATGTATATCCAGCGCCAGGGCTTACCTGGCCTTGTTCCACAATATTACCTAGAGGGCTAGTAATCGTAAAGTCATAAGGGGTGCCATAGAAAGCATTAAGTCCTCCATCTGCTATGAACGTTACTGTACAAGTCGCATCATCATAGGCGTAAAAAGGAAATAGTTCTTGAAGGTAAACTACGGGCTGACCATCTGAAGCTGTGGATGTAATACAAGAGAATTGTCCCCAATCCCCAATTAAGTCAGCTGCAGGTGAGAGATAGTAAACACCATTGAAAATCGGATTGCCCAGTGTGCCTGAACCATCAGAATCATTAGTGAAACTGCCTGACCCAATCATGGATTCGACTATTGATGTTTCAAAACCTGATCCGGAAACGGGAGTAGGCACTATTATTTGGTCATGAACAACGAAACCGGGTGTTAGGCAATCAGGGAAACTGGCTGTAGATTCACCGATTCCATTAAGCATAACACTTGGGGTGTAGCTATCTCCAAAGCACACAAATGTCGTATCTAAATCTGTGTATTGAAGGACCTCTCCTGTGGACATAGTGATTTCCGGATCTCCAGCATCACTTTCAACCTCTTGAATGTATTCAATGATATATTGCCCCTCATCTCCTGGATAGCCACCGTCAATCTGTATGGCATAAAGAGTACCGGGTGTCATACAACATGCCGATTCTTGGTTCCCTTCGAAACCTGCACTTCCTTGAATAACGGGTGTAATTAGAGCTGTGCCTTGAGTTCCATCTTGGGTATAAGTTGCGGGTTGTAGACCGCCATAACAATCTGTACCATTTAACAATTCAAATATATTGTACCGTACTGAATCCAAACCAACATAGGCACGAATACTTATTTCCACCGCTCCCGATGGAGGTGCTGTAAAGTAATGCCAAACTGTTTGTTGTGCGCAATTTGATGGATCTGTAGATGCGTCAGGCTCTCCTGCTAAGAACTCTTGACAAGCCAGGACATTACTTCCTGATACAGCCTGAAAGGTAGGGTCAGTGCCTGTCAATATAACGGGAACCTCATAAAGTGTATCCTGAAGGGCTATACATAGAATGTCATTTCCAGGAGAATTAAATGATGGGTCGTCTAAACTTGGGTCATGAACCCAGCCGCCAATCTCTTGACTATTGAAAGGAGTAAGGTTATTGGAAGGGTCGATCATACCGTAGTAATTGTAACCTGGTTCCAAACAGTAAGTAGAAATAACGGCACTTTCATCTCCTCCGAAAAATCCATTTACGCCTCCTTCATCTTGGGCCATAAATTCAAGATTGGCACATGAGTAATCCGCGGGGGTTCCCGGAGAAAATCTTTTATCAAAGCCGAATAAGGCATTGTTTTCTCCAAAAAGAACACTTTGGTAATCTGCTTCAAAAACAAGTCTGCCAGAATTGGGTGCCGTAAAGTTCAGCCAAATACTCTCATTTATAACGCCATTGTTTGCACCAACGTGATCATAGTCATAGGCATGAAAATTATTAGGATTAGTACCACCTGTTGGCGCACCTGTTTCTCCTTTGTCATTTCCACTATCAAATGCGCAACCAAAATCAATAGTTGTAGATGGGGTGTCTCCGCTTAAGGAACTGATTGCCGTGTTTCCTATAATTACATTTGAGGATTGACAAGGGATATCGTCTCCGCTTCCAGAGCTTCCGCCAACATCATTCACACGTAATTCTACGAGTCCTGACTGATCATTTCCATCAGAAGCCAATTGGACATAATAGGTTTCTCCTGAGATCAGTTTTGTATAACTGATAAAAGGAAAAGGATCACATGAGTCAAAGGTCAATTCGGCTTCGGGATCTATTCCTAAAAGGTCCGTACCGTCAGCGAATTCAATGTGTGATAGGTATTGAAATTTGTCTTTGATTAAAGTTCCAGTAATTGGTTGTAACCCCGAAGTACAGTCTTGCCCATCTGCTGCATGATACAATTGAAAATAGGTGCCGATTTCTGTTCCACCGAGGTCTGTAGTAATTTCTACTGATCCACTGCCAGGTGCAACAAACTTAAACCATGAAGATGAGTTTGTCGCATCAACATCTCCTGCCCGAGGTTCTCCAGCTTCAAGCGTACCGCTTGAACATACGGCTACGTTATAAGAAGTATTGGTATTGACAGAAAGCGCATCACATATATTGTCAGGGAGTAAAGTAATCCCTGTCGCAGCAATGACACTCACCTCAAAGACTATCGTGTAGTTTTGTGTTCCGCAACCTCCTCCTGATCCATTCGCGGTGAATGTCACATTACCCGTTGATCCGGGACCTGCTGGAACAGGTATGCTTACGTTCTGAACACCAGTCTCTAAGTCTGAAAAAGCACCAGTTAAATCCCAATTAAAAAAAGGGTCATCATTTTCGTAGGCCTGCCAAGAAATATTAATTTGTGACGGGATATCTGATGGGCAAGCGTAGAGGTGATTAAAAAAAAGATCATTGGGACTGTTGCTCCAGGGGCCATTATTGTTATTGTTGTTTTGAAAATTAAAACCACCTGTTAGACCGAAGGCGACAGGGTTATTGTTCGAGTAACCTAAAGTGTTGTCAGAGGCCTCGTATTCAAAAGCATAGTCAGAGCTACCTAAGAGAAATCCATCACAGTCAATATTTGACCCAACTGATACACTCACCAGTCTCACCTCAATAGAGGCTTGGGATAAAATAGTATTCGAATTTATAATGAAAAAGGCACAAAATGCCCATAGAGTTTGAGTAACGATAATTTTCATAAAAATAGTTTAGTTGTAGAGCTTAGACTACACAACTAATATACTATTATTTTACGATTGGAAAGACTAAAAAATAAGCAAAAGTTATAAGAGCATTGATACAGGGTTTTCAAGAAATTGCTTGAAATCCTGTAAGAAAGAAGAACCCGTAGCCCCATCTACAACACGGTGATCGCAAGATAAGGTCACTTTCATGACGTTACCAGGAACCACAACTCCATTTTTCACAACGGGTACTTGTTTGATCCCACCGATAGCTAAAATACAACTGTCTGGGGGGTTTACAATGGCTGTGAATGATTCAATCCCGAACATTCCTAAATTAGAAATTGTAAAGGTATTTCCTTCCCAGTCACTAGGCTGTAATTTTTTGTTTTTAGCTTTTTGAGCAAAGTCTTTTACTTCAGCAGAAATTTGCATCAAACCTTTGGTGTCAGCAAATTTAACAACTGGAACAAGAAGACCATCTTCAACAGCAACTGCTACACCGATATGTACATGTGCGTTACGCCTGATGAAATCACCCATCCATGCGCTATTTACATTTGGGTTCTTTTTTAAAGAATGCGCAACTGATTTAACAACCATATCATTAAAGGATACTTTGACGCCATCCATTGCGTTCATTGACTTTCTTGCTGCAATAGCATTGTCCATGTCAATGTCTAGCGTAAGATAGAAATGAGGGGCTGTAAATTTACTATCAGCCAATCTTCGCGCAATTGTCTTACGCATTTGGCTTACCGTTTCGTCGGTATAAGATTCCGTTCCTGCAGGTGCATTCGAGAAATGTGCTGATGGCGCAGCGTTCTCAGCTGGTGTAAAGGGTATATAATGGTCAATATCTCTTTTAACGATTCTTCCGTTTTCACCTGAACCTTGCAATGCATTAAGGTTTATTCCTTTTTCACCTGCCAATTTTTTAGCTAAGGGCGAAGCAAATATTTTTTCACTTGAGGATGCGACAGGCGCGGGTGCAGTAGCAGCAGGCACGGGTGCCGGATCGCTTACAACAACCGGAGCAGCAGCTTCCTTTTCTTCTTTTTGTGGTTCTGCCGCTTCAGGTGTGCTTGCACTACTTAAAATAGCAGCCACATCTTCATCTTTTGAACCAATAATAGCAAGAATTGAATTTATGGGTGCAGCATCGCCAACCGCAACGCCTATGTGCAATAGAACCCCATCATAGAAGGATTCAAACTCCATGGTTGCCTTATCTGTTTCGATTTCAGCAAGAATTTCTCCTTCCTTAACGTCTTCTCCAACTTTCTTATTCCATGCAGCAACAACACCTTCGGTCATGGTGTCACTTAGTTTAGGCATGTATACTATTTCCGCCATGATGCGTTTCTTTTAATTAATTTTCTTTAATGTAAGGATAATCTTTTTGCATATATACATCCTCGTATAATTCTTTCCCCTCAGGGTATGGTGAGTTTTCAGCGAACTCAACTGATTCTTTAACTTCATTTTTGACCCAGTCATCAATTTCAGTAATCTCAGAATCTTTAAGCCATTTATTATCTTTAATAACATTGAGTACATGAAGTATTGGGTCTTGCTCAATCCATTCTGTCACTTCTTCTTTAGATCTATATTTCTGAGGGTCAGACATGGAATGACCTTTATAACGATATGTTCTAATGTCAAGCAGGGTAGGGCCGTTTCCGTTTCTTGCTCTATTGCATGCTTCATCTATAGCATCATGAACCGATTCTGGTAACATTCCATTGACAACCTTTGAAGGCATATCATAGGATAAACCAATTTTAGAGAGGTCTGTAACGTTGGTAGTTCGCTTCACCGAGGTACCCATTGCATAATTGTTGTTTTCAATGATGAAAATGACAGGAAGTTTCCAGATCATAGCCATATTAAAGGTTTCGTGAAGTGCTCCTTGTCGTACAGCTCCATCACCCATAGATACAAAAGCTACATTTTTAGTGCCTTTATATTGTTCAGCGAAGGCAACACCTGTACCCATAGCTATTTGAGCGCCAACAATACCGTGGCCACCCATAAAATTCTTTGATTTATCGAAAAAGTGCATGGATCCACCTTTTCCTTTGGAGCAACCTGTGCTTCTTCCGTATAATTCGGCCATTAAAATTCTTGGATCAGTTCCTAGAGCAATAGGATGTCCGTGGTCTCTATAAGCAGTCATGTGCTTGTCGCCTGATTCGCATGCACTAGCAGTGCCCGCTACAATTGCTTCTTGACCTATGTAAAGATGACAAAATCCACCAAATTTCTGTTGGATATAGAGCTGTCCTGTTTTTTCTTCAAACTTTCTAATCAGGAGCATATCTTTATACCACTTGACATAAGTTTTTTTTGAAAACTTTGGCTTCACATTTTCTTTCGTTGTGGAAGCTTTCGCTTCTTTGGTTTTTACTGCCATAAGACATGAAATTTATTTAACAAATATATAAAGGAATTTCTAAATTTCTACTAACTGTTTAAGAGACACTAAGTGTTTATTTTTTCATTGATCTTGGTCTCTTTTTTATTCTTTCCTATTGCCTTGTATATCAGCACGATCCCTACCATTATAAAAGGGATGCTTAGAAGCTGTCCTGTATTTAAAATAAGCACCTCATCTCGGGCTGTTTGTCCTACTTTGAAAAATTCAACAATTAACCTTGATCCGAAAATTAAAATCAAAAAACTCCCAAACATAAATCCAGGTTTTCTCCAAGCTTCTTTATTCCAAAACAGGAACATAAGAATACCAAAGGCGATAAAATAGCAAATAGCCTCATAAAGCTGAGCTGGATGTCTCGGAGTAGGGTCAAAATCTTTTAAAGTACTGTTCCAATAATTATGAAATTTGAACGCCCAAGGAACATCAGTAGGGTGTCCCACGATTTCATGATTCACGAGATTCCCTAGTCTAATGAAACCAGCGCCTATTGCAGTAGGGGCAGCGATTCGATCCAAGATCCATATAAAAGGTTTATTTACGGTCTTCTTAGAGAAAACATAAAGCCCTATTAAAATTGCTATTGCGGCTCCATGACTAGCCAATCCGCCTTGCCAAACCTTAAGGATTTCAAGCGGGTGTGAAAAGTAACCTTCCACCATTCGCCCATCAACAACCTCATCGAAATAAGGGCCATAAAATAGAACATGACCTAATCTCGCACCCACAATCGTACCCAAGACCATAAACATCACTAGTTTGTCAAGAATTTCATCGCTAATTCCTTCTTTTTTGAACATTCGCTTTACAACGAAATACCCGAGGACCAATCCACAAACGAATAGAAGACCATAGAGATTGGGAGTCTTCCATCCTTCAATGATTTCGGGACTTGCCGTCCAGTCAATTGCTAAAAACATAAGGGGTTTAATTTAATTTTTAGTAAATATATAGGTTTTAATCCTTGTTTTTATAGGTCAAGTGATTGGCTCTTCCTTTTTTGAAAATCTGGTTGCTGTTGTTTAATCCTTTTCTAAGCTCTTTCTGTTCTTCGATGGATAAATGAGAAATGTCTTGGCATTTTTTTGAGCAACAATTGTCTAGCTTCTCCTTACAGGTTTCACATTGTATAAAAAGCAAGTGGCATGCACTGTTTAAGCAATTTGTATGTGTGTCGGCAGGATCGCCACATAGATGGCAAACAGCTATAATTTCATCTGTAATGCGCTCTCCACGTCTTTCATCAAAGACAAAGTTTTTTCCTTTGAATTTATTTTCAATTCCTTGTTCTATAACATCGCGTGCATATTTTATAATACCGCCTTCAAGCTGATGCACGTTTTGGAATCCTCTATGCTTGAACCAAGCAGATGCTTTTTCGCAACGAATACCTCCTGTGCAGTACATCACGATATTCTTATCTTCATTTCCTTTTAATATTTCTTTTTCGATAAGAGGTAATGAATCCCTAAAGGTATCTACATCAGGACGGACAGCCCCCTTAAAATAACCCACTTCTGACTCGTAGTGATTTCGGAAATCAATTAATAAAGTTTCAGGGTCATTTGTAAGCGTATTAAATTCTTCAGCGTTGAGGTGCTTGCCTTTTTCTGTTACGTCAAAGGTTTTGTCATTCAAGCCATCGGCTAGTATTTTATCTCTTACCTTGATCTTGAGTTTCAGAAAGGCAAATTCAGCCTCCGATTCATCCACGGCAAAATTTAAACGGATACCATTTAAAAATTTAATTTGATATAGTTCTTCTCTAAATTCGCTGATATTCTTTGTGGGGACGGCAATTTGGGCATTGATTCCCTCATTTGCGACATAGGTCCTGCCTACGACCTCCAATTTTGACCACATTAAAAAGAGATGGTCTCGGAATAAGTGAGGGTTTGGAATTTGAGCATACTGATAAAAAGAAAGGGTCATGTATTGGTGACCAATGTCTCTTAGCTGCACTTCCAGTTCCTCCTTATTTAATTTGTTCCACAGTTGCATGCTATGTTGTATTAAATAATTAGAAGACAAATTTAAAGTCTATTTCGCAAAATAAAAAATCTAGGTCGAAACTATTTATTTAGTTTTGATGAAAGTTTTCTTAGACGTGCTTTTGTTTCTTTTCAAATAGTTTTATAAATAAAAAAGCCTATCAATTTTGATAGGCTTTTCCATAAAATATGTTTAAAGATAGACTAATCTACTTTTACATTTATTGCGTTCAAGCCTTTTGGACTTTCCTCAACATCATAGCTTACTTTATCTCCTTCGTTGATTTCATCGATTAATCCATTTTGATGTGCAAATACATCTTTACCACCATCGTCAGGTGTAATGAATCCAAACCCTTTTGCGTTGTTAAAAAACTTTACTGTTCCGTTACTCATAATTATTATTTTAAATATAATGCAAAGTTACTACTATATTTTCATTTCATTGTGGTTAATGTGATTAACTTTTTCTTTATCAATGGGGTTAAGGCTAAACTTCATTTATAGACGGTCATTCTGCAGGTATCTTATTTTGTTAAATAATATTCATAAAACCTTTTAAGGTATTCATTGCAATATTTAATGTTTAGTCTTCGCTTTCCTAAGTATTTTGCAGGGCATTTATGGGCGATACAGGTTGTTGGACATTTTTGGTTTTGGTCTCAAACCGATAAAGGACATTTTCATTTCCCTCAATTTATCAGGCTAATTCTCTTTTATAACTTTCAAATAATGAACTTGGACATCATTTATTTTTAATGCTATAAAGTAATGACCAGAACGAATATTGGAATCTGGATGCCATTCTGCTGTATATTTCTCAGGCGTAAGGTTTAATTCTTGCAAATTCGCAACTAGGTTCCCTTGAATGTCAAATACTTGAATGCTAACTTTAGCTTCCCGAAAAACACCATAATTTATTTGAATAAAATCTGAAAATGGGTTTGGATATATTTTGTAAATCATACCCATAGTTGCCCGCATTTCTTCAATTCCAACAGGATTACCGCTGCCATCAATAACAATGTCCCAGGTTGCTTCTTTTTGGCCCAAACTATTCGTTGTTACGGGTACAATGCGATGGGTTGCTTCATATGTCCCACTTGATATAGACGCTGCGGCATCTGATGGGATATCTGAATCACCTTGAAAATAAAGTTGTGTAGTGAGAATAGGGAAACCCGGAGGGGTGATTTTAAAATGAATGTGAGCTGGTCGATATGCACTACCATTTAAATATTTTCCAGGATATATTGTTTCGAACAAATAAAACCCTTGACTATTACTCGTTGTTTTGCCTCTGAGATTGAAACCTGTGTTGTCGTATGCACCAGCATCATTAGCATGCCAAATGTCAATAATAGCGCCCTCAATATATTCCGTGCAGTCAAGGTTATGCACCCGTCCACTTATGATAAATCTAGTCCCAAGTTCATCTGCTAATGCAAGTTGATTATTTATAATTAAAGGTGCATTAGTCGAATAAAAAGGCCCTTGCCCATAATAATCCTGGGTTGTTTCATCGCAACTTACGGGAGGTTGGCTTGCACTTTCTGAAATTAATTCAGCCCTCACTAGACTAGGTATAGTTACAGTAGCCAATGCCATCAAGGAAGTGTTTTTTAGAAATTGACGTCTATCTTTTTTCATTCAGTTTTGTTTTTCTAATGATCTCTAATATAGAGATAAAGATACATCTTTGTTTTCCCTTTGTGAATCCCTTTTTTTTTAACACACCTATTATGAGGTCATTGTCATT
>TARA_B110000495_G_C23043442_1_pt1 | contig 12952 bp, 6 predicted proteins | sample TARA_B110000495 | Tara Oceans TARA_B110000495 (sample SAMEA4398219) | marine metagenome | biome: Polar Biome; feature: [MES] marine water layer (ENVO:01000295) within the mesopelagic zone...; material: water (ENVO:00002006), including particulate matter (ENVO:01000060) such as...... | reverse complement strand
AGATAAATCTCGCTGGGAATCCGCGATCAATGATTATTCTCAAATCCGCCCGTTAACCCAGCAAGAAATTGATCTGATTTATATTCTCGACCAACCCTCCGCTTTTCTCGGAGCTTTGAATTGGTTGAAGTGGATTATGATTGAGAATCGGGCATTTGAATCGGAGTCAGATGTGAAACTGCGAATCATGGATTTGACTGGCCGCCTAGAAGCCGCGATTTAGATGACAGAGCATCCTCTTTTGGAAAATATTGACTCTAGATAATTCTCTCTTGGGTTAGTTTGGCTCGGGTTCGATCTGAGCGCGAAGTTTTCTCCGCATGACTTTTCCCGATGCCGTTCTTGGCATCGCCGAGACGGACTCGATAGAGTGAACTTTGAATAACGGATTGAGTTCCGCTTTTAGCGCTTGATTCATCTCGTTCCGCAACTGGTCCATCTCGGTTTCGCGGCTAAGGACTGCAAATACAATTAATTGATTGGGTCCGTGTGAGGGAGCGTAGGAGACAGCGGCGGATTCGGTGACGGGTTCGACTTGGTTGAGTACACGTTCTATTTCTGCGGAGCTGATTTTAATGCCTCCGAGATTCATAGTATCATCCGCCCGTCCACCCGCTTCGAAAACAGGCCCGTCGGCTGTCGAGAATTTTCGAAAATAGTCTCCGTGGCGGCGCAGTTGAGGGGCATTGGGGAGCCGGGGTGTTTCGGCGTAATAAGTCTCAAAGTGGTCTCGATTGATTAGGCGTTCACTTAAACCGATGGAAGGCGGGACAAGAAAGACTTCACCTTGTTCACTGATATTGTGTTCGATTGGATCGATCAAAAGAAAATCCAAACCGACCGCTGGCGAATTGAACGCGGCCGGAACGTTGGGAAGCACGTCGACGGAGGAAACGTAACCTCCGCCAATTTCGGTTCCTCCGCAATACTCGATAATTGGCTTGATTCCTGCCAGTGCCGATAGAAAAATCATCGTGCTTGCTTGAGAGCTCTCTCCGGTGGAACTGAAGCATTTGATGTTTGACCAATCTAAGTCGTTCATGCAGCCGCTGGCTTCCCATGCTTTTACGATTGTCGGAACGACTCCCAGCATGGTGACTTCGGCTTCCTGAATAAATGCTCCGAACTCAACGCCCATGGGCGCGTCCTCGTAGAGGGCAAGGGTAGCCTTGTTCATGAGGCTGGCAAAAATTAACCAAGGACCCATCATCCAGCCAAGATTCGTCGGCCAGGCACAAACGTCTCCGGGGTGGATATTCTGATGGCAGTACCCGTCGGTAGCACACTTGATCGGAGTCGTATGGTTCCAGGGAATAGCTTTGGGTTCTCCAGTGGTGCCACTGGAAAAAAGAATATTAATAGTGGCGTTGCTGGCGCAGTCCACGGAATCGAATTTAGTTTCCGCGGCTAGAAAATCTGTCCAGGCAATGTCCTGTGGGCGCAGAGGGCAGCTGAGTTCTTCGTCGGTATTCAGGACGACTGCGGGGATCTCGGTAGCTGTGGTGACTTTCGAAAACAGGGGTAGTTTTTTTCCTGCGCGATTTTGGTGATCGTACGCGAGAACCAATTTAGCATTGGCAATTGTTAAACGCGTGGCAATCTCGGGAGCGGCGAAGCTATCGGCGATGGAGACGACCGAGCAGCCGGCAAGGACGATTCCGAGGTAAATGGCGACAGACCACGCGGTCATTGGCATCACAACCGCGATGGCGTCGCCTGGCTTAAATCCGGCGTTGACCAGACTGTTGGCGACGCGATTGGCTCTTTCTCTTAATTCGCCATAGCTTTGACGCTGAATCGGATTCCCTGGTTTTTGAAAGAGAATAGCGCTGTCCGTGGGCGGCGCCGAAAAACAGCTTTCAACAATGTTGAGTCGTGCTTGATCAAGCCAGATCGCTTTGGCGGCACCGTCACTGTCGTTGAGGATCTGCGTGGGTTCTTGGTTGAATTGAACCCCCACTTTTTCGATGGCCTCGGTCCAGAAGGCGACGCGAGACGAAACGGTCCACTGGTGAAATTCCGAATATTTCTCCATGCCCAGTTCACCCATCCATCGGCGAACATTGGACTGTTCAAGATCGCCATCGTCTGGAAACCAGATCGGCGTTAACGGGCTGTTGGGTTGAAATTGATCTCGACATCTTTCCCAAAGATGGATGTATGATTCCGGCCCAATGGGCGGCTGAATTTTGCGAGCCTGCTTCAGTAGTTCTGGCCAACGCGCGCGAAAACTCAGACGATTCGTCACCGACGATTCAATCTCTGAAACGAGGCTTGAATTAGGTGAATTGGGGAAAGCTGATTGTGCCATTAGACCGCCTGAAAAACCGAATGATTTAGGCGGTATTCTAAAATGAAGCCCCGCCCGCGACCACACGGGGCAAACCCATGGGTCGCATTGGCTGGATTCGATTATTTAGATCAGTACCCGAGCTGCGTTTTCTAGCGGTGCTCGTAGAAATCTACGCGTTCGGCCGACTCTCGCTATTTCACTCGCGGGATTTTTCTACCCGGGGTCCAAGCAGCGTTAGCGGCGTCAAGCTTTTTGTTGAGCTTGGGGATTTCGATGTTAACCACTTTTTCGAGCTCTTTAGACGCTTTCTGAAATTGCTTTAAGGCGATCTCGTACTGGCGTTTATGCGTTGCTGTAGGACCTTCGGTGCTACCCATTGCGCCAAACATCATCGTCCGTACGCGACGGCTGATCCCAGGCGCGGCAGGCTCGTTTCGCTGCGGTTTAGTCGGGTCACCGTCGAATTTTTCCATCAGATCCATCAGTCGTAACTCAACGGTACGCACGTCGTTCAAAAGTGCAGCATCGAGTTCGAGCGAATTGGAAACGACACGTTCGATGGCATCCAGAGTTGCCTCTGCATTTTCCGCAATCTGGTTGGCACCTTGTAGCGATTTCGAAAGCGATTGAGCTTTTTTCACAAACTTAAGAATTGCTTCGCGATCAGGTCCGCTGGTTTGACCGTAAAGTAACGGTTCAATTTCAAATTCGGTTGCGCTGACCAATTCGGTTGTTGTACCGTCGACGGTTTGCGTTATATCCACCGTGTATTTCCCCGGAATCGCCAGCATGCCACGGCTCCCGCCGCCGTAGCGGAGATCCCAGTTGGTGCGATAAGTTCCACTGGAAGTACTACCTCTGAGGCGACGAACCAAGGTTCCTTTGGTATCGCGAATGTTTAATTCCACCCGCGGTGCCCCTTCCCGGTCTTCTTCTTTAAAACGCTCCCAGCTTGGATAGGGAGAGTCTTTCCCTGCGGCGGCTAGTTTTCGATCTTTGGATGTTCGTTCTGATTTCTTGGTTTTGAGGGAATCCTTCAAATGATAAGTAATCGCTACGCCGTAAGCCGGGTTGGGGGCGGTGTAGAAGTTAGACCCCTGGAATGCACGCGTTCCTCCTGCGAGGGGAGACGAAACGCCGTAGATCAAACCCTTCCGGATAGGCATGACGGCGTTCTCTTTGGCTAATTCAGCTGTGATATGTCGCATCGGTGAGTAGTCATCAAGGACATAGAATCCACGACCAAACGAAGCCAGGACGAGGTCGTTTTCGTCGCGTTGGATTTCAATATCTCGGATGGCGACGGTCGGAAGTCCTGATCCGAGCTTCAACCATTTTTTTCCACCATCGATGGTAGTGAAGCAGCCAAATTCAGTTCCGCAGAAAAGCAGATTTGCTTTTTCATGATCTTGTTTTAGCGTGTAAACGCTGCCCCGTTCGGGGAGATTGCCGGTGCGGTTAACCCACGTCTTTCCACGATCTGTTGATTTCACGATATAGGGTTGGAAATCACCCCGTTTGTGATTGTTGACCGCGACGTATACTGTGTCAGGATCGTGTAAGTCAGCCTCGATGTCGTTGATGTAACCGAATTCTGGAATCTCTAAAGATCCGAACTTACTTACACCTCGCCAGTTCTTGCCTCCGTCTTCGGTGATCTGGACCATGCCGTCGTCGGTGCCGACATAAATCAGGCCCTCAACAAGAGGCGATTCGCTGACGCTAACGATCGTTCCGTACTGGGACGTGGACGCATTTTTGGCGACTGCGTCGGGGCCCCAAACGCGACCCATGACCTTCAATTTGTTGCGATCTAGATTTCGCGATAAGTCCGGGCTGATGGCTTCCCAGCTATCTCCGCGATTGTTGCTGGCGAAAAGGATTTGTGATCCGTAATAAATACGCTCGTGATTGTGGGGTGAAATCAATAAAGCCGAATCCCAGTTCCAACGCAGCGGGGGAGTGTCAATTTCTGGTTGAGGTTTAATGTCGACTCGCTCACCAGTTTTGCGATTGAACCGGACGAGTCCACCATACTGCCATTGCGAGTAAATCGTATCGGGGTCTTCCGGATCGACCGCCGGATCAAATCCATCGCCGAACACCGTAATAAACCAATCGCTGTTACGAATGCCGTGTGAGTTGTTGGTGCGTGAGGGTCCGCCTTGGGTCGCATTGTCCTGCGTTCCACCGTAAATGTAATAAAACGGTTTCTCGTTCGAGACAGCGACTTTATAAAATTGAGTGATTGGTAAATTAGACTTGAAGTCATAAGTTTTTCCGCGATCCCAAGTTTCATAAACGCCTCCATCACAGCCGAGGATCAAGTGATCTGGGTCGGCAGGATCGATGACCATCGCGTGGTTGTCGACATGTTTATCCGCCTCGCCCAAACGGTTGAAAGTCTTTCCGCCGTCTTCCGAAACCATGTTGTAAGTGTCGAGTGAATAGACTCGGTCAAATTGGTGCGGGCAGGCAACAATTTCCTGATAGTATTGTGGGCTTGAGGAAACGTAACTGCTCATTTTTGACCAGGACTCTCCCTTGTTATTGCTGCGATAGAATCCGCCGTCAGCGGCTTCGACGATGGCGTACAGAATTTCCGGGTTGATGGGGGAGACGGCCAATCCAATTCGTCCTTTATCGCCACCAGGTAATCCGCGATTGATCGATTTCCACGTCTCACCTCCGTCGGTTGATTTGTAAACTCCCGACTCGGGACCACCGTCGATGAGAACCCAAGTATGTCGTCGCCGCTGGTAGGCCGAAGCGTACATGATGTCTGGATTAGTCGGATCCATGTGGACTTCATTGACACCTGTGTTTTCGCTGATGTCGAGAACCTTTTTCCAGTTCTTGCCTCCGTCAGATGTTTTGTAGAGGCCTCGGTCTCCGCCTTCTTTCCAGAGTGGTCCTTGAGCCGCAACGAAGACAACATTAGAGTCCTCTGGATGGACAATGATCTTCCCAATGTGTTCGCTTGATTCTAAACCGACTTTTTTGAAGCTCGCGCCGCCATCGGTTGATTTGTAAAGTCCGTCGCCGTAGCCGACGCTTCGTTGCGAATTGTTCTCGCCGGTTCCAACCCATAGCGTGAAACGATCATTTGGATCTAACGCGAGACATCCGATCGAATAACTCCCTTGGCCATCGAAAATAGGCTTCCAAGTGACTCCGGCATTCGTGGTTTTCCAGACTCCGCCGCTGCAGGCAGCGACATACCACGTACTCCGCTTCACCGGGTCGACGACAATGTCTCCAATTCGTCCCGACATCAGCGCCGGGCCGATGCCGCGGAATCTGAGTGAGGAAAATAAACTGGATTTGATTTCAGGCGACGCGTCTTTAGGCTGGTCAGAATCCTGACCGAGCAAGACGGAATTGATTCCGATTACGAAAAATAACAGGAGTGCGAGAGGAAGGGCAAAGCACCGTTGAGGCATGGTAAACTCCGAAGCAGAACAAGGCGTAAATTAAGGGTCAATTGATCAATCCAACTGGATTCAATCAGGCTCGTAGCCAGAGAGACAAGTTTAGTCGCGCCCTGCGGCAAAATGAACTAAATGTTGATGATTTGAGGTAGGTTCTGTGTAATAGCTCGCCTTGGGTGACCGGTGAGGACGGTGATCGGAATTCAAACATCAAATTCATTCAAAATCGGAGTCTGAAACACGCTGAAAATTAGGTGTTCCTAATTTCTGAGCGCGCAAAAAGGTGCCATTCCCAGTTCATTAAAACGGGGGAGCGAGACGGAAGCGTTGGGGAGCTAAAGCTAATTTCTCACGAGTCGACCTTTTCGAGATTTCCGTGGAGGAGGCCCCCAACCGTGAGCTGCTGGATTTGATTTTTCGTCTAGAGTCGACTCTTGTCCAAGGGATTGCAGGAATTCTAACACCATCTTTCGGTCTGCTGGCGATAGCCTTCGATACTTCTCGACAGAGGTAGATGCTTCCCCGCCGTGGACGATGATTGCGTCATGAAATGAATCAGCTCGGCCGTCATGCATGTAGGGAGCGGAGAGCGCGGCGCCCCATAGCGGTGGCGTTTGCCATCGCTGAGGGTTTTTTATTTCGAATTCCACTTCTTCACGGCCGCCGTAAAAAGAATGTACTTTTCTCTCAATCGAGTGTGACGCATCGGCTAATTCAGAGCCCATGTCATGGAGAAGGAAATCGCTGTAGATATTTTGTGCGATTCCGACAGTTTGTACGTGACATTCAGCACAGCCAATAAAGTTAAAAAACTCCTGTCCTTTTTGGAGCAACTGGGATTCGTTGCCGGTCTCGGGAAGTTTGGCAGGCTTCGGTTCTAGTGAGTTAACAAATTCGACTAGTTTTTTTATTTCAGATTTTGAAATATCGTGACTTTGCTTGCCCGACTGAGGCGATTTGGAAAATGGCATTCTGGCTTGTGGGTGATCTGCATTGGATAACCCCAATTCGACCGCGCAGGCTTGAGAGGTGAATTCCGCAACAGATGATTTTTCTCCTCGCCAGCCAAATTTTCCAATTTTTCCGTCGTTAGTGATTGGAGCTATTCCTTTGACCGGGCCGTCTTTTTTCTTTTGCGCGGACTCTAAAGCCAGGATGTCATTGCTGGAAATGCTGTCAATGATACCGACGCCAAACAGCGATGGCGTATTGCGGCGAGAGATCTGGATTGTAAAGCGATCCTTAGCCGATCCTTTTTTGACTCGGTAGATCGGCGTTTCCGACAGCAGTCGTCCACGCTCCTCTATCATGGTTCGATTGCTTTCAAAGCCGGTGGTTTTGGCGACGCTTTTAAATTCGAAAACGTCTTTCAGCCAATTCCCGTATTGTGCAATTTCGCTACTGGATCGGTGCAGGATGGTTGAGTTTTTAAATTTAAAATCGGGATGTAGTTTTGCTGATTGTTCGAACAGCATTTCGAGAGCGACGCGGTCGAGACGGAAATTTCTCCGACTGTCCTGTCGGGGAAGAACGGTCAGGATTTGAACATTCGTGATGTTATCTCCACTGCCGCCCATTCCGCCTTGATTGTGACAGGCGACGCAGGAGATTGCGTTAAACATTGGCCCGAGGCCGTCTCCGCTGTCGGTTGATTCAATCTCGTTGGATTTCCAGACCTTTTTAAACAGGGCCTCACCGGATGGTTGTTTCTCGTCGTCCTGTAAAAATCGCCCTTCCGCGGGAAAGGTTTGTGAGAGGAAGGCGAAACCAAGCAGTAAGCCTCGCAGCAAATTGCCGCGTGAATAAATTGACATCTTCGAATCCCATCAGCATTGTGCCCCAAACTGACTTGGTGGAATGTTAGAGACTTGGATGGAAAAGGCAAATAGATAGTGGCCCAAATCAAAATGCATGGGCGTGCTTGTATCGGGCGAGCTGGCGCATGAAGACGAAAAAAGCCCGCAAAACAATAGTTTTGCGGGCGATCCGAAGGGGTGAGTAAGGGGACTTGAACCCCCAGCCTCTGGAATCACAATCCAGCGCTCTAACCAATTGAGCTATACCCACCATCGATGCTGAGACTCGCTGCAGGCGGCCTCAGTGGCGAAATTTTAAGCTGAGGTCGTTCGATGGTCAACGCGTTTTTTCGCCTCAACGGCGATTTTACGGTTAGTACGGGAATTGGTCGGTAATTTGTTCGTCGGATAATTCGACTAGAAACTTCCCAAGCCTTTCGACCAATACATCCATCATCTTTTGTCCTTTTTCCGGACTTGCCGCATGCGGGTCAGCAGCTCCGGAATTTTGGGTGAGTAGATGCCATGGCCTTGTGATGGAAACCCAGCCACGGTTCAACGCCTCGAGTTTCGTTTTCCGCGTCGAACCGTCATCGGCAATTAAAGAGCCATCTGCGTTCTTAGCGACTAATTCGGGAAAAAAAGCGAGACCGAAAGATGTTTCCATTTCACCGGCGTGGTCTTCCGGTTTTTCGAAAATATCAAAGTAGATATCCTCTAAAGCCTGGTACCAATTGCATAGAAAAAGATGAGCTTCGTTTTTCCCGGATAGTTCTCGTAAGAGCGGTTTGAATCCATTTCCCCCATGACTATTAAGCAGGACAATTTTTTTAATTCCATCGTTCAATAGAGAATCAACGACATCTCGAATGACCATGTGGAGGGTCGACGGATTGAGGTTGATCGCCAGAGGAAACTCACGGAGATTCGTTTCTGTCCCAAAGGGAATGGTGGGCAACAAGATGACCTTAGCGCCTGCGTTGTGAGCCGCTTCGCAGATTTTATCTCCAACGATGGAAGCCTCGAATAAATCTGTTCCATATGGAAGATGGAGGTTGTGAGGCTCGGTAGCACCTAATGGAAGTACTGCGACTTCATAATTTTGGTCTTTGACATGCCCGTAATTGTTGTCGGCAAGTTTCCAAGGATTCATCGAGAAAGTCCAATTTGGGAGAGGTTAAAGAGGTGCGGCGCGAAATGGAGGTGCGTTATTAACGGCAGGCAGGGCGCTTACTGAATAATAATCAGATTTGGATTTTGGTTTTTTAGAATTTCAATGCCTTCGTCGGTAACACGCGTCCGGGTTATGTTAAGTGACTTCAGTTGGGTTGCTTTTACCAAGGCGGGCAGGTCGCGGTTGCTGACGGAGGAACCACTTAAATCAATTTCGCTAATGCTACCTAGTGAGGAAATGCCCAACAACGCACCCTCCTCCAATTGACAACCGTTGAGAAAGAGCTGGTTCAATTGTTGGCACCGATCGAGTTTAAGAAAACAACCACTGGGCAGTCTGTTTTCAGAAAGATCCAGCCAATTCAATTGGACGCATTGCCCAATTGCCTCATAGGCCTCGAGAGTCAAGTTGACGCCTGGCAGCGAGAGCTCAGTTTTTAAATCAGGTCGAATCAAAAATCGCGTTACTTCGGATGGTTGAATTTTCAGAAAATCGACGTATTGTTCATCCAGTTCTAAAAAGGTTTTTCCGATTGCGGATTGAAAGCGTCCGGGTTTGACTTTCCCCTGATACATGATTTTCAAAAATTGATTGAGTTGAGGTTGGAGTGCACCGTGATCGCTATTCATGAGTAGTTCTGTGAGTCCCGCCGACTCGGAATAAATTTTGACCAAATCAGGGCGTTGCTGCAGTTGAATCCGTCCGAGTCCGGAAAGTTCCTTGGATGGAATGAAGTAGTTTTCTAGAAACCTTCGAAACCGAGCGTATTGAATTCGTTGCGAGTCAAATCCGCCGAGGGTGTAATATTCGCCAAAAGGGTGTTGGTTTTTTACCGTCGATTCTGCGTAGGTTGCGATTCCCTCATCGAGCCAAATAAATTGGCTCTCAAATGCTTTTTGATTGGTTGCGCGACCTGATTCTCGAAATAACTGATGAGTAAGTTCATGTCGCCAAGTATCTTCGGACTTTTTCTCACCGTCATAAAAAAAAGAAAGCTCCGCCTTGCTGTCATAGTATCCAGTGGAGACTTCAATCCCGGGTACCAACGGGCCGAGCTGTTGCATGTAGGAAGCACGATCTTTGAAAAATAAAATCCGATATCTCCGTCGGGAGCGAGACGCAGTGCCTGCGCCGTCAATCCAGCGTTTGACGGCATCTGAACTACCCCAGTAGTCGTAAAAAACCTGCCGCCAAATCAGGTAGGTTTGTTCTAACTCCCTCGCTAGATAGGCGATTCGAGCCGCCTTCGCGTCGGATTCTATTTCAAAATGAGGCGTCAGCACTCGGACGTAACTTTTGGCTGGCCATTGCACAAAATCATGGGGACGCGTCGCTGTTTTACTCCGCAGCGAATCCGGCGCAACGCTCCAGCCGTTTTTTTGGCGCTTATGTCCGAGGATTTTCCGGGTAACTAGATGGTCGCGATCGTAAAATAAAACTTCATGCAGAAGCTGGTAGGCATAGCTACCGGCGTTTTTGCCACTTGCGATTTTTGCTAAATCAAAGATGCGTTTGCCGTGGTCGACCGAAGCTTGATTGATTTGTTCAAGCCACTCCGCGGGTCCTCCGGTCGACAGGATCGGCATGGAGTTTTTTGAGGGGAGGAAAATATATTGACGACGGGGGTCGCGATCGGTGAACAGAGATAAAGTCGTTTGGGCGAGTTTTGGTTTCCCGTTGGTGTCGCACCATTGAGCGATGCGCTTGAGGTCCGTAAGGAGTTCATTTTCGAGTGAGATTCGCTCGCTCCGCCAGTCCGTTGACGGGCCATCTTTGGCCGAAGATTGAGCTGCGACAGTCCCGGGGAATCCAAGTAGGCATAGCATCACGAGTGAAAATAATTGCAGCCTCTTGGAAGGGATTTCATTTATGCTGGCCGTCAATGTCATACCTCTTGAAATCAAGTGACGTTGTTGCATGTGAGTTAGCTGCGCTTTCGCCTGAGACATTAAAGGAGTTCATCAAGTTCGTCGACGAGATTTCCAAAACGTTTTAATGCAGTATCCACCGGCTGGGGACTTTCGAGGTCGACACCTGCATCACGCAACAGGTCCAGTGGATATTTAGAACAGCCGCCTTTGAGGAAGCTCAGGTAATCGTTCAGTTCTGTCTCCCCCCCATTGAGCACTCGCTGGCTGAGTGCAATGGCTGCCGAAAGCCCGGTCGCATATTTATAGACGTAGAATGCGCGGTAAAAGTGCGGAATCCTCATGCATTCCAACGGCAGTTCCGGATCGATCGAGAAATCTGGGCCGAAGTAATCCGTTAAAAGGCTGCTATACGTGGTCTTCAACGATTCGACGGTTAAGGGCTCGCCTGCCTCTGCCATTGCGTGAGTAATTTTTTCAAATTCCGCAAACATGGTTTGACGAATAATGGTTCCCCGAATCCCATCGATTTCGTTATTGATCAAATAGGCGCGAAGGCGATCGTCACCCGCGTTCTCGAGCATATGCTTAGTAAGTAATTGTTCGTTAAACGTGCTCGCGACTTCTGCTACAAAAATGGTGTAATTGTAATATTCATAAGGTTGGTTTTTGATGGAGTAGTGGGAGTGCATGGAATGACCGGCTTCATGGGTCAGCGTGAACACGTCGTTGAGGACAGCCGGTTTGTAATTCATCATGATGTAAGGGACGCCGTCATAGGTTCCATAGCTAAATGCCCCGGATTGTTTTCCGGCATTGGGGTAACGGTCGCACCACCGTCCCGAGAGACCCGCGCGGAGTGTTGAGCAATATTCATCGCCAAGGGGGGCTAGGGAACGACAAACGACGTCAACCGCCTCGTCCCAATTATGATGGACTTCGATATCGCTCAGGATGGGTACGTAGGTGTCGTAATGATGGATTTCATCGAGGCCCATTTTTCGCTTGCGAAGGTCATAATATTTGTAGAGTGAAGGCAGATGGTTGCGGACTGACTTGATCAGGTTGTCGTATACAGTCTCGGGAATATTGTCAGCGTAAAGTGCTTGATCCAGCGCACCGGAGTAGCCCCGCGCCCGGGCGTAGTAAATATCTTTTTGGATGGATCCTGAGAGTGTTGCCGCAAGTGTATTTTCGTGGGCGGTGAATTGTTGGTAAAACTGATGGAACGCGGTTTTTCGAACTTCCCGATCCGGCGAAATTAAGAACTGAGAAAATGTGCTGGAAGACAGTTCTACAGATTCTCCTTTTTCATTAGTTACGTTTCCAAATTTGAGATCGGAATCGTGTAGCTGGCCAAAGATCTTTGAGGTCGCTCCGGCCATTTCCCCCTGCATTGCGAGAAGCCGTTCTTCTTTTTCTCCTAGGGTAAACTTTTTATACCGAGTCAATCTTTCCAGCGCCAATCCAAAGAGCTCCAGTGATGGTGATTCGATAAACTGCGTCAATTGTTCATCGGGGATCGCGAGAATTTCCGGTCGGATGAAGCTTGCGGCCTCGCTTGCTCGCGTTGCAATATTTTGAAACTGCCCCATCATTCGCTGGTAAGTGCTATTGGTTTGGTTTTCTACCGTTTTCAGGTAGGCATAATTTCCCAATTGCTCGGCAGCCCTTTCAACGGTACTGTCAAATTCGAGGCAGGCTGCTAGTGACTCGGCACTGTTCCCGAGAGTGCCTCGAAATTTTTCATATCCTTTAATTTGTGTTTCAATTTCTTCGAAGGCAATTTGCCATTGGGCATCGTCGGCAAACAACAGAGTTAGATCCCAAGTGTCCGATTCCTTGACTTCACTTCGTTCGGGTAATCGGATAACGGTCTCAGCTGACATTAGGATTCCTGGTTTGATTGGTTTTGTCTTCGAAGTGACTCGGATTATACGGCAGCTTCGGTTGGGGAGGGAGGTCAAGTTGCGCATCGGGAACGCCTCATTGATTCAAATAGTGGGCGTTCCCAGCGGCCGGCCAACGGAGATAAAGGGGTAAACAGTCCTGTTAATAAAAGCTGAAACCTGAAAGTTCATCGCCAACATCGGAAATTGAAGGGTTTATGGGCAAATTTCATGGCAATTTCCTACCAAATTGCATTTGGCTTCGCTAAAAACGTTATCGGGCAGCGTTCAAACCTCGTTTGATCAGTCACTTCCAAACACGATTTCTGATACTTGAGAAAGGTACAGCATGGCAACGCAAGAGGAACAAATAGAAATATTAAACAAAAAGCTCAACGAGCTGGAAAACGAAAGCAGGCGAATTCTTAACGCGCTGAGGTGGGCGACGAAAGTGCGTATGATTTTGTTTGCTGGATTATTGGTTTTTGCGATCGGTGCCGT
>TARA_B110000495_G_scaffold57826_1_pt1 | contig 13057 bp, 10 predicted proteins | sample TARA_B110000495 | Tara Oceans TARA_B110000495 (sample SAMEA4398219) | marine metagenome | biome: Polar Biome; feature: [MES] marine water layer (ENVO:01000295) within the mesopelagic zone...; material: water (ENVO:00002006), including particulate matter (ENVO:01000060) such as...... | reverse complement strand
GTTATAAACGATTTATCACCAAGATCTGATGAATCCCGTATTGCTTTGTTCATAAGTTTTTCTGCTTCTTTTTCTTTCTTTCGTACTTCTTTTGCCTCTTTCTTAGATTTCTTATGAGATGCCTTTGCTTCCCCGGCAGCATTCAAATCATCTATTTTAGCTCTTTTTATTTTTTCTGCTTCTTCCACAGCGGCGAGAGCTAAGAGCCTTGCATCATTTGCTTCTTTTTCGGCAAGATTCATTGATTCAATTGCTAATGTAGCTTCTTTTTTAGCATCTTCCATTTCAATTTGAAATTGTTCCAAATCTTTAGCATTTCGTTTCGCCTTCAGCAATGTTTTTTCTGCTTCATTCGCCCTCAGTTTTGTCTCTTCCAATTTCTTTTTAGCTTCTGCTACTTTTTGGTTTGCTTCTTTCAGCGCTCTTTCAGTCTTCTTATAATACTCCAAAGATATTGCGACAGCCCCAGCATCCAATAAACCATGATCAACAATCTTTTTTCCAGTCCATTCCAATTTATAGGCATATTTATCCGGTGGCATAAATGGAATAATTTTTCGTTCAAGTTCTGACCCATCTCGATTAGAAATAACACGAATTGTTTCCTTTTCTTTCCAATTATTAATAAACTCAATGGTTCGAATTATTTTATTTTCCGTATCAAAATATTGGATCATTCGTAAAATATCTCCACCTTCCCAAAATAATAGATGACGACCCACAAAGTCTCCCTTAGAATCAAAATAAGAAGATTCTACAACTTCAGTTACAAAACCTTTATCTCTATGGGTGCTATAATTGAAATGATAATAAAAATAGGTAAAGCCCAATTTATCGGAGAAAGAAACTTCAGATGGTCTGCCATCCTTCCTGCTTTTTACATCTGCAATCCAACCCGGGCGGATATAACTTAATTGGTCAGCATAAAGGTATTTATCCAAGCGCTGAGCATTTCCATCTGTATGAAAGGCAACCTTATATTCCGATCGCGCACCCGATTTTGACCAAAGAAAATGGTAAGTTTCTTGTTCTTTTCTATCTTTCCCAAATCGAGTAACGGTTTTAATCCTACCATCTTTATTATATTTGGCTTCAAAGTAATCCTGACCATAAAAAGTTTGGGGCTCACTTTGGAGATCTAAAACTCTGCGATACGGATTCCAATATTTATAGTATTCTAGTCCACCAATTTTTTCGTGCCCTTCTTTTGGTTTTGGCTGGTCTGTGCCCTTTATAAAAGACGTTAGAACCACCAAAAATAGATAAGTCCAGCGGATTAGGTTAATCCCCAACTCATTAAAAGCATCATAAGAAAAAATAATGAAAATCCTGCAAAAGCACCCGTTTGAAACCGTTTGTTATAATCGATGACATCTTCTTCGAGTGATTGATAATTCAGGACAATGGTTTCATGTTTTCCCTCTTCAACAAATACGTCTAAACGTCCCATCACTAAAATATCATTCATCATTTTTTCTTTGGATGTACGAGCGGAATATTCCTGTGTATAATCTTCAGGAAAGTATCCAACCTTATGCCAACCAGGAAGAACATCTACATCATGATCAAGGGGAGAATACCCCACCATTTGGTTGTCCACATAAATTGGGAGACCTTCGGTATCACAAATAATATCCAATGTGGTTCGTTCACGTGCATCCTTCCAAGAACTGGGGTGTTGTATTTTTTTTGCGTCATTTGGATTTGGAAAGACAAATGACGGATTTACATCTTTAGATTGGATGAATTCTTTAAATGTAATTGCGACACTTACCGCTTTCCCATCATTGTGAAGAATTACATCTAACAAACCAATTTTTTTAGAAAGCTGAAAGGAAAGTTGTAAAGAATTATTTGTCCATTTCTGTTGAATTTCTTGGATCGGATAATTGGAAATACTATTGATAAAATTTGAATCGGGACGAATGATATTATAAAAATTTAGAATAAACCAATTTTCTTGTTCGATCCATCCAGAAACATCTTTTCGTGGCAGTGAACTCGATAAATAAAACTCGATCTTTAGTCCAGTTTCCAATGATTCAGATTTTGCAAAATCAATGGTTGGTATTTCCTGCGCAAATATTCCACTCAAAATCAGGAGCCATAATGCGATTCCCCGAAAGGCATTTTTACGGGAAAAAAAACTCATTTTATTCAGACGATTCCTTATCAGGAACTGATAAATTAATCCTAATTTTTTGGGTTCTGCCTTTGGGCACATAAACATCCTGATAATCGGGGACACTCATTGCATATTTAGACGGAGGGGCATCTGGATTAATCACTCGTATTCTGTGCCATCCAGGATTGACGAGAAGCTTTTTAGATATAGGCGTTTGTCCAATGAGATTTCCATCAACAAAAACATTTGCACCATTAAGATTGCACGATAATTTTAGATATGTTTTTCGTTTAGTTAAATCAGGTGGGAGGGTATTCATTATCTCTGGATTATTTAATTTTCTTGTTTCCCGCTTAGTTTGAGATTTCACGACAGGTCTTTTTAATATTTCTTCAGCAGATTCAGGTACATAAGCCAGTGCCAATTCAGCCGCTTTTTCTTTTTCTAGTGATTTAATAGGTTGATTCAAAACAAAATTATTTTTTGGAGCCTCATTCGATAATGCTTGAGATAATTCATGGAGTGTTCCTCGTCCTACAATACCATCAACATTGGCACCTGTATAACCTCTGTCTTCCTGAAATTGCATAACAACATCTTCCGTTAGAGTACCAAAATCACCATCCACGCCATTATGGTAAACACCATCTGTTCCCAAATTATATCCCAACGCAAGAAGGGCTCTTTGAAGTTCTTTTACTTCTCTAGGTCTTCGAATTCCCGGCTCTAACATACCTTTGTCTAAAATCCATGAAACATCAATATCCGATTTTTTATAAGATTTTAGAAGCGTGAGAGGAACCGGTTTTTTTTCTACTTTTAGTTTTTTTACAATCAGCGATTTTGGTTCACTACTATCATCTCTTTCCAAATCATCTTCTGTGGAATACCAATTATCATACCATACAAAATATTTTTCAGGTCCATATTTTTCACGGGCATAAATAAATGAATCATAAAAAGGAGAGCCTTTGGATTCTTTTTTGGGCAAGGCAAATACTCGATTTTGATTCTTGTTTTCTGAAGTGGCTACTTCGGTTCGAATACTGTCATTCAATGATTCCCAGACTTGAATTAACAATACACGGCTCGCCTTGGAATGAAATATTTCAAAATCCTCTATAGGACGATCAAATAAATATCCTAATTGTACGGATTCATTATTCTCAGTGACTTCCAAAGCTAAAATAGGAGACTCATAAATAAGGTTATCTGTTGATGAACTATTAACTGATACGCCATTTAGAGTGACATAAAACCAATTTTCTTGCCCCACCCAACCGGCAATATTATCTATATCCATTACCTGATTGGTTACAATACGTAGTAAGGTACCATTGCTTTTTTTATGGGTTGTAATCAATTGTACTTCATTGGCATGAAGAGTTGGGGATACGATTAGGACGAGCCCAATTATTATCCCATATATAAATCGTTTAAATATCATTTAATTCCTGACGGAGTTGAATCACTTCATCCAGTTCATCTTGCGGATCTGCACCCTTTGATTCTTTTTCTCGAATTTGAGCACGAAGTGATTGAATTTTTTCTTTTAAGGGTATCGATTTTAAGATTTTTAAGCAATCAAATACAATTTGTTCAGTCGGAATCTCTTGTGTATCCGCAAATAAGATTTTCGCAACAGAATCACGTTCTTTCCTATCTTGAAAATACTCGATAATTGCGGAAGATTCCATGGACAAATTTTCATCTAATACATAGCTTGCTATTTTATTTAATAAGGGCGTTGTAAATAGTTCAAGTGTAATATGTTCTTTTACATAATTCTGAACAGATGGATCAACATGAACTAACAATTGTAATAATTCTATTTGCGCTTTATCTCGTAAACTTGTAAAAGTGACCGTCTCTTCTTCAGGTTCATTCTGCTGCGAAAATTGGGTTGTATTCACACGTTGGCTTTTCATCACCCGAATTAAATCTTCCTCATTTACCTTTAATTTTTCAGATAAAATTCGAACTATGTCATTCCGCACAATTCCATCTTGAATACCTTTTATCTCTCGCATGATGTCTAAAATATATTGCTGTCGGTCTGCGCCTTCTAAAGATCCACTGTCAAAAAAAGCCAAATGAAAATCTAAAAATGTTGTTGACGATTCAATAGCTACTAAAATTTCATCTCGGCCCACTTCCCGAACCCAATCATCCGGATCCTTATCTTTTGGTGGGCGAACGATTGTTGGTTCTAATCCAGCCTTTAGTAAAACCCAACCGGTACGAATGGCAGCATTTCCTCCAGCGGAATCACCATCATAAAATAGTATGACCTTTTTTGTGATTCGACTGATTGCCATTGCATGCCTTTGCGTAAAAGCAGTTCCAGAAACCGCCACAACAGGGTGAATTCCAGCTTGGTAAAGTTGAAGGAAATCCATATACCCTTCAACCAAAATCGCATATCCAATTTTGCGGATCGCATCCCGAGAAGCTTGGAGACCATAAAAAACATCGCTTTTTTTGTAAAGCGGTGTTTCCGGGGAATTCAAATATTTTGCTGGATCATCTGCACCAAAAATTCTACCACCAAATGCGATAGGTTTTCCAGATGGATGATGTATTGGAAACATTATTCTAGATCGAAATCTATCAAAGGTCCCTTTATCAGATTGGGTAAATAATCCCGATGAAGTAATATGAGATTGGGTGAAACCTTTTCCTTTACATTGCTTCACCAATTGGTCCCAACTATCCATGGAAAATCCAACTTTGAATTGTTTTAATATATCTTCTGTAAGACCACGATCTTTAAGATAAGCTAATGCGTCTTCACCTCGCGGTGCAAATAAATTATCTTGATATAAATTGACCGCAATTAAGTGAAGCTCATTCAGGGAAGAAAATAGTTCTGACCCACCGTCTCCTTCTTCAAATTGGACAGGAATATTATATCGGTCGGCTAAATTTTTAACTGCTTCCGGAAACGGGATTTTTTGATATTCCATCACAAATGAAAAAACATTTCCACCGGAACTACACCCAAAACAATGATAAATTTGTTTAGCAGGCGCAACGCTAAAGGAGGGTGTCTTCTCTCCATGAAATGGACATAAGCCAAAAAAATTCGCACCACGTTGTTTAAGATCCACATATTGAGACACCACATCTACAATGTCTGCGGAGTCTCGAACCCGATCTACGATATCTTGTGGAATTTTTGCCATTAGGGTTGCGTCAATTGTTTTAAATATGATTCACTTAAAGCCACAGGATCTTCCCAATTAAAAAAGGTAACCATTTCCAATCTTAGTTTATTACTTCTTTGAGCTATTTGTGAATTCTCTTGAATAATAATTGACCATTTTTTCAAGGGTAAAATAGCAATCACCCAAATAAATACCATTACAATAAATCCACCCTTTATACCACCAAAAAGAAATCCAAGTGATCTATTCATGAGTTGATTGCTTCTTGATAGTAACGCAATATGTACCAATTTTGTTAATACTCTCGCCCCAATTAATGTTGCTGTAAAAAGGAGTGAAAAGGATAAAAAAAGTCCCATCCATTGATCGCTTGGAAGTATTTCGTTTAATTTGATAGATAGTTTTGCACTGTTTGAAACAGAAATAAGTATGGCGATTATGAGTCCAATCAATCGCCCTAACTCTTCTATAAAGCCACGTTTAAATCCAACAATACCCAACAACACAACAAAGAGTATTGCAAGTCCATCTAAAAACCAAGACATCTATCCCAACAATTCCCTCAAGATTACATTGGCCATTTTACCATCAATGGCTCCACCCCCACGCTGCATAATTATAGGCATCACCTGTCCTATGTCTCCAAGTCCCGTCGCACCAGTTTCATCAATAGCGCCTGTCACAACGGCTCGGATTTCTTCTGCCGACATCATTTGCGGAAGATAGTTTTCAAGAAATTTCATTTCGATTTTTTCTTTTTTAGCCAATTCAGGACGGTTGGCTTTTTCATACATTTCTACAGATTCTTTTCGCTGTTTCACTAATGTTTTAATAACGGCTAATCCTTCCTGTTCGGTAAGGTCTTTCCCTTGATTAATTTGTTTATCTTTTAATTTTGCTAAAAGTGTACGAAGTGTTCCCGCCATATCTTTATTGCCTGACTTCATGGCACTATACATTTCTGTTTTAATTTTTTCAATAATTCCCATTTTACTCTCTCTAATTCTTATCAATTCTTTTCATGGCTAACAGTAGGTGGTCTTTATTTGTTTCAAACCCAACAAACCGGCGCCCACTTTGTTTAGAGACAACACCCACATCCCCCGTTCTCATAAATGGATCCAAAACCCAATTCAATTTAAAACTGCTTGATTCCAAAATACGTGAATATAATTTTTGCGAATATCGACCATTTTCTTCCGCTAATCTTGGAATATCTAACCAAAGGTTTGAATGAACAATCGTTGGATCAAACTCCCTTTCTTCAAATTTTTGTCCCACCACTTTTTGATTAAATAAAAAATCATCCGATTTTGTAGCAAACCAAATATCAGACGTTTCATTCGCCCACGTTTTTATTTTCTCCAACGAATCATTGGATCGAATACGCCAAGAAATCCGAGATTGCACTTTAAACGTGTTACTCAATAAACCATGATACATCCCTGAATATTGCCATGGCGAAAATAAATATATTGCGCCCGTACTTTTCAATACACGATAAGACTCTGCCAACCAATCATTATTCCATTGATAATAGGCCTGCAACGTCATTCGCTGCCCTATCTCTTCTGTAGAATTCCATGGGTCTTCCGGTGGATCAGCAATAATCAAATCCATGGATTGATCCGGAATCTCTCGTAACCCATCTAAACATTTTGCAAGGAATATCCCTTCTTCCATTCTATCGTTAGAAAAAGACATATCATCCACAGTTCGGATCGCCGGTAAATATTTATTTAAATCTTCAATTGAAAGTCCAGGAAAGGTCTCTAAGGGATTTGTAAATAACGGCGAATTTATATTTTCCGGAGAATTTGGCACCAAGAAATTTAGGGCTAAAAACCCCTATAACCTGTCGAGAATCCTACTTTGAATCTGAATTAATTTTTCTGAATCATCGAAAATATTAAACCCATCCGTTTCGATGGTTAATACCGGGTATCCTTTCTCTGTTTGTATCCATTTATCATAAGCGATATTTAAGCTGTGTAGGTATTCCGGATCAATGGATTGTTCATATTCTCGTCCACGGGATTTGATTCGATTTAACAGAGTATCCGTAGATGCACGGAGATATACAACAAGATCCGGTTTTTTTAAAAAAGAGCTCATGGCCACAAATAATCCTAAATAATTATCCCAATCACGATCGGACAAATTTCCCATTTCATGAAGATTTCGCGCAAAGATTTCAACATCTTCATAAATTGTTCTATCCTGAATCACACCACAATTGGTTTGCGTCATTTGTAAATGAGACTCAAAGCGTTTATGGAGAAAATAGATTTGGAGATTAAAACTCCATCGTTTCATATCACCATAAAAATCACTTAAATATGGATTATCGGAAACTGATTCAAAATACGGTTTCCATCCCTGCTTTTCAGCCATTTTAGTTGTAAACGTTGTTTTGCCTACACCAATATTTCCGGCAAGACCAATAAAGGGATAGATGGTATTTTTTGAATTAGACATGAAGGAAAATACAAAATTCATCATCCAGATTACTAAACGGAAACAAAGCATTTTTTTGAAATACTCTAAGGATATTCTAGGGGAACAATTAAAACTCACACTAAACCATTGCCACCGGAAATAATAATAAGAAATTTAAATTACAGTATTAATTTTTAGTCATGAATAAAAAACAAAAAGTTCTTTTTGTCTGTACAGGAAACAGTTGCCGGTCTCAAATAGCTGAAGGTTTACTTCGCGATATGGCCGGTGATCGCTTCGATGTTTATAGCGCTGGCAGTCATCCAAGTCGAGTGCATCCAAACGCAATTGCTGTCACGGAAGAGTGGGAAATAGATATTTCCCATCATACATCCGATGCGATTGATGATTATTTAAATGAAGGAATTGATATTGTAATTACAGTCTGTGACCATGCAAATAAATTGTGTCCTATATTCCCCGGAGAAGTACAACGAATCCATTGGAGCATTGATGATCCTTTTCGCAGTTGGACTTCAGACTTATTGGATAATTTTCGAGAAACAAGGCGGGATATAAAAGAACGGCTAGAAAAATTCTTAAAAGAAACCAATTCGGAAAAATAAAAAAGGCGCTGAAAAAGCGCCCTTTTTACGTACTTATTTATAATAAGTTTATTTTGATAAAGTCATACTTGTGCAAGAACTATCAGTGGCAAGCGACATTGTTAAAACATCAGCACTAATTGACCAGGTTCCTGTCTGAACTTCTGCAGAATCTGTACCAGCAAATTGTGTCATGGTAATAGCATCATCAACCGTTGTGTAAGATGATGTTTCAGAATCACCCAAAGAACACGTACTATTTGCATATGTACCTTCCATCATTGTACATACTGCATCAACTGCTACGTTCCCTTGTGTAGCGATACAACTATCACCTTCTAAGGTGGCACCCATCATTGCACATAATGCATCAGCGCTTAGAGAAAAACCTGAAGTCATTATCACTTGATCTTCAGTGAATTCCACGGTTAAAGTCACATCATCGCCAAAAATTGCTTTTGTTGAATCTAATGTCCATTCAGGTGTCCCAGTACAGGTCGCACCGCTATATTCCTCAAATGCAGTTGCGTTCCAAGTCCCAACAAGTGTAGGATCATCTGCATCAGCTTCACAAGCGAAAAACACTAACGGAAGCGCTAACAAGATTAATCTTGAGTTCATTTTATTATTTCCTTTTTAATTTATTAAATAAATGACTTCAATCTTAAAACCTGAGAATGCCTATTCCAATAATTATTACACCACTTGCCCCATAAATTATTCTCCTGTAAGATAAAGGTAGAATGATTCCACGATTAATTGTATCCCCGAGACTAATATTCTCAATAATAGTTTTTTCCCAAACAATACCAGTTTCCCAGCAAATATTAATCACAGAAATCATGTACGATTTAGATGGGTCCGACTCTCCCAATGAGTTTGTAGAATTATATAATCCATCCACAACGGACACATTAAATCTTGATGGATGGTCTATTCAAGATCGATCCAGCACGGATGAACTTATTGAAAGTGGCTATGGACTCAAAATTCCACCCTTATTCTATGGTTTAATCCTGGAAGGAGATTACGCAATCGATTCAGGTTTGTATCAGTCCACAATTCCAGAAAATGCCATTCTTATCAAAGTGGATGATTCCAGTATTGGAAACGGATTATCCGCATCCGATTCACTTTTTCTTTTAGATTCTACTGGTCTAATTATTGAAACATTGGGGTGGGAAGATTGGGTTCAGGATGGCTTCTCTCTAGAAAGAATTCGGCTTCATATTGAAAATAATCCAAGTAATTGGAGCCAAAGTTTGGATTCATTGGGATCGCCCGGATTAATGAATTCTGTTCGACCGGATTCAATAGATTTTGCCATAGCTGGAATTACCATTTCGCCAGAAATAATTTCATTAAATGAATCCGGTACCTTAACTGGATTAGTTGCAAATGTTGGACTCACACTGGGTGAACCGGAAATATTGGTTTATGTAAATGGTGAATTTTTCACCAATGAATTTCCCGGTAATATTTCTGAATTGGATACGGTGGAATTTGAATTAGAGATGGGTCCATTTGAATCAGGTAGCCAAACTATTTTGATAACAATAAATATGGCTGGAGATTCAAATCAATCGAATAATTCGGATTCAACATTCTTAGGCGTTCGGTATGAATTCCGCACATTTGTCCTAAACGAATTCATGCCTCGACCCGCATCAGGTTTACCGGAATTTGTGGAAATTGTCAACATTAGTTCTAATCCCGTTAATATGTACAATTGGCGAATTACAGACAATAACGTTGGGACAAATTATGGGTTAGGAGCCATTACAATTGCCGCAAATGGGTATGGTGTTATTGCAGCAGATTCAAGCTTAATAGATTCTGTCCCTGAAGGCATTCCATACATTGTGCCGAATGGTGGATTTCCAACCTTAAATAATAGCGGAGATATAATTCGAATTTTTGATCCATATTACACCCAGATTGATTCTTTGACTTACAGCACAGATTGGGGAATTTCTCAGGGAGTTTCACTAGAAAAATATTACGTGAATGATGTTTCTTCTAATCAAATAAATTGGGCACCTTCCACATCACCTTCCGGTTTTACGATAGGTGCACCCAATTCGATAACACCAGCTAACATCAATGGCGCCCTATTAAGCGAATTGATTTTTTATTCACCAAGAATTCCTACTGAATCAGACGAGGTAACATTGACCGTTCCAATTCTAAATTTGGGATCATCAATCTTTGAAGGGTTAGTTCAAATCATAGAAAATGAGTCCATGATTCATGAATCATCTTTTACATCCGGGAATATGGGTGACACCGTTTTAATAGATGTAAACATTGGACCATTCAGTTCCGGATTCCATGAATTAAATATTTTTCTTACTATCGAAAATGATGATGAAGATGAGAATAATTCGGGGCTTGATACAGTGAAGGTGCGCTTTCCATTTGGGACAATCATGCTAAACGAATTCATGTCTGCCCCCAATAATGACCAATCAGAATTTGTGGAATGTATTGCATTTCAGGATTTAGAAATGAAAGGATGGGGCATTGGAGATAATCATAAAGAACCCATGGGATTGGCATCTTTTTTCATTTCCAGTGGTGATTTTATTGTGATTTTATCCGATTCAACAATCATTGACATTATTGACAATGAAGCACATGTGTTAATCCCATCTCCCTTCCCCAGTTTAAATAATTCGGCTGATGGGGTTTATTTATTTGACCATACTGGCTCCATCATTGATTCTCTCATCTATGATTCTGATTGGCCTTTAAGCAGCGAAAGATCCACAGAAAAAAAGCGTCCATCTTATCTTTCGAATCAACCCGAAAATTGGGAGGTTGCCGATGAGGGGATTGGATCAACACCCGGTTTACAAAACAGTAAAATGATTTTGGATGTAGATGGAATGATTTTAGCTGATTCTATTTTTTATTCTCCATTTCCACCATTTCCCGATTCTGTTGTAACCCTAAACATCCCCATTATAAATGTTGGGATTGAGCCTTTGAATGGAACATTCACAATAGAAATGAATGATGATGAAATAGGAAATAATTCATTCTATTTTATTCCTGTAAATGATACGGTGTGGATCACTTCGGATATTATTGCACCCTCATCCGGAATTCATGAAGGTATTATTATTTTAGATATTTCAGATGATGGGAATCCAGAAAATGATATTGCACCCTTTTCCGTTTCCGTTCGATATCCATTTGGAACCGTATTAATTAATGAGTTTTTTGCGGTTCCTGATTCAACCCAATCAGAATTTGTGGAAATCATTCCCCAAAAAAATGTGAATGTGAACAATTGGTCTATCATGGATTATGGAGGGTCGAAAAGGATTTTTCCCGATTTTAATTTGGACTCATTTTCCTATTGTGTTGTAACATCAGATTCATCATTCATCATCCCCGATTCATCCACATTAATATTTCCCGTAGGAGGACTCCCCGGATTAAATAATACAAGCGAAACTATTTATTTATTAGACCACACAGAATCAATTATTGATTCCATACACTACAATGAAGATTGGCCTCTCATGGCATCTCGCTCTTCAGAAAAGTACCGATTAAGCGATAAATCAAGTGATATGAAGAATTGGGGTATTTCTGTAGGTGAAATAGGTCAAACTCCCGGAACCCAAAATTCACTTTTTTTTGCGGATTTACCTTCAAAAGGTAAAATTGAATTATCGCCGAATCCTTTTTCACCTGACGGAAATGGCATTGAAGATGAATTAATCTTAAGCTATAATTTGCCTTTTACAGAAGCCGCACTCCGTTGGGAAGTGATTGATATGGCAGGGCGTATTATTGCAAAACCTTATTATAATTATTATGTAGGGCAAAATGGAGAACTTAGTTGGGATGGAAAACGGGATAATGGAGACTTTGCACGCATTGGGATTTATATAATAAAGCTCTCTTTTCGAGATGTATCTTCTTCAAAATTATGGGAAATTGTAAAAACAATTGTTTTAGCAAAACCATTATAATTCCAGAAATATTCAGAATAAATTATCCCCTAAAATTTTATGAAAATTTTAATCTCACAATTACCACCGTCTCCATGGTGGGGAAATGGCGTTCCCATGTACGATGATAATCCTGCCATGCGTTTGGGAGCCACGCCGGACCAATCCCTGTTAGCAAACGAGCGTTTGAATCTTATTTCAATTTTGAAAGAGTTGAATATTGAAGTTATAGAACTTCCATTCCCTTCAGAATTTAACGAGGCACCGCTAAAACATGATTTTGTTTATATCCGGGATCCATTCATTACAAATCAAAATGGCAAAGCTGTAATTTTAAGAATGAAGGAGACAAACCGCCGTGGGGAAAGTAGCATGGCCGGATATTTGCTGGAAAAGATGGGTATCAATACTGTTCTTTTACCAGATAAACCTGGGCTTTATGCTGAGGGTGGCGAATTTTATTTTTGCGCAACAGAGAATATTTTATTTAGCGGACAATGCCGCAATAGCGTGTCAGGAATGGAAGCAGTTGCTTCGGCATTAAATGTTTCAGAGTTGGTGATTATCCAAAGTCACTCTTACCATTTGGATACTTATTTTACACCGGTCTTAAATCCCAGTGGAAACGTCTGCGCCTTGATTCTTTGCATGGATATTGTTTCTGTAAAATCCGTCAGAAATTTGAACGAATTTGCAAAGAAAAAAAATATTCCTATTATTGATATTCCATTGGAAGATGCCATTGGCACTGCCAAA
>TARA_B110000495_G_scaffold203889_1_pt1 | contig 13064 bp, 10 predicted proteins | sample TARA_B110000495 | Tara Oceans TARA_B110000495 (sample SAMEA4398219) | marine metagenome | biome: Polar Biome; feature: [MES] marine water layer (ENVO:01000295) within the mesopelagic zone...; material: water (ENVO:00002006), including particulate matter (ENVO:01000060) such... | reverse complement strand
GTTGCGAAAGCCGATACCATTCCACCAACACCGGTGTCAGGAAAAGAAACATTTGTCAACAAGAATTTGCTGTACAGCAAAAATCCTGAACCACTGTGTAACTCGGCCGAATACACAAATGGATAGTCGTATTTCAAATCTTCTAATTCGTACGAATGCAACTCTGTTGCTTCAAGGAGCACGACAATATCCGCATGCACATCATCAATCATTTTTAAAATTGCTGGCGTATCCGTATTCGACGCCTTCACGTTCGAAGACAAAATTCGAATCTGCGGTGTACTGTCAAGTACCTCGCCAAAATACCAAGGCAACACTTTCATCGCAGGCAAGATTGTGCAGAACAAGGATACTGCAAGGAATGACCAACGTCGTCTGCAAAGAAAACACACCGACAGGAGTAAGAACAGAACTAGATATTGCACTTGAAAATGTATGAACAAGTCAAACTGCGGAACAATACCAGCTAGAACGCCGATATTGGCGCAAATAGCAACTGCGCAGAGTGCTAGAAATAACATTGAATCAAATTTACTGTGTTTTTGCTGCGGCATTACTTTGACTTTAATTAGTATCGCATCCCCGCCATTTCATGACAATCTTGGCAGCCCAATACGCGACTAGTATATAGAACGGCATTTCCATCCACATCCAAACAGGTGATGGAATAATTGACATATTCATAATTCCACCAATCAAAGAAATTGAACCTACAATTAGTGCGACGCACATCATGTTTCGTTTTGCAATGAGTGCAGCGACAACGCCGCCCATGAATGCTTGGCTCAAGTGTGCGATGACTACAAGGATAAAGGCTGTATCTGGAAGTGTCCCAATCCACTCAATGATTGGTTCCATATTTGCCTCGTCAAAGAGATCGAAATAGGTCAATCCTTCTGGTAATGGAAAAAATTGCACATTAAGAAAACCAATGAGTGTGTTCACAATACTGCCAATAATTGTCCCAACAATTACAGCAATAATAGCCATTACAATACGAATCATAGAAGAGCACCTTTATGTTGCAAGTTATTGGCAGTGTACTAAGAAGCCAAGACGCTTTCAGAGTAGTATTCTAAAATGTCCACAAATAAACAATCAAGACGAGCATTTTTAACGCAGACTACTGCTGTTGCCGCATTAGGCGCAACAACCGCGACCGTATTTGGTCAATCGTCAAATGATGAAATCTCACACGCCACTATAGCGCACGCTGAGCAACTTGCGGGCATTCAATTTTCTGAAAAAGAACGCGAACAAATCCTACGCACTATTGAGGAGCAACATTCGTTGTTCACAGCAAGAATGGCACTTGGCGATATACCCAATTCGCTCTCGCCTGCAACTGTTTTTCATCCACGAGTACCCGGCAGAACAGTACAACAGTACACCCATACAGGAAATGTTCGCGACACTTTGCCAAGTGCAGGTCCATGCCCTCGCTCTAACGAAGAACTAGCATTTGCGCCTGTTTGGAAATTAAGTCACTGGATGAAACAACGTGAAATAACCAGCATGCAACTTACGTCCATCTCCCTAGAACGATTAAAAAAATACGGACCGTCATTGCAATGTGTCATTTCACTCACAGAGGAACGTGCACTGCGTCAAGCCAAGCAAGCGGATGCCGAACTAGATGCAGGTTTGTACAAAGGACCACTGCATGGAATTCCTTGGGGTGCAAAAGATATTATTGATACTGCTGGCGACAAAACAACTTGGGGAGCAATGGCATACAAAGACCGCATTTCGCATGACAATGCATTCGTCACGCAAAAGTTAGAGGATTCCGGCGCAGTACTTGTTGCAAAACTAGCACTTGGAGCTCTTGCTTACGGAGATGTTTGGTTTGGAGGAACTTGCAAGAATCCGTTTGATGTACATGAAGGATCAAGTGGTTCAAGCGCGGGCTCTGCATGTGCAACTGCAGCTGGCCTTGTACCGTTCAGCCTTGGAACTGAAACGTATGGTTCGATTGTGTCCCCATGTATGAGGTGCGGCGCAACTGGCTTACGCCCAACATTCGGTCGAGTTGCAAGAACTGGCGTAATGGCACTCTGTTGGTCACTCGATAAAATTGGCCCTATCTGCAGAAGTGTTCTCGATACTGCCTTGGTCCTCGATGCAATAAACGGTGAAGATGCCGGCGACCCATCGAGTGTGCAAGAACCGTTCTATTTTGATTCTTCGCAGAGTGCCAAGGGCATACGCCTTGGCTTTGATCCTGGAATGATGGATAATAAAGAAAACAAATACGATCTCGAAGCACTGTATGCAGCAGAAAAATCTGGAGCAATTCTTGTAGAAGCACCAATTCCTGATCTAGACCCCACTGTCATGCTTATTCCGCTGCTTGCTGAATCTGCTGCTGCATTTGAAGAATTTACTCGTTCGGGTGATGACGATGAACTTGTGTGGCAAGACGACGCTGCATGGCCAAACTCTTTCAGGCAAGCTTGGTTTATTCCTGCGATTGAACATATACAAGCAAGCAGACTACGAAGAAAGATGCAGGAACAAATGCACACTTGGATGAATGAATCGTTCGATGCATTCTTAACTCCATCTTTTTCAAACTTACTTTTGTTAACAAACGGAACAGGCCACCCTTCGCTTGTACTTAGAACTGGAATGCCACATGGAAAGCCTACGGGCACAACGCTTATTGGAAGGTTGTTCGATGAGGGCACGATTTGTAGGCTAGGCATGGCTATGGAGTCAAAATTAGATGTTTCTGGTATTCGACCATCATTTTCTATGTAAAAGAGGATAGTTTTTACTCGCCTTGAATAATGATTAGCCTTACACTAATTTAATGCGTATACCTACTATATTTTTGTGTTCTGTTGCGTGCATTGCAAGCACAACAATCGTTCAAAATGTTTCTGCTCAAATGGCGCCTATTTCTGATTATTTCGTTCGCTCGTACATTTCGAGTGGGCCACAAATAAACACAACTGCGAAGCCTGACGTTCTGTTCTCGCATGCAGTTCGTATGCATGACGCGTCCTCATTTCAAATTGCCTTTGGAAGAACATTGTTACCCGAAGGCACCAAACTTAGAATGACTTCGTACTTTGATGGTGCTACCCAACATCTGACTGCATCTGCTTTGCGGCAGTGGAATAATAAAAGCGCATGGTTTAACGGATCGCACGTACTTGTTGAGTTGATTGCAGAACCAAACTCTACAGCTGCTCACGTGACCATCGAAGGCGTCATGATGATTGAGCAATTCATAGATGAAGATCGTTCCATTTGTGGCTCAACTGATGACCGGGCATTAAGTTATGAAAACAGAGATGCTCGAGCGTTGCCAATTGGTTGCTCTGCTTGGATTATAGATGATCCCAATCACACGTTGCTTACTGCTGGTCATTGCACTGAGGGTGGAATCGGCGATGTTGCCGTTATTGAATTTAACGTGCCACTAAGTGACGCTAACGGAAACCTTCAACATCCTGGACCAGAAGATCAATATGCATCAGATGTGGAATCATTGCAATCTAACTATGCAACAATCGGTAATGACTGGGCTTACTTCGGTTGTTTTCCAAATACTGAGACGGGCCTCACCCCCTACCAAGCGCAAAATGATTATTACGTTTTATCAAGCGCTGCTCCACCCGTGAACGGACAACAAATTACAATCACTGGTTTCGGCTCAACAAGTAGCCCAGTGTCACCAACGTATAACCAAGCACAAAAAACACATACAGGTCCATATGCTCAGTTAAATGGCACTTCAATCGCATACCAAACTGATACCTCGGGTGGCAATAGTGGTTCTGCTGTGTTAAATGAATCGACTGGTGAAGCTATTGGAATTCATACAAATGGTGGCTGTTCCTCTAGTGGTGGAGAAAACTGGGGCTGTGCGATTCATAACTCTGGCTTGCAAGAGGCTCTAGCAAATCCGCAAGGCGTTTGCGTACCTAACATTTTGATCTATTCGTTCGCGAATGGATTTCCTGATCAAGTAGGCCCAAATAATCCATTTTCAATCCCGTTTACAGTTTCCCCAGGAAACGAAGACCCACTTTCAAACTCAGTAGAAGTTGTATTAACAGTGAACGGAGATACTGAATTTCTTGGCAATCTTCACCAAGGCGGAAATGAGTTCGAAGTCATGCTTCCTGCGTTTCAATGCGGGGACACTATTGAGTATTACTTCAAAGCACAAGGCAACGAAGGCACGTGGGTTCATTACCCATACGATGCTCCTGCAACAAAACTTTCTCTTGCAGTAGGCGATTTTGTTGATGGAGTCATTTTACAAGAGAGCTTCGAAGATGGAATTCCAAACGACTGGAGCGCATCAGGATTCTGGGCAGCAACTGAATCGTGCATGCCAAGCGGAGATTGCGACGGTGGAGCAGCCGCGTACTTTGGTGTAACTGATGGATGTACATACGAAGACCCAAATACAGCAAGTGGTGCATTGCAAACAAACCAAATATCAATTGCAGGTCATGATGGTGCCATAGTTCTCTCATTCTGCTCAGCATTGGAAACAGAAGATAATGATTCCTATGATTTAGCAGAACTCTTTGTAAATAACATTCTTATTGATGAACTCGACGATTCTTCAGGCTGGCAAGAATACGAATACGTACTCGACGTCAGCGGTGACTCGTTACAAATTGAATGGCGCTTTAACTCAGTTGACAATTTGTACAACAATTTTCGTGGCTGGCATATAGATGGCATACAAATTATTGCTCAAACTCTTGAGTGTAACGACATTGCAACTTGCCCTGCGGATTTAAACGACGATGCAACTGTCAATGTTACTGACTTACTTATTGTGATTGAGCAATGGGGAGAAGAGGACTCCCCCGCAGATATATCAGGCGATGGCGTCGTTGATGTAACGGACTTGCTTGCAATAGTTGGCGCTTGGGGAGCTTGTTAGAAATATAACTGTGAGCACTTCACGATTCAATTGTTATATATTGGGCGTCATGCAAGATGGCGGCTTGCCTCACATGGGGTGCAACAAGAACTGTTGCAATAGTGCTAGAGCAAATGGAATTGAGTTATTCCCTGCTAGCCTTGGTATACACGACACCAAGACAGACAAGCTGATGCTTGTGGATGCAACACCGGCTATCGCTAAGCAAGTGTCTTTACTTCATACACTTTCTAATGTGCCCGAAGCAAACACCTTGTTTGATTCTCTTTTGCTTACACACGCGCACATGGGCCATTACGCAGGATTAATTCAACTTGGAAAAGAGAGTTGCAACAGCAACGCAATCCCAACTTTTACTTCTGAACGCATGAGCGATTTCATTGTGAATAATAATCCGTGGTCACAATTGCAAAAAGACAATAATATTGCTATTCAAACATTTAATGGCGCGCAAAAGAATGAAACTTTTGCGCCACTAGATGGCTTACAAGTTAAGGCAATTGCTGTCCCCCATCGTGAAGATTTCAGTGATACGTTTGCATTCAAAATATCTGGCGCGGACAAAACTATTTTATATGTTCCAGATATTGACCATCTTAATGACGCTACGCTTCTTGGCAACCTGTTCGATGACGTTGACATTGCGTATATTGATGGCACTTTTTATGACGAGAATGAATTGCCAAACCGCGACATCAAAAAAATACCCCATCCCTTCATAGTTCGTAGCGTGGAGATTCTTCAACCCTACGCAGACTCCAATCCCGGCATGATTCGCTTCATTCATTTGAACCATTCGAATCCGGCTCTGACTGACAAACGTCTACAGGTCGAATTGCACCAAAAAGGCTTCGGGATTGCTCTTCAAGGAGAGCAAGTCGCTTTGTAGTACTATTTACTTGTATTCACCCTAATTAAATGTATACTTGAAAATCATGCTCAATATAAAAATCACCACAACACTTTTACTACTCGGCTCAGTTGCACATGCAGAAACGCATTACGTTGCTGCAAATCCAATGAGCTTTTCACCAGATGTCATTTACGTCAACGCAGGTGATACCGTGCACTGGGATTACATCAGCGGTTTCAATCACACCGTCAGTACTGGAACCAACTGTCTTTGGGATGGGCTCTTCCATGAATCACTTGCGAGTTTTAATCCTGTTGTTGAATGGGTAATCCCAATGGATGCACCAAGTGAAATACCCTACATGTGCCTTCCGCATTGCAATACTGGAATGACTGCGATGATTTACGTTACGCATCCAGAACCAACTTGTCCTGCTGATATCAACAGCGATGCATTTGTCAACGTGAGCGATTTACTAATGGTCATTGATCAATGGGGCTTGAACGGTTCTGCTGACATCACTGGCGATGGAATTGTAAACGTCAGTGATTTACTTGAAGTTGTTGGCAGTTGGGGCGCTTGCGATTAAATAGTCATCGCGACTACTCATTACACCAAAACTATGAACAAAAGGTGGGGACCTGCAAAGGTCTCCACCTTTTTCGTTCTACATGTAGGTATCAAATAGAAATAGAAGCCCGAAAACCTACCAAAAAGCAGTTCTGATTTTGCAATTGCAATAGTCAAAACCATGTCGCTCTTCATATTGAATTCGCTAAATGGCACTGAATACAATCAGTTGATGTATTGGTTCTCTATAAATGCTAGGTCTAGGTGAACTCCGCGAATGTATGGTTGCTCCCCTGCATCCCAATGTCCGTATGTCGCAGTAAAAATAGTCCCATCAGGCAAACACTGTACTCCAGGGTATGCGCAATCCCAACTATGTTGGTTGTCTGAAAGTCGAAGTCGATACTCGCCCTCACCGCCATTTTCTAAATTTTCAAACGAGCCAACCCACGCTACCCAATCACCTGCAGTCGGACTTTGTGAATTCGTATCTCGAAAGGTGATAAACAAACGGCCATCGGTATCGTAGACCGCTTGGTGTCGATCGCCAGTAAGCGAAGCATTCATTTCCACAGGCGTTGACCATGTTTTACCTTTGTCTTCGCTAAAACAAATATGGCTGTTTTTTTTGCGGCTGTTTTCTCTAAGCAACATAGCAATACGCGAACCATCTGGTGAAGTAACTATACCGGGCTCGCAAAGATGTACGGAAGGGTCATGCGCTACAACTCGAGGCTCGCCCCATGTTAGACCGCCATCAGTTGAATCAACAGCGTATACATAAAACAAACCTGTCGCCTTACCACTGTCTGCAATGAATCTCCCATCGTCATGAAAGAACGTTGTGTACGAACCGTTTCCTGTTTCAAGGATGTCCGCCATACCGACGATTCCGCCATACTCACCAATTGGCTCTAGCTCTGACCAAGTTTCACCTTCGTCCTCGCTCATTGACATGCGAATGGGATACAAACTTGAAAACAGAATCAACCGTTTCACTCCACTTGCATCTGTCACTTGGTACATGTGCGGAGTTTCTTTTGAAGTTGACCAAGATGCTGGCACAGGCAATCTATCACTCCAAGTATGTCCGCTATCTGTACTCTTTTTCATGACAAGTTGCCCTTTGCCATGGCCTTTTGGGTACACGCACAATACGGTCTTCCCATCGTCAAGCAATACAGTCGTAGGGTGCCCAAGATATTGCCCCGCCTCTTTATCCACTGTCACTTGCCGTGTTGCGTCGTCTGCTAAATCCACTTGCTGGACAGGCCCAATAAGTTTTTGTACTGCGGGCAAAATCGCGTCCGCCCAAATTTCGTATCCTTGCTCAGATAAATGCAAATAGTCTGGCATAATTTCTCGACTGATAGTGCCCTCTTGTTCTATGAAGTGTTGACCGATTGGTAAGAATGTCACGCGGTCATCTTGTATGTACGTTGCTTGCAAGGCTTGATTTACTTGTAGAATCGAGCCGCGCATGCCGTTAAAGTTTTGTCCCCGAGGGAAAATATCTAAAAGAAGCACGTGTATATTTGGTAATTCAGATTTCAATTGTTCGACAATTGCGTTCACGCCGTCTAGAACTACTGAGGGAGAATCTTGGTCTTGTTGGCCAAAGTTATTTGTTCCAATCATCACGACTGCAACGTCAGGTTGCAAACCATTCAAATGACCGTTTGCTAAACGCCACAATACATGTTCCGTCCTATCTCCACTGATGCCCAAGTTTATTGATTTCAAGGGCGTGAAGTTTTCTTGCCAAACTTCAGCACCATTGCCTTCCCAGCCTTGTGTGATGGAATCCCCAATAAAAATAACATTTGCATCACTACCATGAGTATCAACATCGGCTTGAAGCTGAGCAGTCCGTTGTATCCACCAATCTGTATCTCGCGGAACAGGCATAGTAGAACTTAGGTCAGGAGCAAGGCATAAGATAACGGTAATAAGTGAGGTAATCATCTAATGCAGTATAGATACATTATTTGTTCTTACGAGCAATTTGCTTTCGTTTCGATTCACTTAACTCTGTTTTGCGGATTCGAATGTCGTCTGGTGTAATTTCAACTAACTCATCGTTTTGGATATATTCCAACGCCGATTCCAAAGTAATATCACGCGATGCTTTCAATACAGTCGTAGCCTCTTTGTTTGCTTCTCGGACATTCGAAAACGCTTTCCCTTTGACAACATTTACTTCTAGGTCGTTATCGCGGGAATTTTCACCGACAATTTGACCGCCGTAAATAATCTCTTGCGGTTCAACAAAGAGCACGCCACGTTGAGAAATATTAAGCATTGCATACGTTGTTGCTTGCCCAGGAGCGGTTGCAATAAGAACACCGTTTGCTCTTCTGTACATTGTTGTTCGAACTGGTGCGTATTTATGGAAGCAGTGATACATCACAGCTTCTCCACTTGTTGCTGTCAACATGTGGCTTCGTAATCCAATCAAACCACGAGCTGGTATTTCGCATTCGATATGCATTCGGTCACCGCGTTGGTCAAGCGACTGCACCTCGCCACCACGGATTCCGAGCAATTCCATTGCAGAACCGACATGTTCTTCATCAACGTCTATGGTGAGCATCTCGATAGGCTCGCACTTTACGCCATCTATATCTTTTTCAATTACTTGCGGTCGACCTACAGTTAACTCATAGCCTTCACGACGCATGTTTTCCAGAAGAATTCCAAGGTGCAGCAATCCGCGACCAGAAACTTTAAACTCTTCTGCACTATCGCCTGCTTCAACGCGAAGTGCAAGGTTACTACGAAGTTCCCGCTGCAAGCGATCAGAGATTTGTCTTGATGTAACAAATTTTCCCGAAGTGCCCGCGTTCGGCGAATCATTTACTCGAAACAACATATGCAACGTTGGCTCGTCAACTGCGATGCGTGCAATTGGGTTTGGCTGTTCGGGGCACGCTATTGTGTCGCCAATTTCAAAATCGCCAATGCCTTCAACTGCACATAAATCCCCAACGGAGACAAGTTCAGCTGGCGTTTTACCTAAATCTTTAAATCGATATAACTTTTGTGCCCGTGCTTGGCGGTGTGAGTGCTCATGACAAATAGTTACGGCTTGCCCAGCTGAAAGCGCGCCTGCCATGACACGACCAATTGCGATACGGCCTGCATAAGGAGAGTAATCTACACTTGCAATAAGCATTTGTAAGGGCACATCCGCATACCCTACGGGCGCAGGAAGATGCGACAAAATAGCGTCAAGCATCGGTTGCATATCGCCCTCGTGAACGCCTTCTTTTGTTGTTGACCAGCCATCTCGGCCTGAAGCATAAATGACTTGAAAATCTAGTCGCTCATCGCTTGCATCAAGCGCCACAAGTAAGTCAAACACTTCGTCTACGACTTCTTCAACACGAGCGTTCGGGCGGTCGCATTTATTTACTACTACAACAATTGGAAGGTCGAGCTCTAATGCTTTGCCAAGCACAAATCTAGTTTGTGGCATCGGTCCTTCGAACGCATCAACTAAAAGCAACACGCCATCCGCCATTTTAAGAACACGTTCCACTTCACCGCCAAAGTCTGCGTGACCAGGCGTATCTATAATATTTATACGGCATGTCTTATTCGCATGCTCTCCACTAACTGGCCGGTATGTCACAGCACAGTTTTTAGATGTTATCGTAATGCCCCGTTCTTTTTCGAGGGGATCTGAATCCATGATGCAATCTGCTTCGGCTCGATTCAATATCATAGCACCGCAAAAAGCGAGCATCGAGTCAACCAAGGTAGTCTTGCCGTGGTCGACATGCGCAACTATCGCTACGTTTCTGAGATTTGGATCCGCTGTATGAAGCATAATTGTATTCCTGCAAAAAGTGAAGGTAGCCCTGTATTCTACCTTAACAAGGAGGGTCTAGTATGGTGTCTAAAATGGGGTCTGGTACACTTAAGGGATACAGCCCTCTAAAAGCAGGAAATAAAGAAACATGGCAAACCGAAGTGGAAATTTGAACGAAACAATGCAAACATGGATAAGAGAACACGCATGCCGACCTTCCGATGCACTTTCTCGCCTTTGCGAGAAAACTCTACTCCTTGAAAATGGAGAAATGCTCACCTCACCAGAGCAATTGCAGCTCCTTGGTTTTCTAGCAAAATCAATAGATGCGAAACATGCCATAGAGGTTGGAGTCTTCACAGGCGCGAGCGCTATCGCTATCGGAATGGCGTTGCCAACCGATGGGGTACTCATAGCATGCGACTTGACTGATGAATACCTACCTCTTGCAACCCAAGCTTGGGATGATGCCGGCCTCCGTTCTGTTATCCAACCACGCATCGGCCCTGCCCTTGAAACATTGCAGGCACTGGTAGACGATGGAAAACAACACTCGTTTGACTTTATGTATATAGACGCAGACAAAATTAATAGCAAAAACTATTATGAACTCGGTGTACAACTTGTTAGACCAGGCGGAATAATCGCCATCGATAACATGTTTTACGGCGGTCAAGTAGCCGACCCAACTTCTACAGAGCCGAATGCAATTGCAATGCGTGCGTTAGCTGATTTCCTTCTTGCAGACACCAGAATTGACTACGCACTCATCCCCATAGGCGATGGGCTATCCCTCTCTCGCCCGATATAACACAAATACATTGGTTTCTATTGACCGAGTACAATACTCGCCATGCGATTTTTGATTTATCTACTTGTCATTGCTAGCCTTATTAGTTGCAAATCTATTGAACGTGCTGGCGAAAACCCTCGTGCTGTCCGTTCAAATAGCAAATATCCAGGCGAAGTTCCAAACATGCTCAAGGGTACTATCAAACAGCATGTAGCGTTGATGGGGTTTGACCCTGCAAAGGGCGACGCGTACGAACCTGCTATTGCAACGGGATATGGAATAGTTGTTGGCTTGAACGGTAATGGCTCTAACGAGATGCCACCACAAGTTCGAGCCCACCTGATGGCTGACTTAGCTCGGAGAGGGCTTGGTGAATCAACGCGTGGCTGGGGAGATTTAACTCCCCAGCAACTTCTCAATTCCGAAGACACTGCAGTTGTCATCGTTGAAGCGGTTATTCCGCAAGCGGCATCTGGAAGAAAACCATCACGAGCCGGTGCAGACAGAAACCACCCGTCACTGAGTGGTACAAAGTTTGACATACACATCACCGCAGAACCAAGCAGCTCGACCACTAGTTTGGAAGGCGGGCATTTAATGCACACATTCTTACGGCTTGGTCAACTGTCTACCGGAAAATCACAGGCTCGAGAAGTTGCTGTAGCAAGTGGTAGTTTATTCATTAACCCCTTCGCAGATTCAAGTACAGCTTCGGGAGTAAGTATCACTAGAAATTCCGGTCGCATCCTTGAAGGTGGCGAAGTTTTATACAACATGCCTATGCGCCTTGTGTTGATAGACCCAAGCCATGCTCGATCATCCATGATCCAAACCGCAGTAAACCGCGTGTTTCCAGAAGAATTCGGTCAAGATGGACCAACAGCCCACGGAATAAGCGATGAGCAAGTTGAGATTAGGGTCCCTCCATCATGGAAGGATGACGTTCCTGCATTTATGGATTTAATGACCCACATTACAATTCGGTCGCAAAAACCAGAGTCTGTTGCAATGTCAGTCAAGCGACTTTTGTTGCAAGACCCAAGCCCAAAGAATGCACACGCTGCAGCTTGGCGATGGCGAGCGATAGGCGTACGGTCATTGCCGATTGTTAGACAATTATACGATCATCCAGATGAACTTCCAAGACTCGCAGCACTTCGTGCGGGTGGCGGACTCGCAGACCCACTCAGTGTTCCGTATTTAATTGAAATGGCGACTTCAGAAATTGGTCTTGGCTCGCGCCTTGATGCTATTGATTTGCTGAGTAACATGCCATCTGATTACCGTATTGAAGTTGGACTTCGACCGCTTCTAGACACAAACGATTTAGAAATTCGATTACGTACAGCAGAAGTGTTAGCCGATCGACAAGACCCTGCCATAAAACAATACGTAGTGAATAAAAAGTTCAATCTTATTCTCGTCCCTTCAAGCCACAACATGGTGTACGTCACCCAAACGGGCTGGCCTAAGATCATTTTGACTGGCGACATAGAAATTGAACGGCCACTCACACTTTCCGCTTGGAACAATCACTTGATTGTAAAAGACTCTGAAGAGGAGTTTAAAGTAGATGTGCGGTATCAAAAGAGTGACAAGCACAATACTGTACATCAAACAGTAAACGCAGATCTGCCAACGTTCACTATGTTCCTTGCTCACCTAACAACTCCAGAAGACCCAGCACCTGGTTTAAACTTATCCTACAGCAGAACTATTGGCGCAATCCATGCATTGTGGAAGCAGAATTACTTGAACGCTGACTTTAAAGTAGAGCAAGACAGACTTCTTGCTGCAATCCAGCGATTAAAAACCGAGACTTCCTATACCCCCCGTCCAGACTTTAGAAACGAAGATCCAGCTGATGGCGATGACCGTTTTCTTCTCGAAAACGACTCTTCACCCATGAAAAAGAACTAATCCAAGCCACAAACGCTCCTTTTTGCCTTTCTGATTGAAATAACGCATATTTTAACCTTGGGTAATCGCAAAAATAACGGTAGTATAGACTTCAACGTACCCCTTCTAGGGTACTTGAAGTGGCTTCAGGATGGAGCCGTGGCATAAGACAGGAGGTCTTTCTTTATATGCGTCTATCTAAAATTACAATCGCTGGTTT
>TARA_B110000495_G_scaffold127560_1_pt1 | contig 13076 bp, 8 predicted proteins | sample TARA_B110000495 | Tara Oceans TARA_B110000495 (sample SAMEA4398219) | marine metagenome | biome: Polar Biome; feature: [MES] marine water layer (ENVO:01000295) within the mesopelagic zone...; material: water (ENVO:00002006), including particulate matter (ENVO:01000060) such as...... | reverse complement strand
TTTGATGAAAAATCCGTTCGGAAAACTTGGAAAAATGAAACAGGGATAATTGTTGAAACTGTCCAATCAATTTTAGAAAAACATGAAAATTGGACAACTGAATCATTAGAAGAAACATTGAAAACATTTATGGCGGAAAACGACTTGGGATTCGGTAAGGTGATGAAACCGATTCGACTGGCACTTTGTGGAACTGTAAATGGTCCATCTCTTTTTGCAATCATGAGCTTAATTGGGCAGGATACTTGTTTTCGAAGAATTAGCCATGCATTAGGCACATTATAAATAATATGATTGAAAAAACAACAGACTCCGTGAATTTTATTCAAAAAATCATTGATGAAGATAATGAATCAGGGAAATGGGATAACCGTGTTCACACTCGATTTCCTCCAGAACCAAACGGTTACCTACATATTGGTCACGCTAAATCCATTTGTTTAAATTTTGGGATTGCGGACAAAAATGATGGCAAATGTAATCTTCGATTTGATGATACGAATCCGACGAGAGAAGAGAATGAATATGTTGAATCCATTATTGAAGACGTGAATTGGCTGGGATTCGATTGGGAAGACCGCCTGCTTTATGCATCTGATTATTTTGATCAACTTTTTGAATTTGCGATGCAATTAATTAAATCTGGAAAAGCATACGTTTGTGATCTTACAGGTGAAGAAATTCGTACTACCCGTGGAAACCTAAAAGCTCCTGGAACAGAAAGTCCTTTTCGAAATCGATTTATTGAAGAAAATATTGAATTATTTAATCAGATGAAATCAGGAAATTTTGGAAATGGCGAAAAAGTCCTTCGAGCAAAAATTGATATGGCTCATCCAAATTTAAATATGCGCGATCCTGTTATGTATAGAATCCTTCACGCATCACATCATAGAACCGGTGATGAATGGTGCATTTATCCCATGTATGATTGGGCTCACGGATTAGAAGATTCGCTTGAAAAAATAACCCATTCGATTTGCACATTGGAATTTGAAGATCACCGCCCACTTTATGATTGGTATTTGGATCAATTAGATGTATTTCATCCTCAACAAATTGAATTTGCTAGATTGAATTTGAACTTTACCATCATGAGTAAACGAAAATTGAAAAAACTCGTGGATGAAAACCATGTGGATGGATGGGACGATCCTAGAATGCCAACCATTTCTGGATTAAAACGGAGGGGCTATTCACCTGAATCTATCCGGAATTTTGCTGAGGATGTTGGGGTTACTAAACGAGATTCGATCATTGATGTGGTCCGATTAGAGAATGCACTCCGTGAAGATTTAAACAAAAGAGCACCACGCGTTTTAGGGGTATTGAATCCACTTAAGGTAGTCATTACAAATTATCCAGAAAATCATACCGAAATGATGGAAGCGGTAAATAATCCAGAAGATCCATCTACTGGGAAACGAGAGATCCCATTTTCTAAAGAACTTTATATTGAGCAAAACGATTTTATGGAAGATCCGCCACGGAAATTTTTTAGACTGGGACCCGGACGAGAAGTTCGACTTCGTTATGCATATTACATTACCTGTACGGATACGATTAAAAACGATAAAGGCGAGGTAGTGGAACTTCGTTGTACTTACGATCCTGAAACGAGAGGAGGCTCATCACCTGATGGAAGGAAAGTAAAAGGGACGATTCATTGGGTTTCTGCGAATCACGCTGTAGATGCACATGTGAGATTGTATGATAGACTATTTTTGAAAGAAAACCCCGATGATGGAGATAATTTTTTACAATATATAAATCCAAACTCATGTACCTTATTGGAAAATGTTAAACTCGAACCTAGTTTGGCAATTCCTGAAAATATAACTTACCAGTTTGAGCGGAATGGCTATTTTGTCAAAGATGAAAAAGATTCATCCGAGAATCAACTTATTTTCAATCGCGCAGTCTCATTACGGGATTCTTGGGCGAAATTCTTAAAACAAAGTGGACATTAATTCTATATGATTTTGGGCTGGATTAAACCGTTGAATACCCCTAACTTGACTTCATGAAACCGACCCCACGGATGCGGAAAATCCTTTTATATTTACTATTTTTCTCTACACTTTTTGGAAGAGACTCCTACACATATGTGTATCTTCTTCCTTTTGACAATATCCAAAATGATCCTGCGGTTGAGTGGATTGCTGCCGGATTAACCGATATGGTTTCCCAAGAATTGAATAATAATTATGGGATTCGGTTGAAAACAAAAGATGATTTAGAAATCATTATGAATGACAGGGCGCTTATGTTAAAGCAACCGCGTGGGTCCAGAAATCTTCTTGTTCTTGGGAAATATAATCGTCAATTGGATAATATTAATGTTTCAATACAGATTGTTGATGTGGCCACTTGGGAAGAATTAGGTACCAGACAAATCACCGAAGTTTATACACAGATACCATCCTTGAACAAAGCTGTGGGAACTGTGATTAATCAACTTATCTCACCCTATCTTCCAACGCCACCGGTTGCAAAAGTTTCACCGTTCCCCACATTCTCTGAACCTAAAGTCACTAATAAACGTCATCCAATATCTGTTCGATCAGAAAACGTAGCTTCAAATCTGGATCAGCAATTAGCAGACTTAGAAGCTTCAATGGATATTCTTCTTGGAGCAAGGCAACGGAAAAAGGAGAATGTTCGAACAGTAAATTCTCCAAAATTTAAAGCGGGTGAATGGTCCATGGATTTTGATGTGGATGAGAAAGTTGAAGATAATCCTGAGAATGCTGGAAATACTCGAATGCTTTCTAGTGTATTGGATCAATTATTATCGAATCCTTACGATGTTGAATTGCAAAGACCTGAATTTGAATATCACGAAGACGATGAATTATATATGACAGTTCGTTTTCCGGTTGTTTATAAGTTGAAAGACAAAATTATTAAAGATATGTTGGAAACATTACCTTACACTGGATTAGAGCAAAATGGGTCATTAACTATTTTTTATTTTGACAGAACATCCTTTAATTTTCCTGAAAAACATGTAGAGTCCATAAAGTCAGGAACCTTCAGAATTGTACCCATTATGAGAATTTTTGATCAAAATCGAAACACGTTAATTATTGTGGCTGATACACCTGAAAGCTATTGGCATTCGAGAACAAGTGATAAAGTTTTATATAGCCCTCAACACCAATTTTCACCGCTAATTGATTTCGCCGTGGGAGGGTGGTCTATGCAGATTGCTATGGAAACTGTAGAAATTCAGGCTATTTATGAATTTATTCTACCTGTGTCTGAAGTTGAATCTTTGAGTAATGTTAGTTTGAAGTTCGTTAATGAAGATGAGCTAAAGTTATATCTCGATCCAATTTTATAAATAAAAAAAACAAAATGAATTTTGGGGACATAAACTCATGAGAAAAATATTTTCATTATTAATGCTTTCATCCATTTTTGCCCAAAGGCTTGATCCGGTGGATTTGGCAATTTAAGAATTGCTCACTACGGTTTAATCTGCCGCTTATATCATTAATTTTCTCCTTAAATAAATTGAGTAATTTTTAACTCATTCCCGTTAAAATTACAAAGGAAATCAATTCCAATTAATCATACGTACAGGTCTTGTTTATGAAAAAATATTTCTTCACTTTTTTATTTTTATGTTATGGTGTGCTTTTTGCCACTGATAATGTAGTTGGAACAACCATTCCAGATTTAAAACTAAACCTACTAGATGGAGAGAAAACATCAATTCATGAATTATTAAAAGACGGACCAGTCATGATTGATTTTTGGGCCACATGGTGTAAACCATGTAAAAAAGTAATGAGATATTTGGATCAGTATCATCAAGAATATTCTGAACAAGGGTTTAAAGTCTTAATGATTAATCAAGATACTCCCAGATCTATGGGGAAAGTAAAATCTTATATACGTAGCCAAAAACACGAGTTCATTGTTGCGCTTGATCCGAATCAACAAATTGCTAAAAAATTGAATGGTCAAGTTATGCCCACCTTAATTCTTGTAGATCAAGATGGTTCCATTAAATGGAGACATCAAGGATATATACCTGGGGAAGAGGTGGAAATTGAAAGACAAATTAAATTATTAATTCAACCTGATTCGTCTGAATCCTGAAATGAAAAAACTATTACCAATCGTTTTCATCTTGTCATCCTTGTTCGCAAATGATATTGATTTTAACGCCGCACTTTCAGCAAACTACGGCGATAATTATGATTTCTATTCCTATTCTGAAAATCGATTAGATCTAAACTTTTTTTATAATGATTTACAAGGTTGGATTCAATATGAATATTCAAATCCACCTGATGTTGGATTTCCGATTAATGATATTAGAAAATTCAGAATTGAATATGCCTTAAATGATGTAACAATTAAATTTGGTGATATTTATGAATTTTGGGGACGAGGACTCGCTTTAAACCAAATTGATGACCAAATCACTAACTTTGATAATGGAACACGCGGATTATTTTTAAGCTATTCAAATGGTCCATTATCATTAAGCCATTTAAATGGGAATTCTAGTATTTGGTTATTTGGAGACGATTTGAGAACACCCTTTTATAACAATTCCCATAACATGTCAGGAAATCAATTCCAATACGATTGGAACAGTTTTTCTTTAGGATTAACCCAATTACAAAGTAATGAAACTCATCAAAAACTTTTTGGTGATAAAGCATTTATAAATCACAGGCTAAATGGAATATATGGTTCGTGGATGGCAACAAATGCAGATTTCTTTTTTGAATATGTGGACAAAGTTTCTACAGAAAAAACCGACCTTTTTTATGAAGTGGCCCATGATTCACTCAAAGAAGGACATGGCGTTTATGGAAATCTAAATCTGTACTTGGGTAATTGGGGATTCTCCACAGAATATAAACGATATGCATTTGACAAAGGACATTCAGATTTTACAGCAGATGATTATGGCAATAGAATCGAACTCCAAATGATGCCAACCTTGGGAAAAGAACAAAATTCTACACTTCTTGGCCGCGTAGCACATAATTACAATTTGAATGATGAACGTGGCGTTCAATTTGAAGTCAATGGATCCTTATTAGATAAATTAACTCTTACTGCACAATACAGCCATTTAAGTCGGAATAACAATTGGCAATCCGTTACACTTGCTGATTGGGAAGATAGTGCAATTTCAAACTATTTACCGAGCTCTAACCCATCTTCTTTGCCGTATTGGGAAAATTATCAAGAAATTAGCGGATATGGACTTGGAGATAAATTATATTTCAAACTTGGCCGTGGCAATAACAAAGAAATTATTAAAGCAATGCGATATTTTAGTGGAACACAAGTGAATACTATTCTAAATGAGATTTGGACGAAAGATACAACTGATTTTTATGGGTACTTGATAGTTGATTCCACTTTAACCATTGATACCAGTTTTAGTGATCCATATAATGTTGAAGCAAAAATGTGGCAAGAAGCAAAATCATTTACCATTCCTATGGAAATAAACTATTCGTTTAATAATAATTATACATTTGGAATTGGATTTCAATATCAAGAAAGAACAAAAAATAATATTACGAAAGGGAATTCTAGAACGTATAGTTATTCCGATTCTGCGTGGACACTAATTAAAGTGAATGATCCTGATTCAATGGTTTATTCAAGAGATACTCAATTTTTAATTAATGAAAAAAAATTAAAGACTCAATATAACCGGATGATTTATGTTACCTTAAGTAAGGCACCAACTTGGTCTTTTACTATTACACATGATTGGACCAATGGTTTTGACGGCCCCACGACAGTTGACCCATATTATAATCCATTAGAAGCATTGATATTTGGTGATTTAAAATATTTCACCGGAGAAAGGAATCGAATTGAGCCACCCAATTTTATTCAGAAAAGATGGGTGTCGGCAGAATTGGCCTATAATATTACTTCTTCTCAAAGAGTCTCAGTTATGTATGGCTCAATTCAGGGAGGGTTATTTTGCAGTAATGGAATTTGTAGATTAATTGCTCCATTTAATGACGGTATTAAATTTTCATACAGTGCCATATTTTAGGAATTGATTATATGCACAAAAATTTGTTAAATTTAAACACAATAAACCATAGGATAATATCATGAATAAAAAGCTTTTACCTCTTATTTTAATTATTACAAATGCTTTTGCTTTACCACTTCAAGTCGGGGATACGTCTCCAAACTTTACAACCCCAATTTGTGCCAATGGAACTGGTGATTTTGATCTATATACAGAATGTAACGGTGCAGAAAATGGTGGTTTATTTAAAGTCACTTGGATTACTCTTTTTGCATCTTGGTGAGGACCCTGTCAATCGGAGGCTCCGATTTCAGAAAGTGTCTGGCAAAGTTATCTTCAACAAGATGTTCCGTTAGTTGTGGTTGCAAATGGTTTTGATTATGGCACTTACTCTTGCACGGGATGGGCGGATGCATTTGGCATAACTTATCCAATTATTGATGGTGATGCTAATTCAGCTGCTTGGAATATGTACGGTGAGGGTTATATCCCTCATAACGTAGTCCTAGATCATAATATGGAAGTTGTTTACACTTCATCTGGATTTGATCAAGCTGCAATTATGGCTGCCATTGATGCTGCACTTGAAAATGTTCCAATGGATTTGGATAATGATGAAATCAATGATGCCGTTGATAATTGCCCAGAAGACTATAATCCTAACCAAGAAGATATCGATGGTGACGGTGCAGGTGATGCTTGTGATATTTGCGATAATGCAAATGTATGGGTTATTGGAAATGTAGATGGCAATGTTGACATGGACGGGAATGCTATGATAAACGTAATGGATATCTTACGTGTGGCTGACATTGTTGTTGGTGATGAAGAAGAGAGTTGTGGATACGAAGCAGCGAACATTAACGGGGATAATCATATTAACGTCATTGACGTTATTACGTTAGTCCAATGGGTTTTGAGAGGACAAACAACACCAGAAGGAGTCCCACCATCTGAAGGCTCATTTAAAATTCTTCATTCCGATTTGGGGCACAAAGCTATCATAAGCAGCGAAGAGGAAATAAGTGGATTTCAATTTGAAGCATCTACTTTAGAATTCTCTGAAAATGATTTAGATGGTATTGAATTGCCCGAAGGATGGAGTATGACATATTCTGAATCTTCAGATCAATTCAAAGTTGTCATTTTTGATGGAACTGGACAAAATCCACAATCAAATGTTGAATTTACTGTTCCGGATATTTCTCCAACATCCATAATGAATACTGTTGTTGCTAGCTCAAATGCAGGAGAAATAAGAGTTCAATTTTCTGAATCAAAAGAAATTCAAGGTATGCTAATTCCAGATTCACCCAAAATTGAAAAATTGTATCCAAATCCTTTTAATCCATCTTTATCTATTTCATTTTTAATTCCTAATGAAGCTAACACAAGTGTAACTGTTTATAATACATTGGGTGAAGAAGTAGATGTGATTGTTCCGAGCCAAATGACTAACGCTGGATTTTATACACATTATTGGGATGCTAAGAATCAACCATCAGGCATGTATTTGATTCAAATTAAATCGGGTAATAAAATTGATACGCAAAAAGCAATTCTAGTAAAGTGACTTTTAAATATTAATCAAAAAATGCTAAAAAAAGGTGGCAATACTAATTGCCACCTTTTTTGTTAACAAAAATTATATAATTTATTAATGGAACTATTTAAAATTGGAAATATAAATTTAATATTCTGCCTATTAACCGGTGGCGTTTTTGGGCAAGCCAATTTTATATTTGATAATATTTCAGTCCAAGATGGGTTATCTGAAAGTACCGTAAAAGTCATTTTTGAAGACCATAATGGTTTTATTTATTTTGGTACCGAAAATGGATTAGATTTTTATAACGGATATGAATTTTTGAATTATCAAATGAATGCGTTTGATGAATCGTCAATCCTCGGGAATAATATTTCCTGTATTTTCGAAGATTCAAACAATATGATTTGGATTGGCTCAGAATTGGGAGTTAGCAAATTTAATCCCAATACCAGACGGTTTTCACGACCTGTAAAATTAAATGAAAAAGATGCATCAGTATTCATAAACCCTGAAACCATCGCTGAAGATAGCTATGGAAATATTTGGGTAAAATTGTCAGAAAGTCATTTTATTTTTCAAGTGAATTCGTCAAAAGATTCAACTCGATGTTTGAATTGTGAACCGAGCGATTTGTTAAATAAAACATCTATTCAAACCCTTTATGGAGATGATAATAAAAAGATATGGTTCGGGACAGACTCAGGATTATTTTATTTTGATAATGAAAAAGATAAAATTGTCACTTTCAAAGCTAATTCAGATTTATTTCAATCTCCTATAACTGCCATTGAAAATGGAAAAAATGGAGAATTGTGGATTGGAACGGAACAGGGAATAGGACTAATTAAAGCTGGTTCGAATAATGTTAGAATTTATACTGAAAAGACAGGTCTTAATTCAATTATCTCAAATAAAGTAAATGATTTGAATTGGGATAATGAAAAACAAGAATTATGGATCGCTACAAAAAATGGGATATCAATTTTTAATTCAGAAAAAAATACATTTCAGAATCTTCAAGAAACGCCTTATGCAAACAGCATTATTGAAAACGATGTTACTAAAATCCTTCTTGCGGAAAAATCTGGAAACCTTTGGTTTACAACTGAAAATTATTCGGGTTTCAATTGTTTAACAATGTCTTTCAATCCATTATATGGAGAAATTGATACGGCTTTTACGCATTTCGAACATGATCCAATTGATTCAAAATCTATTGCCGATAATGACATTTCAACTTTCATTGAAGATAAAGCAGGCAATGTTTGGATCGGAACTCGCCAAAATGGGATTAGTTTTCATGCATTTATAAAATCAAAATTTTTATCGATTCAAAATGATCCTGAAAATGAATGGGGATTAAAAAGCGATAAAATTTATTCAATAGCAACACTTTCTGACGGTTATTTATGGGTTGGCACAGATCAAGGACTAGAGTTATTATCGCCGGATGGGATAAGAGAATATGAATATGAAAAATCGACCTTAAAAATAAATCAAATAATGGATTTGGAAATTATTAATGATGAATTTCTTTGGGTTGCTTCCACAGAAGGATTACTGAAAATTGACTTAAATACAGATGAAATAAAACGATTCTCGTCCTTTAAAAGTGTCCCTGAAATAAACCGAATTCTTGAAAATGTTATTTATGATATTTTATTGGAAGAGAATGAGGTCCTTTGGTTAGGAACGGAGTCGGGATTAACGATTATTGACACAAAAAATGATTCTACTATAAATTATACATCTGAATTGGTTCCTCGTGTTATGTATAAAGACAATGAAGGAAATATTTGGTTAGGTACAGAAATAAATGGTCTTTATTTCTTACCTGCAGAATTAATTCCTGATGTGATGGCAGGAAATGATTTTGAAATAATAGGCCATATATTTGATGAAAGTATTACAGATGGAATCTCTTCTACAAGAATTACTTGTATAACACAAGACCTTGATGGTGTTATTTGGGTGGGAACTGCGAATGGTGGATTAAATAGATACCATAAAGAAGATGATTCATTTTCACATTATTTTATCCAAGATGGACTCCCGAGCAATTATATAACAGCTATCGCTGTTGATAAAGAGAATCATCTTTGGATTAGTTCAAAAAATGGAATTTCATTATTTAATCAATCAAGTCATTCATTCACTAATTTTAATTTATTCGATGGCATTGGAAATATCGATTATTTTCGCAACAGTTTTTCAATTAGTAGCAACGGAAATTTCTTTTTCGGCGGTCCAAAGGGAATTACGGTTGTTAATCCCAGTAGTATTCAATTCAATAATTATCAGCCACCGTGTGTAATTACCCGAATTAAAAAAACGTCCTTTGAAGATGTAGTTACAGAGGAATTCGGAGAGTCGAATAAGTCAATTGATATTAATCACAAAATCAAATCTTTCACGATTGATTTTGTTGCATTAAACTACCACAAGACGGAAAAAAATCAGTATCGATATAAATTGGATCCGTTGGATAAAGATTGGATTGATGCCGGGGATTTACGATTTGCTTCCTATAATAATTTGGGACGTGGATCCTATAAATTCAAAGTTCAAGGTTCTAACGATGATGGAGTTTGGAGTGCCACTGAAACTCTTGCGATTAGATTTATTCCTCATCCCCTTTTGAGTTATTGGGCGTTTGGTTTTTATATCGTAATTGGAGTTTTTGGCATTTTTGGTTTTACTCGTCAAAGAATGCAACAACAAATTCATGCTTTAGATGAAGAGAGACGAATTCAAGAAATGGATCAGGCTCGAGAATTTCAAATGTCTCTTATCCCACAATCTTCACCAGATTATCAGGATTATGAATTTGCATTTCATATGAAAACATCTACGGAGGTGGGAGGTGATTATTATGATTTTTTCCCCCAGGACGATGAATCACTTTATGTAGTAGTTGGAGATGCAACAGGACATGGTTTAAATGCTGGTATGATGGTTTCAATCACAAAAGCGGGGCTAGTTAGTACACCCATGGATTCACCAGCGAGTATAGTAAAGAATCTAAATCGCGCCATCAAATATATTGATTTGGGAACCAACAGAATGTCCCTGAATATGACTAAAATTAAAAATGGAACGCTTGAATTTACCTCGGCTGGTATGCCGCCTGGATACCTATATCGTCATAAAGATAAAACGGTTGAAGAAATTCTTATTTCGGGCTTGCCATTAGGCTCTATGAAAGAAATTGATTATGATCATCGAATATTCAACTTTGAATCTGGTGATGCTTTTGTACTTTTATCTGATGGACTACCTGAGTGTGTTAATCACGATGATATCATGTTAGATTATGATGCCATCTTGCAATGTACACAAAAGAATGGTCACCTAAATGCCCAAGGAATCATGGATTCTTTAATCGACTTGGGTGATTCATGGATGAATGGGTTAATGAACGAAGATGACATCACCTTGGTTGTAATTAAACGAAAATAATAAACAAAAAGAATAGGACATTATGATAAGAAAATTTTTACTCATCCCACTGCTTTTGACTTTATTAATAGGACAAGGAAAAGTCCCTAATGTACGATTGAAAATGTTAGATGGGAAATATGCTAAGTTGTATGATTTATTAAAGGATGGTCCCATGATTATTGATTTTTGGGCGACCTGGTGTGAACCATGTAAAAAGCAAATGCACCATTTAAATAAATTTCACAAACATTTCAAAGATACAGGATTCCGAGTATTAACTATTAATACAGATACCCCCAAAAGTATGGGGAAAGTTAAATCCTATGTTCGTTCGAAAAAATTCGAATTTATGGTGGCTGTAGATCCAAATAATCAAGTCATGAAAAAAATGAGAGTAAAACTTATGCCAACAACCATTTTGGTTGATACAGATGGCACAATAATTTACCGTCATCAGGGATATTTACCGGGAGACGAACGAGATATTTTAAAACATATCACTGATTATTTTGATAAGTCAGGTATTGCCTATGAGCCCTTAAACTTTGGTGAATCTAAAAACAAAAATAAAAAGGAAAAAATTGAAGTTGATTTTTAATCTATATCAGACTTTTATACTCAAATTTAATTTAGGTTAATTTTGGTAAATAATTCAGATTCTGTCCCTTTTCAATACTGTAAATTGAATATTCCGTCTTTAAATTTGAAGGCTATTTTTTAGATGATTCTTTTTATTTCAATTAGATTCTCTGTAATCAAGATCTTGATGTTGGATTACAGTTCCTAAATAGTCTGGTTAATTAAAAAATAAATGCGCCCGTAGTTTTCCGATAAATCGGGACAGGCAGTTTCGCTACGGACTCATTATTTAAAGATTTTAAATGCGCCCGTAGCTCAACTGGACAGAGTGTCTGGCTACGGACCAGAAGGTTGGGGGTTCGAATCCTCCCGGGCGTACCGTCGACAAACCCTACTTTACTGTGGGGTTTGCAGTATCTACTCGGTTTTACGATTTGATCATTCCAAAAAAATCATATAGAAAAAAATAATCATAACACAACAACACTTTAAAATTTTAAAATTCAAGACTAAGATATTTAGAAAATTGGCATGGCACAAGTTGTCACCAGACTCTAAGTTTTTAGCTGGTTTCATCCTAGAAAATCCTAAAAAAGATGCGTTTTTTATTAAATATTTCCCATTATTTTAAATTTGCGTCCCACAGAGCCGTATCCTTATATTCCGAGTGAGTAATTATACTCACGAGGTAAGTAAAAAACAAAAAACAGCAGGTGACTACTAGAGTGGTACATCCTGCGCGGAGTGTGACATGTCGGAAAGAATGATGATTTCTTTTCTAAAACGGTATGCCCAAACGATTCTTTGGGTCTTTTTGTCCCTGCTCATATTAGCACCGTCATCAAATCTTTACGCTCAAGATCCAGATGATATTGATGATGTTGAAGAATTCTTCGGCGATGATGATGAATATGAAGATGACGAATATGAAGACGATGAATACCTAGATGATGAAGAATATGAAGACGATGAGTATGAAGATGATGAAGAATATGAAGATGATGAAGATGAATACGAAGATGACGAAGAATTATCCGATGAAGCAGAGAATCTTGGATATACGATAGATTTACAAGGTGGATCACCACGGTTTGTAAATGAAAATTTAATAAATTGGGCATCAAATATTGATTTAAGAGGAAGCATCGAATTCCCCGTCCTTATGGACTTTTTAGGAATGAGATTCCGATTTGGTGCTGAAGTAGGTACATTTAGTTTTATAGATAAAAAGCCGCCTTATGAAGATACCTTTTCTGGTATTTCTGCTATGGGTTTAATGTCATTTCCTGCCGGACCTGGAAAGATTAAACTAGGCGCCGGGATTATTGGGGCCTCCCCAGGTTTTATGATGGAAGCAACTTACGGTTTTAAAGTAGGTGGAATTTTAGATATTCGAGGCGGAATTCGTTCAACAGAAGTCTTTAATGGCAAAACAACTGAATCGTTTGAGTTAGGTCATATTGGGTGGATGGATGG
>TARA_B110000495_G_C23043462_1_pt1 | contig 13272 bp, 7 predicted proteins | sample TARA_B110000495 | Tara Oceans TARA_B110000495 (sample SAMEA4398219) | marine metagenome | biome: Polar Biome; feature: [MES] marine water layer (ENVO:01000295) within the mesopelagic zone...; material: water (ENVO:00002006), including particulate matter (ENVO:01000060) such as...... | reverse complement strand
GCTCTCCTTTATCTATGCATAGATTCGATTATTACCTTAGATTGGTTCCAACCAATGTACAACAAGATGACCCTATCTCAAAGTCTAAAAATGGCACTTACAGCCCTTGTATTACTATTTGGTGCTTGCTCAAAGGAGCAGCCCAAGCAGGCAAAGCTTGATTCTGGGCTGAAAACAGAGCATGCCCTTATTTTGGATGGGAATTGCGGCTCTGCACGTGTTCGAATCAGACAAAAAATGGCGACTCACGGTGAAACCCCAGACGCACTGTTCTTGATGGGTTTCAGTTACCACCAGGAGCAGAAGTACGGAAAAGCTGTGGAATGGCTTCAAAAAAGCGTGCATGCAAATGGCCGCATATATCCACCAGCGCTTCACTTTTTAGGCTGGTCGTATTTGTATTTGGGTGAAGTATTAGCATCGAAGAAGGCATTTGATGATTTTTTATTGGTGAATCCAGGCGAACCCGATTCAATGTTCGCTCTTGGATTGTTATCGATGGAACTAGGAGATTTGAACCATGCAGGAGAATTGTTTGCAATGGTGAGCAGCCTTGCTCCTCATGACAAACTGATGCAAGCCAAAGCGAGTGCTCGATGGGCGGATGTTCTTGCTGAGCAGGGCAACTGGCTAGAAGCAGTTTCCAAGTACGAACATTCTCTCGAGCTAAACCCAGATTTATACGAAGCGTGGTACCGATTCTCGCAAGCATTGAAACGAATTGGATTGGAAAACGAGTCAGCGGTTGCTTTGCAGAGTTTTCAAGAAGCGAGGCACAGAGTGCACCCCGAATGGCAGGCTACGAGGTTTCCAGAGTGAAGCGTATACTTGTACTTATTTTGTGTAGCAGTTGCGCCGACCAAGGCGATGTTGCGCCTTCGAATACTATTTCGTTCGCAGAAGTGACTACAGAAATTGCCCCAACTGTTTGCGGGAATCCCAATCCTGTAACTATCTTGGAGGTGAACGGTACTGGCCTCGCATTGATTGATTTTGATAACGATAATGATCTTGATTTGTTTATTGCGAATGCTTCTGGCGAACCTTGCCGATTGTATGAAAATGTAGGCGATGGAACGATTGCATACAAAGATGTTTCAGAACAAGTAGGGATTGGTCTGAACCAGTGGGCGACTGGTGTTACGGTAGGCGATGCAAATGGTGATGGCTTTGACGATTTGTACATAACATGCCATGGCCAAAATGTGATGCTCTTCAATATTGAAGGAAATTCCTTTGTAGATGTCACAGAAGCAGCTGGCGTCGCAGATGCAGGTTGGGGGACTAGTTCTCGTTTTGGTGACTTAGATGGTGATGGAGATTTAGATTTATATGTGTGTAACTATCTTGAATTTGACCGCGACAAGCCACCACCGAAAGCAAAGTACAAGGGGCAAGATGTATTAGGTGGTCCCCACGGTATGACTCCGCAACAAGACGTTGTGTATGAAAACGTAGGTGACGGTACATTTGCAAACGTTACAGAGGAGTGGGGGTTCACGCAAACGCCAGCTTTTTCACTGAACGCAACGATTCTAGATTTCAATGGCGATGGTTTGCAAGATGTTTTTGTGGGCAATGATTCGATGGCGAACAGTCTATTTTTGAACACAGGCGAAGTGCCGACGAGATTTATAAATAACGGGGTGCAATCAGGGATTGCAGTAAATGGCGATGGCTCCATGCAGGCAACTATGGGAATAGCTATTGCTGACATCAATGGTAATGGCAGGCCAGATGTATTTACAACAAATTTTTCAAGCGACACGAATACTCTTCACATAAACGATCACTCAGGGTATTTTGATGATCGCACATCACGCTTTGGAGTTGGGTTATCAAGCAGAAGTGTACTTGGATGGTCTTGTGGGTTTCATGATTTCGACTTGGATGGGGATGAAGATTTGTTCATCGTGAATGGGCACGTGTATCCGAATGCATCGGTTGCAACGATGGACAGCTCCCGAAAACAGCCAGTCTTGCTGTATACACGTACGGGTAATCGCTTTGTGCAAACGGAGCTACAAGGGGAGTTTAGGGATAGGGCAGCTGTTTTTGGTGACCTTGATAACGACGGCGATATTGATATCATCGTCGCGCAAAGAGATGGCGACGTACGCGTCCTTCAAAACGAAGCAACCCCAAACTCCATGCTCAGCATTGCGTTAGAAGGCGCATACGGTAATCTAAGAGCACTCGGTGCATCCATGACATGTACATTTGCAGACGGTACGTCAAGTTCGTATTGGAATACAGATGGTGCTGGATTTCAATCTTCCCATACGCCCAATCCAATTGTAATTCCTAGCCATAAACACATTGTGCTTTTGGACATTACATGGCCAAGTGGTGCAAAACAAGTAGTCACAGAGTTCCCTGTGAATGGCAGAGTAGTTATTCAGCAATCCAAATGAGGTAATTGAATTACGTTAACACCTCTGCTTTTTTATATTTTTTGCCAAGGATAGCTTTGGGGTCTGCACCCATGAAATCTTCTAAGACTGCAGAATACACTTCTCTAAAGTCTGTATTAAATTTCAAGTCGCCTTGGTCGAGTTCCGTAAGTGAAGGGTGCTTGCCAATCAAACCATTTTGGACATTGTCGCCGATTAAAAACATAGGGGCGGCTGTTCCGTGGTCTGTGCCTGAAGAACCATTTTGTTTCACGCGTCTGCCAAACTCACTGAATACCATGGTGAGCACTTTCTTTGTGTTCCCTTGTTTGGCCAAATCTTTTTGGAATGTGTTTAGGGCGTCTCCAAGTTGTCGCATGAGATTTGCATGCCCATTAAGTTGATTTGCATGTGTGTCGAAACCGCCAAGGCTCGCGTAATAGACACGAGTAGGCAAGTCTGCTCGAATCATTGAGCCAATGAGTTGCAGTTGTTGCGAAAGTTTTCCGTTTGGATAACTTACAAGTGGACGTGTGGAAACGGCAGAACGTATGCGTTCTGATGAGACTTGGGCATCAAGTGAAGTGCGTACTAGGAAGTCAAGTTGTGAGTCACGGTCATGCGCTTCCATTATTTCTTTTCTGTTAATTTCATCGTACGGAATTTCGAGATCATCATTTACAGAGCCGCCTGCCCATTTGAACAATTCCTCAGTTTCGAAGTTTACAGCTTTTTGTGTTTTTCCATGCAATGCCAGTGGTGCTTTATTCCCGATAGCAATCGAACTTACTGCGCTCGGTTGCCCCTCACAAGTATTGTCAAAATATTTCCCTAACCAACCATATCCTTGGCCAGAATGATTACCGGTATGCCAAATATCTGTTGAAGTAAAGTGGGAACGATTCGGGTTTGGGTACCCGACTCCTTGGATGATTGCCGCTTGCCCTTCGTCAAGCAAATTCCGTAAGCCAGTAAGGTTGGGGTGGAGGCCAAACCCATCAGCTCCAGGAATTGTCAAAGCACTAGAATCACCTTTCCCAGGCTCTTTGATGCCGATTTGAGGTCTGTTTATATAGTATTCTCGGTCACCATACGGGATGACAGTATTCAGCCCATCGTTGCCACCTGCGAGTTGGATGACGACCAAAGTATGGTCTTCTGGAATACCTGCTTGTGACGACACAAGCGAGCCAACTGGAAGCATGATGCCTTCCGCTGAGCGTTGCATGAACATTGGTACTGTCGTTGCCATTGACAGAAATGCCATGCCTTGTTGCATAAACAATCGTCGACTGTATGCGTCAGTGGATCCAGTACTTGAAGAGTCTTCTTGTTCGTGATGATGGTGGTGCGACATAGTTGCTATTCCTTAGCAGAGTTGATATTCAGGCATTGCAGTTATAAGCGTAAGTAAGCCTGTGACTGTTTCATTGTTGATAGTATTATTTTGCGTTTTCATGTAGTTCTCTAAAGAGGCTACTCGATCGCGGTCGTGCTTATCCTGGTTCAAGAGGGCAGTCAGTAAAAACGTGATTGCATCTTTTGGATCTCGCGTGTTGCCTTCAACCAGAGCCATTCCATTGAATTGATTATTGTCAGCTTCCCAACTTGCACTGCCAGGACGTTGCCCAGTTAATAAATAGAGCAACGTGTTTTGTCGCATAAACATTGTGGAGGTATTTATCCACATACGCCCACCATCCCAACCTTTCACTGAAGGTGGTGCGAATAATCGCTGTCCCATAAGGTCGGCAGAAACGGCTAGAGTCTGCACCATTTTTCTACGTTGAGGAGGATTTAACGATCGAGTCGCCTGCACAATTAGTTGTACAGGACTTTTGATAATAGCCTGCATATTTGAATCGTCGTAAAAATGTTCGGACAGAAAAATGGTTTTTAAAATTGGCTTTAATTCCCAATTTTTCCGTTTAAGTAAATTGGAAATGGAAATGGTAAATTTTTTAGAATCGGCAGTTTTGCCATGAGGTAAATCATTCACAAAGTACCTATACAACTTGTTGACGATAAATTTTGCTACGTTAGGCCTTGTGAAAATTAAATCGACAAAATCGTCTCCATCGTAATACCCACTACGTCCAAAGATACGTTTTTGCCCAGTGTCATGATTTCTTGAGTTGAAAGTAAAGTCATGGTCTTCAACGGTGTACCCCGTTAAGCATCGAGCGCCTTCTTTTATGTCGTCTTCATCGTACCCTTCACCCTCACCTAGTGTGAATAACTCCATGAGTTCACGCGCTAAATTTTCATTTGGGGCTTGCTTGCGGTTTTGATGATTGTTTAAGTATTTAATCATCGCTGGGTCGTGAATAATTCCACGAACCAAGTCCTCTTTAAAGTTCCCCATGGCATTCTTTCGAAAGAAATTATTTTGCAAATACATCTGGTAACTATCTTCGATGGTTCTATACCCAGTCGCAAAATGTCCATGCCAGAAGAGAGTAAGTTTTTCCTCAAGTGGCCTTGGGGTTGAAACCATTCGTTGAAGCCACCATAACTCCATTTCACTAATTTGTTTTCGGTCTTCGCGTTGCCTGCGTTGCCGTTCTTTTCTCAACTTGTCAACAGTCTCTTCATCTTTGTCTTGCCTTGCTTTTAAAGCAACTTTGCGTTCTGCAGCAGTTCGAGGCCGAATGATATCTTTATCGTATGCATCCAGTAAGACAGGTTCAGGGTCGGTAATGTTGTTGTACTCGACTATGTATTCAACCGCTTTTTCGAGGCCAAGTTTTGAGAGTGCTACCGCTTGCTTTGTCGTTCCACCAAATCCTGCACGCTGTAACAGGTGCTGTGCTTTGCGTTCATCAAACTCTTTTGGGTCTAGAGGCTTCACTGAAGAAAGGGTCATGGTTTGCTCCGATGGGGTCACGAAAGGTGGGCGTACTCGTCTATCTAAACGAAACGCAGTTGTCTACTATTGCGATTTCATACGACGTTTTCGCAACTTATGTTTGAGCCGAACGGCATTTCCTATAACGGTGATGTCAGATAAGCCCATTGCAGCGGCTGCAATGAGGGGTCCATGCTCGCCAAGCATTCCAAACGCTGCAAGCGGAATAGCCGCTACGTTGTACATAAACGCAAATACTAGGTTCTGTTTAATGGCAACAAGTGTATCTTTTGCAATATGGATGGACTCTACAGTCGCTTCAATATTATTGGCGGGAACAATTATAGATGCGGACTCCATAGCGACATTTGTACCCGATGCTATCGCTACGCCGACATCAGATGCTGCAAGAGCGGCCGCGTCATTAATGCCATCTCCAACCATCATCGATGGCCTAGGCATTGCTGAAACGATCTCCGTTTTATCAGAAGGGGAGGCTTCAGCATGTACATTTTCTAGAGCTATGCCCACTTCTGCCGCAACGCGTTGAGCAGTTTCAATTCGGTCTCCAGAGAGCATATGAACGGTAATTCCAAATGACTGTAGTTCCTGAACGGTTCGTTTCGCTTCTGGTCGAACTTCATCAGTAACTGTAATTTTACCAATAACATTTCCGTCGAGTTTAATTTTGCATGTTGCTGCGTTATCTTTTGAAACGGATACAAGTTGCCCATTCACTTGTCCATGCACGCCACTCCCAGCGCTAGCTTCAAAATTTGAAACTGTTGGAATCTGAATGTTTCTTTTTTTTGCTTCATTAACAATTGCATATGCGATGGGGTGTTCGCTCGGTGTTTCTACAGATGCAGCGAACGCTAGTAATTCATTCTCAGAAATAACACCCACTGTTTCGACAGTTTCAACGACTGGTTTGCCTAGTGTCAGTGTGCCAGTCTTATCAAAGATAACGGTGGCGGTTTTACCAGCCAATTCTAAAGAGCTAGCATCTTTGACCAGGATACCCCGCAAACTTGATTCTCCTGCTGCAACCATGACAGCCATGGGAGTTGCTAAACCAAGTGCGCACGGGCAAGAGATCACGAGGATAGTCACTGCATATACAATGCCGTCGCCAGGCGAACCAGCGACAGACCAGCATATAACAGTAATCGCTGCAATTGCTAATACAATCGGCACGAAAATTCCTGAAACAGTGTCTGCTAGGCGTTGAATACCGGCCTTGCTCGATTGCGCAGTTGTTACTAGCTGTGCAATTCGTGAAACTGTTGTGTGCCGACCATCTACTGTTGTTTCTAGTACAAGTTGCCCTGTTGTATTCATTGAACCCGCGATGAGTTCATCGCCTAATCCTTTGGCAACTGGAAGAGGCTCTCCAGTGACGATTGATTCATCCACTTCGCTAGCGCCATCGACAACAATTCCATCCACAGGAATTCGACTTCCTGGTCGAACAAGGAGCCGAACGCCTTCGCCAACTTCACCTGTTGGAATGGTCGTTGTACTTCCATCGATAGCAACAACTTCAGCAGTGTCGGGTTGCATTTTCAACAACTCTCGAATGGCTGACCCGGCTTTTGCAGAAGATGTTGCCTCTAGCCAATGTCCAATACTAATGATTGCAAGCAATGCTGCCGCTTCCATGAAGTACATGGGGTGCCCAACGTCAAAATCAAATGCTTTTTTAGCGATGAAAATATAGAGTGAAAAGAAGTACGCTGCACCTGCGCCAATAGTTATCAGCGTGTCCATGTTGGTTTGTAACCGTTTTGCTGCTGCGAGTGCTGAAGTAAAGAAACCGCTGCCTACGAGTATCATCGAAAGGGTTGAAGCAAAAAACATCACCCATGGAGCCCAACTTGCCTCTATGTTTTGAAGATACAAATACCAGTGAAGACCTTCAAAAGGTGCCCAGATTGAAACGCCGATAATTGCTCTTCGCTTCCAATCAGCGGCATTCTTTTGTTGTCGAGTTTCAATTTCAGTAGCGAGTGCGGCAGGATCTATTCCAGCGTCGATGACCTCAGATGGATACCCAGCATCAGTTGCAATTTGAGCCAATGAATCGCCATCAATAGCACTACCGATAACGGTTGCTCGCCCTGTTGCGAATGCGACGCTTGCAGAGTGGACCCCAGGGGCTTTTTTTAGGGCTTTTTCTACTGCAGAACTGCACGCTGCACAGTTCATTTCGCCTACCTTTAGTTCCACTTGTTCCATGAAAGTCATCATACGTTCCCTAAGTGGCTACGTACGACATATTTTCGTTGTCTTTGACTAAAAACAAGGGTATACTGACCAATCATGCGAAACGAAAAAGGCATAACTTTAGCAGCTGTTGTGGTCATGCTTTGTTGCATGGGGGCGGTACATGCTTCCAACCAAACGGCACGATCGAATGTGCTTATAAGCTTAGTCGTAGTTGACGCATATCCAAGTTTTTGCGAAGAACGATCTTCCGAAAAGTTGGAAGCGCCTGAACAAAACACTTCGTGCTGCGTGCACGTCGATGTTGTGAACCAAATTGAAATCGAGGAACTTCATAATTTGCCTCCTCCGGCAAACTTGATTCGTTGAGTTTTCTTTTTTCTGTTTTCACAATACATTAATTCATATTTTTAAAAAAAGAGGTGACGCATGGGCGTTCCAGTTATAGGCACAGTTGGCCGTAAATTGTTTGGTTCTCGTAATGACCGCATGGTAAAACGGTATATGCGATTGGTTGATCAGGTTTCTGCTAAAGAGCAAGAGACGAGGGTGTTAACCGACGCGGACATTAAAGCAAAAACCATCGAGTTTCGTAAGCGAATCGCAGATGGGGAAGAAGCAGTGGACCTTATTCCAGAAGTGTTTGCGATTGCCCGCGAAGCTATGGACCGTTCGGTCGGAATTCGAAACATATTTAATCCTATTCACGAGTTCGACCCATCAGTATTGCCAGACGACGCACGTGCGTTGTACGATGAGACGAAAGCGCTCATTGATGCAACGGAAGATAAAAAACCTGATGCTGGATTGCTTGGTTGTATTCAACCTGTCCCCGCGTGGCAACTGGTAGATATTCCAAACGCATTGTACGAAGCAATTCGAGTATTGCACCCTAAATCAAAAATGCCGTTCAGGGCAAGACCGTTTGATGTGCAGCTTATCGGTGCAGTAGTGTTGTACGAAGGTCGGATTGCAGAGATGAAAACCGGCGAGGGTAAGACGATTGTTGCTCCACTCGCGTGTTATCTGTCAGCGATCGAAAATAAACAAGTCCATGTTGTCACGGTGAATGATTATCTTGTGCAACGTGACCGTGATTGGACATTCCCGTTTTTCTGTACCATTGGCTTAACAGTTGGTGCAATCCATCCGCAACATATGCAACACCCTCAATTGAAACAAATGGCGTATCACTGCGATGTTGTATACGGTACAACCGCTGAGTTTGGTTTTGATTACTTGCGTGACAACATGAAAATGACAGCGCAGGAGCAAGTGCAAAAGCGTCGTCAAATTGCGATTGTTGACGAAGTTGACTCCACTCTTATTGACGAAGCAAGAACACCACTGATTATTTCCGGTCAAGCACATGATGGGCAACCACGGTACGAGATGGCGGACAAACTTGCTCGCTATTTAGAGTCAAAGCAAACACCATGGTCAAAAGCTGACCAAGCTGTGCAATCATGTTTGGTTACCATCAGCGGTCTCGAAGGTGATATACGAAATTCTATTGATAAAGATGCTACAAAAGCAATGCAAGAAAAACTTGCAAATGCAAAAGCAAAATTACCTACGCTCGAGGCTGAACGCGAGCAATACACACAGTATTACGAAATTGAACTTGATAAAAAGAAAGCAACCCTCACGCACGAAGGTGTCGCCGAAGCACAAAAAGAAGCGAACATTGGTTCGTTTTATGTTGGTGAAAATATGGACGTGCCTCACCTTTTAGAACAGTCTATTCGTGCGCACACGGTATATCTGCGTGACCGCGATTACATGGTTGCTGCTGATGATAAAGGTGTTCAAAGTGTCATTATTATTGACCAGAATACTGGTCGAAAAATGGTTGGGCGCCAGTGGTCTGATGGTTTGCACCAAGCCGTCGAGGCAAAAGAAGGCGTAGAAATTAAACAAGAAACACAGACAGTTGCGACTATTACAATTCAAAACTTTTATAAGTTGTATGAGCGCTTGTCAGGCATGACAGGAACAGCCGATACGGAAGCGACTGAGTTTTATGAAATATACAAACTAGATGTGCTTGTAATTCCAACAAACGTACCAGTTATTCGTCAAGACCATAACGACCTTGTGTTTACATCACAAAAAGATAAGTTATCCGCGTCAATCAAAGAAATTCATACGATGTACCAAGTTGGACAGCCAGTTCTGGTTGGTACGACAAGTGTTGAAAAATCTAAACAGCTCAGCGAGGAGTTAAAAACGAGATTTAATGTGCCGCATGAAGTATTAAACGCGGAGCAACACGAACGCGAATCAGAAATTGTGAAGTTCGCAGGTGGTTTAGGTGCTGTCACAGTTGCTACTAACATGGCAGGCCGTGGTACTGATATTAAGCTAAGCCCACTCTCACCAGCGGAGTTAATCGAGCATTGGAAGCGTACGGATATTTGCCCCCGCGAAGTTACTTCGGATATGAGCGAAGAGGAAGTTATAAAGCACGTGTATCGGCATGTTGCTACAAAAGAACTTGGGCTTCGTAAAGCTGATGTTGCCGAACTTTTAGATGATGACATTTACAGGAAGTTGGTTGAGCATTGGTGGGCAACGAGTTGTTGGTGGGTTGATGGGGATAAGGCCTCGTCCACTAAGACGGATAAAATGCTCGCAGATTTGGACCACAGTGGAGCATGTTTATTACATCGCCTTCGTTTTTACGAAAATGTAGAAAATTTAGGCGGATTGCATGTTATTGCGACCGAGCGACATGAGTCGCGTCGTATCGATAATCAACTTCGCGGACGTTCTGGTCGCCAAGGCGATAAAGGCTCTTCTCGATTCTTCTTAAGTCTGGATGATGACTTGATGAAAATGTTTGCTGGGCCAAAAACTTTGCAACTTCTTAGCAAGATGGGCATGAAAGAAGGCGTTGCTATTGAACATAACATGCTTACGAAGGCTCTTACGAAGGCTCAACGCAAAGTAGAAGAAAGAAATTTCCTTGTACGTAAAAATATTCTTGAATACGATGAAGTAATGGATTTGCAACGGCATGAATTCTATGGGCTGCGTCAACGCGTTTTAGAAGGTGTTGAAATTCGGGAGCTCATTTTTGATTACATCGAAAAAGCTGTCGCAGATTCTGTGCATAACTATTTAGATCCGATTTATTCAGCGAGTTGCATTACTGAATGGATTCGTGAGAATTTAATTGTTGGTATCGAACCAGATCGAGTTATAGGTAAAGATCGTGAAGATTTGCATAAGCTTATCATTCGCGATTCGCGTGAAGAATCGGTAGAAATTATTCGAGTTACAATTGGCGAATATCTACCAGACACAATCGATTTGGGTGATGGCAAAGTGTCCGAACGCGATGAAACATCTTGGGATTATCAAGGAGCAGTCGACTGGGCAAGAGTCGCTTGGGATTCGACTTTGAAAATTTCCGATGCAGCAAACATGTCACGTTCAGATATTATTGCTACGATTGAAGCAGCCGCTGAAGAAAAAATTGTGAACATTGATTTGTCACCTTTAGATCAATATCTTGTGCCAAGACATGCCCAGGAAGAATTGGCTGTTTGGGTGAAGTCCAAATTTGATATACCGTGCGAATCAAAAGACTTTGATGACATTGAGCCTGAAGAAGCTGTCGAACTTGTTATGCAAAGAGCACTCAAGACGTACGAAAAACGCGAACGCGAATACCCAATCGAAAACATGTTAGAAATGACAAGCGCGATGATGCAGCAAGACCCTGCAAAAGCTATTGAGGGTTTCTGCGCACGTGTGAAGGTGAAGTACGACCTTGATTGGACACCTCAATCACTTCCATCAAACAATCCACAGGAGCTTGCAAAGTTCTTGCTTGAAGAAGCGGAGCGTTGGGATGCAGATCGTTATCAACGAAGGGCGCAACGCATACTAGATGAGAGCGATAACGACCTTGATGGATGGCTACGAGAAAACTGGAAATTCGGTTTAACTGAAAAAGAAAAGGAGCGAGCATCAGAAGATACCCTCGCAGTAGCAGTCGAAAAAATCAAACAAGTACAACGAGCCGAACTTGCTCATTTAGAGAGAATGGTTCTATTGCAAATTTTTGATAGTGTTTGGAAAGATCATTTACACCAAATGGATCAAGCTCGGGAATCAATTGGGTACAGATCATTTAGCCAACTTGACCCGAGAATCGAATACAAGCGTGAGGGTGCTCGTCTATTCGAAGAGATGTTTGAGCATGCACAAGACAGAGTAACTGATCTTGTATTTAAAGCTAAAATGCAGGTGCAGGCACCTCAGCAGCAGGCGCAGCAACAAGGGGCACAGGGGCAACCAAAAGCAAAGCAAGCACAGGCACAAGCAAAACCGAAAGCAGCTGAGCATTCAGTCCGAGCAGCGGCAGATGCAGCTGCGAAACAAAGCAGTGGAGGGGGCGGAACAATGACAGTGGGTCGAAATGAGCCATGTCCTTGTGGAAGCGGAAAGAAATATAAGAAATGCTGCGGCGCTACATAATGCAACGAGTCATGCTGAGGGTATTTCCCCTCCGCGTGACTTTTTGCGAGTGGTTGATGCCGTTCGCCTTTTAAGCGATTCGAGGCCTTGAGGCAAAAGCCCATGTTATCAGCAGGATGACGGGCAACACAGTCAGCCATGCACTGCCTTGTAAGTATCCAATTTCAAGGAGGGGCATGGAAAACAAAAGTGCAAAAGCGAATAATGTTGTTCTGAGTGGCGTGAATTTTTTGTTCGTGAACATAAATACTGCAACTATTCCGGGAAAGACGAGTCCGTAGAAAACGAAAAATCGTAAATAATCATCTTGCCATCCATCTAGCCAGTTACCCGATGGCGAAATGCCACCGAACCGGTGAGCCACGGCAACAGCAACAACACAAAACAATGCAAGAAATCCAACAAACAGTTTCTTGCGTTTTCTAGAAACTATTCGAATGCCTTCTTTCATATGCACACTTATGGTAAACATTGATTGCAGGAGAAGGTGCAGACCAAGTAGGGCGCTGAACACAAACAAAGTGTTGTCGTATCCATCTTGTGCAATTCCTAGGTACGTTGTAGTAAAACCAATCATAACTAAAAATGTAATGCCGAAAACACCGAATGAATGCTTACTTGGCGAACTTTGCAATGCTCTATGGAATGTCGGATCAAGGTAAGGGCTTAAAAAGAAACCGAACGTTGTAATCGGCAGAAGCCAAACCGCCTCTTGCCAAGGCAGATTGCCTTGGGGCACCGTGTTAAACGGCAGAAGGGAAAGCCCTGCGATAATTGAAAAGCACCATAATCCTGCTGCAAGTATTGGCCAGATTTTTGTGGGAACAAATGCAACGCAAGCGCAAAGAGCAAGAATGCAAAAAGGCAGCCAGGCTGATATGAGAAACGAAAAGTCGTTTATATACACTAATGAAAGCATAGCGATGAAGAATATATGGAATGCAATTGTCACTAATGCGAATAAAGAAATAGCAGTCTTGTATTTCTCGACAAGTGCTTTCGATCGCTCTGGTGTTTTAAGAACGTAGCCAAATGCAGCGCATCCAAGTACATTTGGCACAGAGAAAATTACAAATCCGAGCCATCCATATCGGTGCATTAAAATTATTGGCAAAAACATCCCTATGCACCAGGTCCAACTGCAAGTTAAATACAAACCCCAGCCTATAGTTTTTATAGCCTTCACTTTGATTCACGGGTCTTACGTCGTGACGCTCTTTCTTTTAACATCGATTTTGGTGTGCAATGAAATGTGATTTCACATCTGCCGACCCGTGCTTCTCTTCCACGGTTTGGAAGTATTTGGGTGATATCCAT
>TARA_B110000495_G_C23043470_1_pt1 | contig 13376 bp, 12 predicted proteins | sample TARA_B110000495 | Tara Oceans TARA_B110000495 (sample SAMEA4398219) | marine metagenome | biome: Polar Biome; feature: [MES] marine water layer (ENVO:01000295) within the mesopelagic zone...; material: water (ENVO:00002006), including particulate matter (ENVO:01000060) such as...... | reverse complement strand
AACAGATATACCCTTAAAAGTTGCCTCGTCGATCCTGTTCAATTTCAAGAGCTTCAAAGAGCGCTTTAAAGTTGCCTTTGCCAAAGGATTGGCTCCCACGTCGACAGATAATTTCGAAGAATAGAGTCGGTCTATCTTGGATTGGTTTTGTAAAGAGTTGCAACAAATATCCTTGGTCATCTCGGTCAACCAAAATGCCTAAATCTTTAATGATTTGTTTTTCTTCTTCGATTGTACCGACACGGTCCCAGACATTATCGTAATACGCCTCTGGGATTTTTAAGAAGTTCACTCCACGCCTTCGAAGTTCAGCAATAGATTGAATTGCATCATCTGTACGGAAGGCTAAGTGTTGAATGCCAGGAGTATCGCTGTGCCAGTCAAGGTATTCTTGGATTTGGCTTTTGCGTTTTCCTTCTGCTGGTTCATTAATCGGGAATTTAATAAGGCCACCACCTGATGACATCACTTTTGACATAAGTGCTGAATACTCTGTTGAGATATCCTCGTCGTCGAAGTGTTTGAACATGCTGAATTCGAGAACCTTTTCATACCAATCAACAGTTCTATCCATTCCGCCAAGCTCTACATTTCCAACGCAGTGGTCAAGGAACTTAAGACCGCACGGGTGTTCTTCGTTGTATTGATTCAATGGGTGATCCATTATTTCAAAGCCTGGAAGTAATACGCCGCCTTTTTTGATATTAGGTAGCGCGAATTCACCAGTCCTTGAAACGAACGTGTGAATTACTTCACCGTACGTCTTAATACCAGCGCGAGTGACTTTGCCATTTTCATCTCCCACGGTATGTGGTTCGTAGGCAATCTCAGCACCATTTTCTACCGCACGTGTAAACGCTCTTTCGGCATCGAATACGGTGAACGCGATATCCTTTACGCCATCGCCGTACAGATTGATATGACGCTGAGCAGGGTGGTCTGGAACTAGGCCAGTAGTGAGCAAAATTCGGATATTGCCTTGGGTAAGCAAGTACGAAGCTTCTTCGCGGTTGCCAGTAGTCAAATCGTCAAATTGCGATACATTAAAGCCAAAAGCATAGGCGTAATAAAACGCTGCTTGCTTCGCATTTCCGACATATAGACGAACATAATCCACATCGATGAGATGGAGTGGATCCGTGTTTGATTGCACTTCAACGGCAGTATTAATGGCTGGTTTTGACACTTCAGTAGACATCAGAATCTCCTATATAGACCAATGAACACCTATGATACTCGCACGAATTAGAAATGGAAGTAAATTCTCACAACTTTCCTAAACCACGTATCATATACCCCAATATGGCTACATCAAATACAAAAATTTCTACGATTGAAACAGTTGAGCCGATTGGCGAGCGTGTCCTTATCCGCAAGGACGAAGACCGGAAAATCACCAAGGATGGTATTCACTTACCAGACAAAATCGAGATTCCAACAATCACTGGTCGTGTTGTCACCGTGAGCACTGTGATTGAAAATAATCCTGATTATCCCATCGAGCAATACGACAAAGTACTGTTCAATCCAAAAGATAGTATCCCTGTAGATTTTGAAGGCGATAACAGATTGTTCGTAGTCCCAATAGACGATGTTGTTGCTATTTTTAGGCGTGACACATGACGAGGAAACAGTCGGGATCATCAGCAGAATCAGTCCCTGTACTAAAACGACCAGGACATCGTTCTATCCGCGTGCCAGGCTCAAAAAGTTTGACAGCGCGGATGATTATGCTCGGTGCATTGGGCGCGGGGCGGACGACATTAAAAAATCCACTTGTTTGCGATGACACCAAAATGCTTGCAGAAGCAATGGCAACAATTGGTGTGGGAGTAAAATGGACTCCAAGCAAAATAGTACTTCATGGCATTGATGGAAAACCACCACATGGCGGTAAAGTAAACCTTGGAGCGGGGGGCACACCATCGCGATTTATGATCGCAGCAGGTGCGCTAGCAAAAGCGCCACTGGTTGTAGATGGGAATGCGAAAATGCGAACCCGTCCAATTGGTGAATTGGTGACGATGCTTCAAACTCTTGGTGTTGAATTTGACAACGATACGTTGCCAGTTACTGTGAACGGGGAGGACTTTCACGGTGGTACACTTGACGTTCCAATCACAAAATCAAGCCAGTTTATTTCGGCGTTATTGCTCATCGCTCCATTTGTAGATGGCGGGATTACTTTGCGTTGCGAAACACCAGTAACATCCTCAACATATATAGACTTAACCATAGCAACGTTGCACACGTTCGGCGTAGAAGTATCAGATTCAACCGAGGGCGACAAGAGAATTATTGCCGTCCCACAAAAACGAGTTACTCACAGAGATATTGAAGTTGAACCTGATGCAAGTTCTGCTGTGTACTTTGCTGCAGTTGCAGCAATTCATAAAGGATTAACTGTGACACTTGAGGGGCTATCTCTCAATTCATCGCAACCAGATATTGAAGCAATACGTCTGCTAGGAACCATTGGAGCAGAAGTTGTTGATACAGAAAATGGAATAAAAGTTACAGGTACAGGAACAGTACGCGGTTTTGAAAATGTGGATGCTTCAGGTTTTCCCGATGCATCACTCTGCCTTGCAGCAGTTGCAGCGTTTGCCGATTCGCCTTCTAGAATTTACGGTCTTGAAACGTTGCCGTTAAAAGAATCAGACCGTATTGAAGTGATGGCACGATCCCTTGCAAAAATTGGTTGTGGTGTTGCATCAAGCGATTCAGATATACGTATTTCTCCGATGCTCAGCACTGCGCCGAATATGAAAGTTGCGGTTGACCCTGTCGACGACCACAGAATCGCCATGGCGATGGCAGTCGTAGGCACGAAACGACACGGCGTTTCCATTGTGAACCCAAATTGTGTTTCTAAAAGTTATCCTAACTTTTGGAATGATTTACGGGTTGTATACGAAGGAAAAGAAGTTACGTGAAAGACTTTGTATTCTTTGCCAAGCAAATGCTTCAATGGCGTGGGCGGTTTATCCTTGCCCTTTCTTTAGCCGCTTTTTCTGCAATTGGGTTAGGCATAGGCTTGCTGAGTTTAGGTCCAGTATTGTCGCTCATATTAGACCCAGAAAATGGCAAAAACTTGCTGTTGCTCGCAACAGAACACAACGCTTCTGGGCATTGGTTCCAAGTGCCAGGCAAGTTGATGAGTATGTTGCCCGAGGGCCGGTTTGATGGCGTGTTATTTATTCTTATTGCTCTTGGTTGCCTTACATTCATCGGCGGCATTGCCAATTTTTCTCATCAATACTTAAGTGCTTGGATTGCAGTGCATGTAGTTGCGCGAGTGCGTGAATCTGCTTTTGTGCATGTACTAAGCATGCCGCTTGGAAAAGTACAACAGCTTGGCTCAAGTGAATTTGTTTCTCGAATTGTACGGGATGCAGAAGCATTACAAGTGGGGCTCATGGTGCTGATGGGGAAATCTGTATCTCAACTTACGAAAGGTATTGCAGCCTTCGTCGTTGCTTGCATTTTCGATTATCGTTTGGTGCTTATTGCTATCGTGGTCTTTCCTATTCTTGCAATAACGTTGCATAAAATAGGGAAAAAAGTAAGCAAAGGAACGAAGGAATCACTTTCGGCGCAACAAGAACTATTGCGTATTTCAAGTGAGTCAATCCAAGGCCTGCGCGTTGTGAAAGTAAATAATGCAGAGCATAGTTCTGTCGGAGCATTTCAATCTGAAAATGCCAGAGTGATACGAGCAGAGTTGAAAGTACGCTTTATGCGAGCACTTGGTTCGCCGCTCATGGAAATTTTAGCAATCGCAGTGCTCGGCACACTTGCAGCGATAGCAGCACGTTCTATTATCGATGGCTCTCTAGATTTTGATTCGTTCCTGCTCTCAATTGGCTCGCTTGCAGTTGCAGGTGGCTCGTTGCGTCCATTAGCTGGTCTTGTTACTGAAATTCAAGCTGCGCAAGCTCCTGCCGAACGCTTGTTAACGCTCTTAGATTCACCCTCAGAAGAATCTAGAATTCTTGAAGACATCCCTCGTCACACAGGAACAATCACATTTGAGAATGTTTCATTTACCTACGAAAATGCAGATGCGCCTGCAGTGAATACTATTTCGTTTACCATTGAACATGGCCAACGAGTTGCAATAGTTGGGCCAAATGGATCAGGAAAAACTACGCTACTCTCATTGCTACCTAGACTGTTGCAACCAAGTTCAGGTAAGATTTGTATAGAGGGTGTAAACATACAGAATGCAAACTTACAATCCTTGCGAAGCCAAATGGGCGTTGTTACACAAGAGACGGTGTTATTCAAAGACACTATTGCATCGAACATTCGGTTTGGTTGCAGTGCTACAAGGGAAGAAGTGGAACGCGTTGCAGCACAAGCGCACGCTGACTCATTTATTCAAACTTTAGAAAACGGTTTCGATACAGTGATTTATGAACAGGGAACTTCGCTCAGTGGCGGACAACGTCAACGCCTGGCCATAGCGCGTGCATTGCTAAGAGATCCTTCGATATTGATTTTCGATGAGGCGACAAGCCAAATCGATGCGGAGTCTGAAGCGATGATTGGTGATACTCTGAAAAACTATTGCAAAGGCAGGACCGTCCTTGTTATTGCTCACAGAATGTCAACTGTACAAAATGCAGACCGCATTTTAGTTCTGGATCAAGGGAGCCTAGTAGGCGATGGAACGCACGACGAGTTATTGCGAACGTGTGACGTATACCAGCGATTAACGGAAACGCAATTGGTGCCTTCGCAAGCTGATGCGTAATGTACTTGTAATCATCGTTTGTTTCATTGTGGGGCTCACAAGTTGCTCAGCTGTACGTGAAGAACAAAAAGAGGACGGCATTCGAATTGTCTCGCTTAGCCCTGGGATAACAAACACAATTATTCATGCTGGTTTTGGTAAAAACATTGTTGGCAGAAGTGCTTTTTGTTTTTTTGCAGACCAAGCAATACCTGTTGTTGGTGATTTGAGAGAAGTTGATTACGAACGGTTGTTGCTATTGCAACCTACTGACGTTTTTGTACAACAGACTGCAGCAAGTTTGCCTGAGCACTTAGTTCAACTTGCTGAGCGGGGCGAGTTTACATTGCATGCATTCCCCATGGACAGGATCGCAGACATTCAAGATGTATATGAGTTCGTCAATTTTCATTTTGGGGACGAATCGAAACAAATAGAAATTATCAAACGAGCAGATTCTGCCTTGCCTGACAATGTCTTAGTGATTACGCAAGGTTCTGACGGAAACGCAGGTTTATGCTTTGGGAAAGAAACATATTTAGATGATATTCTTCAAGCAGTTGGTGTACAAAACGCCCTTTCAAAAGAGGGCTGGATCTCGCTTTCGCTTGAAGATATTGGCAGATTAAAGCCAGACCTGATTATTGTGGTGTCCGATTCAAAAATTAAAAATTCTTCTGTAGAAGTTTTGCGTTCATTGGGGTTTGAAGTGATACCATTTGAACATGAACACGTCCTTGTGCCATCGAGTTACCTTGTTGAAGTTGCAAAAGAGATGCAACAGTTGGTTCTTCCATGAAAATTAGAACTACAGCGACTATTGTTTTTTTACTTTTGTTACTTTTTGCTGGAATAGCTTTGCGTTTGCTTATCACTCGCCAAGTTGATGGTTCTATAACACTTGCAATTCCTGAACAAGAATTTGTTTTATACAGAGTGGTTCCTTTGATTTCTGCTTTAATCGTTGGCGCTGGGCTTGGCGTATCGGGAATGGGATTACAAGTATTGTTGCGAAACTCGTTGGCATCACCTTGGATCTTAGGTCTTTCAAGCGGGGCAGGCCTTGGCGTCATGGCAACTATGTATTTTGAACATACATACGGTGCAACATTCGTTGGAAGCGAGTCGGGCGGCGCGATACTCGGAGCTGTCGGAACGCTGTCTCTGGTCTATGTCTTATCGCGAAGGCGTACAGGAATTGATCCTATGACGATGGTGTTGGTAGGTGTTGTAGTATCGGTACTTTGCGGCGCAGGGATAATGGTTCTGCAGCATGCTGTTCCGATGGGTCTACGAGGCTCGTTCACAACATGGTTGATGGGCAGTTTGCCAGAGGTTGAATCTTGGTGGAAATTAGGCACTTTAGGCGGAGCGACGGTGTTTGGTATCGCCCTGATTTCTTGGTGGGGTCCTACGTTAGATGCCGCATGTCTTTCAGATGACGAAGCAACAAGTGTTGGCGTTAATCTTCCTCGAATTCGAACGCGTCTCTTTTTAGTTTCTAGTATTCTTGCTGCAATTGGCGTCATGCTCGCAGGCCCAATTGCTTTTGTTGGGCTTATAGCACCGCATGGTGCGCGTCTGTTTTTAGGCGGTTCGCATAGGTCGTTAACGATTGCAACAGCAATCATGGGTGCATGCCTATTAGTATTTGCAGATGACATTCGGCAAATCGTTGACATAGGTTCTGGCCGTTTGCCTATCGGAATTGTGACGAGTGTTATTGGCGGAGTTGTATTCCTAGGATTATTGCTTAGAAACAGGGGGCGAGTATGAGACTGAAAATTTCTGATGTTACTATGCGATACGGGAAACTTACAGCATTGCAAGGTGTGCACTCAAGTGCAGATGGCGGGAAAGTCATCGCGGTGCTCGGCCCTAACGCTTCAGGTAAAACCACTTTGCTTCGAACTATTGCTGGTCTAACAACTCCATCAAAAGGCAAGGTTGAGCTAGACGGTGTACGCGTAGACAAAATGACTCCGCACGACAGAGCATCAAAAATTTCATGGGTCCCTCGAATTGCAGAAGTGTCAGGAGCATTCACTATTCGAACGGTCGTTGAACTTGGCAGATACGCAATAGGCCCTTCAGAAAGTCGCGTAACTGAAGCTCTTAGACAAGTTGAGTTACTTGATAGAAGCGAGTCACTTTGGCATGGCGCGAGTGCGGGTATGCGGCAGCGTGCCGCTATGGCGAGGGCACTAGCACAACGAACACCGGGTGGGATGCTCGTCCTTGATGAACCAAGTTCTGCTTTAGATATGCATCACCTTAAATCGATGGGCGAAATGCTCAAGCAATGCGCTAGCGAAGGGGATATTGTCATTGCTGCTTTGCACGATATCTCATTTGCTATGGAAATTGCTGATGCTGTAATCGTCTTGAAGGAGGGGCGTATCGTGCTAGATGGGCAGACCAACGCTGTGCTCACTCCATCATCTCTTGGGGGCATTTATGGTGTTGATCTCAATTGGGCAGTAGATGAGGCTGGAAAACGCCACCTCGTCATGGCGTAAAGACGATATACTGAAACTATGAAGATTGGAACAATCATCATCATAGTAAGCGTTGTTTGGTCGATAATCTCAGGGATTCTCGCAAAGAAGCAAGCTGCTGCTAAGAAACTTGCAGCAGCAAATGCACTTTCTACTGGGAATGGCGATGCGGTTAAGGTTTGGAAAGCAGACCCGGTGCAAATTCGCGTAGAGTCACTACGGCGAAGAAATAGAATTGCTGGACCCTCAGCTGCACCCTCTGCTGCACCTTCGCCAGTAGAGCCAAGAGCGCCAAAAAAGGCTACGCAAGGCAAAAAGATTAAAGGCCTCACTTCTCTGTACGCTAAGAACGGCCCTCTCCGAGTGGCCAAGGATTCGCCAAGGCACGAACGAAAAGCGGCAAAAGAAATCGCTACGCTTCTTTTAGATATGCCTAACTTACGTAATGCCATACTGTTAAATGAAATTCTATCAAAGCCTGTTGCGCTTCGCCAATAAGATACTCAAACACAATTGTTCGAGCGATATAGCGTACAAAGTAGGCATGTTCGATGAAGTTCGCTATACTTCGCCACATGATTGATATACGAAAATTAAAAGAACTCGTAAAATTGATGGTCGCCAATGATTTGGCTGAAATGGATTTGCGCGATACAGATGAGCAAGTGACTATTCGAAGGCATGGCGAAACGTTTGAAACAGTTTCGCCAGTTGCACTTGCACCAGTTGCAGTTGCTCCTGCTGTCCAGGGTGCAGCCGCGGCCCCGGTTGCTGCTCCTGAACCTGCTCCTGAACCTGTTGTTGAAGAAGGGGTTGGAATTGTAAGCCCAATGGTCGGCACATATTATCCTTCACCAGATCCCGATTCTCCATCCTTCATTGAAGTTGGTGACACAGTAAGTGAAGACACTACAGTTTGTATTATTGAGGCGATGAAGATTTTCAACGAGATTAAAGCGCAGTGTTCTGGCACTGTTACGAAAATCCTTGTCGCTAACGGCGAGCCAGTTGAATTTGGCCAACCTTTGTTCCTAGTAAAACCATAAGAAAGTCTAGCAATGTTCGGTAGAATTTTAATCGCCAATAGAGGTGAAATCGCATTACGCATCATTCGGGCTGCTCGCGAGCTAGGTGTCGAAACCGTCTGCGTCTATTCAGAAGCAGACGCAGATGCTCCATGGCTTGAACTTGCAGATGCAAGTGTATGCATTGGCAAAGCGCCATCGGCGGATTCGTATTTGCGAATCGATAGAATAATTTCTGCCGCTGAAATGACTGACTCTGAAGCAATCCATCCGGGATATGGCTTCCTCGCTGAGAATGCTCACTTTGCTGAAGTTTGCAGAGATTGCCATATTGAATTTATTGGTCCAACTCCTGAAGCGATGAACCTTCTTGGGGATAAAATTAATTGCAAGCGTCTTGCTCGCAAAGCAGGCACGCCAGTGTTCCCCGGAACCGATGGTGAAATTGAAGAGTTAGACGAAGCTATTGAAATTGCAGCTGAAATTGGATACCCCGTCATTGTAAAAGCAACAGCAGGTGGTGGCGGCAAGGGCATGCGTGTAGCGCACAATGTGGCAGCGTTGAGAACAGCAGTAACGGCTGCTCAGCAAGAGGCTATTGCTTCATTTGGCAACGGTGCAGTGTATCTTGAAAAGTTTCTAGACCAAGCACGTCATATTGAAGTGCAAGTGTTGGGTGACAAGCACGGCAACGCAGTGCATTTGTTTAACCGGGATTGCACAAGCCAACGGCGACATCAAAAATTAATCGAAGAGGGTCCAGCCCCCGGCGTTGATGCAGAAATTCGTAACCAAGTTTGCGAATCCGCCGCAGAACTGATTCGCAAGGCAAATTATAGTGGCGCCGCTACAGTTGAATTCTTGATGAATAAAAAGCAAGAGTTTTTTATGCTTGAAGTGAATACTCGCGTGCAAGTGGAACATCCTGTTTCAGAAATGATTACAGGTGTTGATATTGTGAAAGAATCTATTCGTGTTGCAGCAGGCGAGAAATTGTCTTGGACTCAAGATGAAATTCAACTGAAGGGCCATGCTATCGAATGCCGTATAAACGCTGAAGACCCAAGCAAAAACTTTATGCCGCAGCCGGGCACTATCGAAACATGGAAAACTCCTGGAGGGCCAGGAGTACGCTTAGAAACACATGTCATTCCAGGGTATCGCATTCCGCCTAACTATGACTCAATGATTGGTAAGCTGATTGTGCACGGTAGGGACCGTAATGAAGCGATAGATAGAATGCGTGCAGCCCTTGGAGAGTTTGTCGTAGGCCCAATAGCAACAACAATTCCCCTGCATCAGCGGTTGTTAACGCAACATGCATTCGTTTCAGCAGATTTCGATATCAACTGGGTTGAACGATTGCTTGACGAAAAGTAACTGACTAAGATTTACTTCTGGCGTTGGGCTTCAACTTCAACATCGCAACGACCTATAGTAATATCGCCGATTCTGAATTCGCGAATATCTACGTCAGCTGTAACCATAAAGAGAAGTTTGAACACAATATCTTTCCCTGGTCGAACTTTCGAAACAAAGTTTTCAATGCCATGCATACTTTGAATAGGTTCGTCAGGAGTAAGAATCATGTCAATCTTCTTTCCTTGAATAATATAATAGCCAAACGGTTTATATTCTCTGTCTTGAGAGTCAACAAGAATAATTGAAGCATTGGATTCTGTTTTGTACAAATCTTCAAACGCTGCGGCTTTGCCGGGCGATGCGTCAAGTTGCACAATGCCCGTTCCTTCAAATGCGGCAATACCTTTTACAGTTTTTCCTCTACTGGTGTTTGATTTGTTGCCGCCAATGAGCCTGCCGTGTGTCAGGTAATCTAAGTCGTTTACTTGAAGCGATCCTTGCAGGGAGTTTACAGAAGTGCGTAGAGGCAACTTTGATGTGTTTTTTACGAGATCTTGGATATCGTTGCCAAACACGTCTCTGTCAACAATTTGATTTTCAGAATCATCATTAGTTAAGAATACAACTGCATCAGCAGAAGTAAGTTCAATAGTCTTTGTAAGTTCGAAACGCGTGCCTCGAATTTGAATGAACTTAGGATTCAGCCGAGCATTTCTTGTATCAAACACGAAGGTCAGCATGATTTCGGATTGGCCTGGAATACTTGTGGCGTAAGAAGAGATACCATCAAACACAAAGAGTTCTTCTGAAAAATCTTTTGTCGTTGCGTTTTGCACTTTCTGCTTCCACGAATCAGGGAAGTACACCTTTGGTTCGTTGCCATTACGAACTTCGTCGACAAGACGAACTTGAGATTTAGCAAGTACCAACTGTTTATTGAAGTCCCGCGCGCTTGGTGCAAATTTCACTTGTACTATGGCCAATCCATTCTCGCTTTTTGCAAAAGTAAGTACTTCAGCGTCTCTTCGCATGATTGAAATTTGACCATTGCCCTCTTGGACTGTATCACGCAACAGTGTTGCTTGTTCGTCCATGCGCGGATTGAACTGTTGAAGCGGCATGCCGCCAAACAAATCTGGGTGTAAGGTGCCAACGCTAAGCTTGCTATAAAAAGCAGAAGTTAGGTACGTAACATCGAGCCAAGGTGCATTTACCTTTTCAATTTCTTTGCCGGCTTCTGCACGAGCAGTCCCACGGTAGTCCATAATGTTATTTGTTGATTGCACGTACCCTGCGCCAATCAAACAGATGCCGACGGATAACACGCCCGAAACAAACCCTGCAGCGCCACCGAAAGTAAGGTTTGCCCAACTTGGGAATTGGATATTTGCAGGAGCAATTTTATCACTCGCTACTCGAAGGGCAAGAAGAGTGATTGCGAATACGCCAACAAGAGAGAATCCCCATGCATAATTATCAAAGCTTCCGCCGCTCATAATCCACATTGTGAGTGGCTCCCACAGCGCTAGTGCAAATGCTCCAGCAGTTATGACACAAACCATATGTAGAACGGCACTAAAAAGACCTTCGTTTGACCACCAATATGCGATGAGTAAAACGAGTCCGACGATTGCTATGTTAAAAATAATAAACATGGTTCTTATTTACTCGCAGGTGCTTTCTTTTTCGTTGGCTTCTTTTTATTCACACGCCCGAATTCTTCTAGCGATGTTTCGCCAGAGGCAACCTTTTGCCATGCTGCTTCTTGCAAACGGATGTACATTTTATTGCGTTTTGCTTGGGCCATCGCGGCTTTTAGGTCGCCTGCAATGAGGTGTTTTCTAGTATCGCTATCTAGGAAGAGTGTTTCAAACACGCCGATTTGGCCTAGATACCCGTTACCTTTGCACACGGGGCATTCGATGATTTTGTTTTTATGTTCAACTTGCCCACTTTTGCGGTAGAGCTGTTCAACTGTATTTACTGGTAATCCTTGTTTCGCTAAGTCCGCTGACGGCGTGTAAGCAACTCGACAGTTTTCGCAAAGCTTGCGAACAAGTTTTTGATACACAACTGCTTGAAGGGCATCAAACGATTGTCTTGGGTCTGCAACAAAACCTGCCCATCGCGAAACAAGTTCGGACGTTGATGAAGCTGGCATGGACACAAAAATTAGTGGGCCCTCTTTCCCAGGTTTTGCTGCAATTTTCGCGGCATCTGCCTCCACTAAGTCAGCGGCTAGGATTACATCAGGGTCGCGGCGAATAGTAGTTTGCAATTGGCTTGCATAGTCGCCTTCCATTTCTTCAGAATTTTGATGCGTAATTCCCTCGAGTGTTGCAATTGGTTCTTGCTCAAGAGTAATTAAGTTACTTAGGTACGAGTCGTGTTGACTCATGATGGCATAGTTTGTTGTTGTGACACCACTTTGCTTTGTGCCGCCTATGAGAACAATGCCATGTCTGCGATCATTTTGTTTTAACTGGTCAAGCATTTCGCGTTGCTCAGGAAGCATGCCGATTGATTCCCAGGAGCGAATGACACGCTCAGAAAGGTCGAAATCTAATCTAACAATATGCGTATTTGACGAGCCGGAAGAAGTGAGGTCAACATGGACAGTACCTGCTGGGCCGGAAACATCGAACGTGCCTTTTTGTTTTCTACGAACATCTTGAGGGTCAGTACCTGCAGTTTCTTTCAAGAAGGAAAGCACCTTAGCGCCAATGTCGGCTGGAATAGGGTTTTGTTTTATTGGCATGCCATCTGTGTGGTACATGCTCTGGCAACCATTTGCTGTTAACTGAAATTCTACGCGACTGGCTCTGTTTTCAAGGGCTTGTCCGATGAGTTCATCAGCAGTAAGGTAAATCTCAAGTTGTGGATCTTCTTTTTGCGGTACTTGCACTTCCCCTTGTTTCCCATCAAAACGAAGAGTTGCTTGCCTATTAGCTTTCGCTAATTTGCGAGATTCAAGTGAACTCTTGAGCGAGTCCACGCCGAGTTTGTATTTGTATTCCTCCGCAACTGCTTCGTTACGAACTTTCCAATATACCAAGATGGGCGCCAGTAATAGTATGATTCCTATTGGGAAAGAGAGGTAAAAGTTACCTGCAAACAACATGACTGCTAAAGCAAGTACAGCAGTTCCAACGTAGATGCTGTTCCATTTTTGTGCATCAAGGTGTGCAGAACGCGCGTCTTTTTCAAGGTGCGTACTTACCAGCCATCCCCAAGCAATAAACACAGCGCAAATTAGTAGCGGTTTCCATGGGCTAAGTAGCCAGGCAACTTCGCTATCTGCAGCTAGCAGTGCAATCGACATTATGCAATACCCTTTATTTTCATTTTCAAGTCTTCAGGTTTCGGCGTTGCATCCATAGCGGTTTTCAACGAGACCCATTCCGACTCAACGAGGTTGAAGAGTGCTGTGTTCAAGTCGACCATGCCTTCTTCCGCGCTCTTCTTGATAATGTCTAAGAGTTCGCCTTCTCTTGCTTCTAGAATGTACTTTGTAACAATCGGTGTTCCAAGCAAAATTTCAAGTGCAGGAATTCGTGCAACATCTTCGCGCAGTGTCGGAAGAAGTTTTTGGTACACGATGGCACGAAGGTTGTACGCAAGTAATTTTCGAATTTGTGGCCGTTCTGTCTCTGGGAACAAGTCATAAATACGACCAAACGTTTGCCATGCGGATGATGCGTGAATAGTACCGAAAACAAGGTGGCCTGTTTCAGCTGCACGAATAGCTGCTTC
>TARA_B110000495_G_scaffold92671_1_pt1 | contig 13452 bp, 14 predicted proteins | sample TARA_B110000495 | Tara Oceans TARA_B110000495 (sample SAMEA4398219) | marine metagenome | biome: Polar Biome; feature: [MES] marine water layer (ENVO:01000295) within the mesopelagic zone...; material: water (ENVO:00002006), including particulate matter (ENVO:01000060) such as...... | reverse complement strand
AGCGGGTCAAACTACAAACACAGCCAACTTCACCCCCAAACGCTCGTCTATTCGTCTAACATCTTTGCGATTCAGCGACTCGTGAGACCCAAACTCATCGACCTGAAGACACGTTGTAGCACTTGCATAACTTCCTACCTGAAACAATCGACCAAACCCAAAAACAATGAAAATTACGAGAGTTGATCAGTTCGCACCGCGTAACCGCACGCGACTGATCCGCATATCTACCGACACCGGAATCGAAGGCTGGGCCGAGAGCACGCTTGAAGGCAAGCCCCAGAGCGTTCCCGCCGCCATCGACGAGTTCGCTCAGTATCTCATCGGCAAAGACCCACTGAGGATCGAACACCACTGGCAGCAGATGTACCGCTCCTCGTTCTTCCGAGGCGGCGCACACAACATGTCAGCGATTGCAGCTATCGACGCAGCGCTCTGGGACATCTCAGGCAAACACTACGGCGTTCCAAGTTACATGCTCATGGGTGGCAACGTCCGCGACAAGATTCGTGTCTACGCCCACTGGGGAATCCGTGATCTCTCCGACGAAGGTCTTGAGAAGTCAAGAAACCGTCTCACGATGCTCCAGGAGAGCGGATACACCGGCTACAAAGCTGGTCCCTCCGGAACATGGCGCGCCCACGAGCCACCGTCACGCATCGACGAGTTCGTAAAAGCCGCCTACATGATGCGAGAGTGGGTCGGCGATGATGTTGAACTATGTTTCGATTTCCATGGAAAGATGACACCGGGTCTGGCAGTAGAGATCTGTAACGAGATAAAAGGCATGCGCCCGATGTTTGTTGAAGAGCCTGTGCCACAAGAAAACTCTGATGCTCTGAAGCGAATTCAGGAACAGGTTTCATTCCCACTGGCGACCGGCGAGCGACTTCTCTCTCGTTGGGAGTTCCGCGAAGTTATCGAAAAGCAGGCAGTTTCGCTGCTCCAGCCCGACGTCGCCCACTGCGGTGGACCTTCTGAGCTGAAGCGAATCGCTAATTACGCTGAGGTCTACTACCAGCACATCATGCCCCACTGCGCAATCGGCCCGCTGGCCCTCGCAGCTTGCATGCTTGTCGACGCTGTAGTTCCGAACTTCCTAATTCAAGAACAGGTCGACGCCGGTCTCGGTGTTGGACTGCTCAAGAAGCCTTGGGAAGTAAAAGATGGGCACATCGATCTCTGGACAACTCCAGGTCTCGGTGTGGAGCTAGACGAAGCTGAAGCAACCAAGACCTACGATGGTGAAGCCTATGGCTACCACAAGGAACTTGGTGGCGAGTACTACTACGAAAACGACGGATCGGTCGCTGACTGGTAACTCCTGCGCTAGCACTATCGAACTAACAGTAGAGTCCATCGTTTCGGAGATGGGCTCTACTTTTAGGTAGCAACAAATTTGCCAGTCGGCGTAACATATTGCGATCAACACCTGTCCTACGGAGACTCTCAGATGAAAATGCGCCCTCTTGGATCGACTGGTCTCAACGTTGCTCCAATCGGACTCGGTGCCGCACAGCTCGGCTCATCCGAATATGATCACGCTAAAGGCGTAGTCTTCAAAGCGCTTGATCTCGGGGTGAACTACTTCGACACAGCACGTGGTTACTGGGACTCCGAGATCAAACTCGGCAAAGCTCTCAAGGGCGAGCGCGAAAACGACGGGCAAAACCAAAGCAGAGGCAGCTCAGCACATCAATGAGTCGCTTGCTCGGCTCCAAACCGATTACATCGATAACTATCATTTGCACGCTCTGAGCGATCTCGATGATGTCGACGTTCGACTTGGTGGCCCACTAGAAGCACTGTTAGAAGCTCGCGAAGCCGGAAAAATTCGACACATCGGCGTCACCGGTCACACATTCCCATCAGTGTTGATCGCTGCACTAAAACGATTCAAATTCGACACGTTACTCGTTCCATTGAACATTGTTGAGCGTGAGCCGCTTGCAGAACTCATTCCACTAGCGTTGGAAACCAAACTCGGCATCACGATCATGAAACCGGTCGCCACCGGACTTCTCCCTGCGCCCCTTGCTCTGAAGTGGCTGATGAACCAACCGATTTCTGTAGCTGTACCCGGAGCCACTACCGCAGCCGAGATGGAACAGAACGTGAGCATCGGCGCACTCGAAGACTACACACTCTCAGCTTCTGAAGAAGCGGAGGTATCAAAGTGGGCGCTGGACTTAGCTACCGACCGCTGCCGCATCTGCATGGAATGCCTGCCCTGCCCTTCAGATATCGGAATTCCGGGTACGCTCGGCACCGACGTTATGTACAACCACTACCGCTCGATGGGCTCAGCCAAGTTCGCTGAGTTCCCGTGGGAAGTCTCGCGGGTTGAAGACGAGTGGAAAGACCGCGAAGCAACTATCGCCAAGATCGACGATCACGCCGCCTGTGATTCGTGCATGCAGTGCGAGTCACGTTGCCCTTACGGACTTCCAATCGTTTCGATGCTACGAACGATGTCGCCAAACATGAAAGACATGCTCGACATCTGGTCAAAGCAAGGCTCGAAGGTTTAGTCCTGATCCGACCCTGAGACCCTACGAAACCTGCGGTCGCGTCCCACTCCACGGTCGAGCGATCTCGAACGCTCGGCTCCCACGGTAAACAGTCGCATCGTCGTCATACGCGCCGATGATCTGCAAGCCAACCGGCATGCCGCCCTCACCATATCCAACCGGAATCGAAGATGCCGGGTTGAACGAGGAATTGAAAACCATAGTGAACGGGATTGCTCCGTAGTTGATACCAGCCATCTCGTCATCGTTGCTCTTCGTTCCGATCTGCGAAGGCGGGTCTAAATGCGGCCAAGCGACAGCTGCGTTAGTCGGAGCAAGAACAAGGTCGTACTCTTCGAACAACTGGTGCATCTTCATTTGAAGATTCTGAACGTCTCGTAGCGCCGCCGATACATCAGCCCCGCTAAGCGTTTTACCGTGGTTAATCATGTCGAGGGTGTAAGGCATCAGGTCTTCAGGTCGCTCTTCGGCGAGATGCCCATACATTGCAACTTGCCCCGCCGTCCAGAGCGTCCACCAAGCGTCACGCGGAACCGGGTCGAACTTGATATTTACCGGCTCGACATTAGCGCCTAGTTCACTAAAAGCCGACCATGATTCCTCTACGGCAGCAGCAACGTCAAGGTTCACATCTGAAATTCCGAGCGTCATCGTCGTTCCGATTCGCATTCCCTTGACGCCATCTTCGAGCTTCGCCAAATAGTCGGGTACATCAGCCTTCACAGAGCCAGGATCGCGGGCATCAAACCCGGCAAGAGTCTGGTTCAAGATCGCCGAGTCACGAACGTCGTTAGACATTGGACCACTGGTTCCAGCCGAGTTGTAAGCCGGTTTAGCTTGTCCACCAAACCTAGGAATACGGCCGTGCGTCGGCTTGTGACCAAATATTCCACAGAACGAAGCTGGGAGTCGCACTGACCCACCGCCATCTGAACCAGTACCGATCGAACACATGCCCGAAGCTATCGCAGCGGCCGTTCCGCCGCTTGACCCACCCGGCATTCGAGCCGTATCCCACGGGTTGTTGCAAGTTGGCGCGACGTTCGTGAATGTCTCTTCACGGTTGCCAAACTCAGGAGTATTCGTCTTGCCCAAGATCACCGCACCAGACGCTCGTAGTCGCTCTACCGCAACAGAATCGTAGTCAGGTATCCAGTCCTCAAAGAACGTGCTTCCAAGAGTTGTACGAAGTCCTTTGGTGACTTCGAGGTCCTTCACAGCGATAGGAACACCGTGCAAAGGTCCGGGTGTAGATCCGGTGGTGAGTGATTCATCAGCAGCCTTAGCCGCGGCCAAAGCGCCCTGCTCATCAAGAGTGATGAATGCGTTTAGTTGGGGCTCCAACTCGGCGATGCGACGTAACGAAGCCTTAGTCATTTCAACCGACGAAATTTCGCCATCAACAATCATTTGGCGCTGCTTGTGCGCCGGGGTAAACATCAACTCGCGATCGTTCATATTTCTCACTACCTGAATCTTTAACTTACTGGCTGTTTCGAACTCATCACCGCTTGCAAATCAGCAATATTTTTATTTAAACGTGCCAGCGACACCTAATCGAACGCTGCACCACCATTTACGTTGATTGCTTGGCCCGTTATTTCCTTCGAGTCGTCCGATGACAAGAACGCCACGCACTTCCCAATGTCCTCAGGAGTCTGTTCTCGACCCAACGGCATAATCGCCTTGATTTGGTCGATGAAAATCTCGTACGGAGTCATCTCAGCAAAATCGGGGTTCAAATCCTTGTGGTTCTGAGCAATCGCCTGCCACATTGGCGTCCACAACCTACCCGGGCAAACAGCGTTCACGTTGATATTGTAAGAACCAAGCTCCATCGCCAGCAAGTGTGTGTACTGAATCGCAGCCGCCTTTGAAACCAAATACGGGTGCTGTGCGTTGCCTCGACCCTTGTCACCAATTCCGCGTGGCTTGCGACCACCATGTGAAGCAATAACAACGATCTTGCCTTGCTCACGGTCTTTCATGTGTGCCTTCACGGCGTCGGTCGTGTTCGTCATTCCCTGTACGTTCACAGCGAACGTCATATCCCAATCCTGCTTAGTGAAGTCTTTCCGATCGGCGAAGCCACGACCACCAATAACACCGGCGTTCGGCACACAAATATCGATTCCGCCGAGTTCAGAAATTGTTCTGCCACCGAAATGATCCAAAGATTCTGGATCAGTTACGTCAACTGCTCCCGAAATCGCTTTGCCGCCCGCTGCGTTGATTGCATTCGCAGTCTCTTCAGCCGCAGCGCCGTCAATATCACAAACAGCTACGGCGGCTCCCCGCTCAACGAGAACATTTGCGATTCCCACGCCGATGCCTCGTCCCGCACCAGTTATCAATGCGACCTTGTCTTGAAGTTGCCCTGCCATCGCGCTAGCCATAATTAGTGAACTCCTCGGTTCTCATCTTGTCCTAAAGAAAACGGCACACGTGCCTGATGGGCGAATCATAGAACACAGGAAATCCTCTTGCCGACGAATTCGACTGTCATTCTCACGTTCCAACTGTAGAATTTAGTTAGCGCCCGCAGCCTGCGGGCGCATTTTTTAATGTGGACACGTCAGCCCGACGTGGACTACAGGAGCATTTCAATTGGCCAAGCGCACTCTTACCGGTACTTCTCTTGACACTCTAGTTTCACTAGCAAAGCGACGTGGATTCGTTTTCCAGAGCTCCGAAATCTACGGAGGACTCTCCAGCGTTTGGGATTACGGCCCGGTCGGAGTTGAACTCAAACGCAACGTAAAAGACGTCTGGTGGAAGTCGATGGTGCGCGAACGTGACGACGTTGTCGGTATGGACGCGTCGATTCTCATGCACCCCGACATTTGGGTAGCGTCAGGACACGTCGACAGCTTTTCCGACCCACTCGTCGAATGTCAGGATTGCAATAAACGCTATCGTCAGGACCAGCTCGAAAGCGAAGTATGCCCAAACTGTGGCGGTGCATTCGGCGAGCCTCGACAGTTCAATCTTATGTTCAAGACCTTCTTGGGCCCTGTTGAAGACTCCAGCGCAACGGTCTACCTGCGCCCCGAAACTGCTCAGGCGATTTTTGTAAACTTCGAGAACGTGCAGACCACTTCTCGCAAGAAAATTCCATTTGGAATCGCACAGCTAGGTAAGTCGTTCCGTAACGAAATCACTCCCGGTAACTTCACATTCCGAACTCGTGAATTCGAACAGATGGAACTTGAATTTTTCTGCGAGCCTGGAACCGACGAAGAGTGGCACGACTACTGGATGAACTTCTCAATGGACTGGTTCAAAAAGTACGGTATTCGAGGTGACAAGCTCCTGCTGCGTAACCACGAAGCCGACGAACTCCCTCACTACTCGAAGGCATCCGCCGATGTCGAGTACGAATTCCCTTGGGGTTGGGGCGAACTCGAAACCATCTCAAACCGAACAGATTTCGACCTCAAAGCACATGCGGAGAAGAGTGGAAAAGACCTTTCCTACTTCGACGACCAAAAGAAGGAACGATACGTTCCGTTCGTTGTCGAACCTTCTATGGGTGCCGATCGTTCAGCCCTTGCGTTCCTCGCAGATGCCTACGACGAAGAGGGCGAAGGCAAGGAAATGCGGGTTGTTCTGCGCTTCCACCCCGACATCGCTCCGTTCCAAGTCGCAGTGCTTCCGCTTTCAAAGAAGGACACCCTCAGCCCGACAGCGCAGCGCGTACACAACCTTCTCCGTTTGCACTTCAACACTCAGTACGACGATACGCAGAGCATTGGTAGACGTTACCGCCGACAGGACGAGATAGGCACGCCTCTGTGTGTCACTGTCGACTTCGACACTCTTGACGACGACGCAGTCACTATTCGAAACAGAGACACTATGGAACAGGTTCGGGTCCCGATTGAAAACCTCGAATCGGCGATTCGTGACCTACTAAACCAGATGCGAGCCGACGCACAGGGATAGCCAATAAATAGTTCAAAACATTGAGAACCGCCGGCGTTTGGTGAGCCTAGAACTTAACAAGCACCAAGCGCTCGGCATCCGAACCGAGAACAAGCTACCTAATCGCACGGTTATCTGCTTTAACTACATCAAACCCTTAGCAAATCCTCATAAGTGATTGCGATTTGAACAACACTTCGATGGACCGAATTTCCAACATGACAACTACCGTCGTCAGTAACCGTAGACGCACATTCAACCACCTATGGGTTCTCACGTTGATCGGAATTGTCGTTATCGCGGCGGTTGCATGTGGCAGCGATGGCGACTCCAAATCAGTTGCGGAAGTAGCCGCTGGCGGATCAAACATTGAGGTTGGAACTGCTCCCGACGTAACCGGCGAAACGTTCACTCACGGAGACTTCAGTCTCGATAAACATGAAGGCAAACCTGTGTTGATCAACTTCTGGTTCCCATCATGCCCACCTTGCCGAGCCGAGATGCCCGACCTTCAAGCCGCTTATGAAAAGTACGGCGACGATGTTGCGTTTATCGGTGTACAGCAACTCGGACTCGATTCAGCCGCCAACGGCCAAGCGTTCACCCGTGATCTTGGGCTCACATACCCGAACATGCCCGACGTAGGTTCGACCGTCCAGTTCGGCTACGAAGTGTTCTCATTCCCCAGCACGATCTTTTTGGACAATAACCACAACATCGCTCGAACGTGGACCGGCATCATCGGAGAAGAGCAACTCGGCGAACAGCTCGATGCTCTTCTTGCCAGTTAGAGACCAAAACACCCGGTCAGCAGTGAACCACCCGCAACACCTTGATGGCATAATCGCTCCATGTTTGGAGATATAGCAGTCGGCGATTGGATCATGCTGATCGTGCGATGGGCCCACGCAATTGGCGCCGTCGCATGGATCGGTGGAAGCGCGTTCTTCGCCTTCGTACTCCGCCCTGTGGAAAGAGCCAATCCCGAACTAGTTCGACCGGTGCTCCGACCTCTCGGGGCGGTCTATCGCGAACTCGTCGATGTATCGGTGATCGCCATCATCGTCACAGGGCTCGTCCTGATGTTCGACCGACTAACCGGTAACGATGCAACAGCAGCGTGGTTCATCGTTCTAGGCGTAAAACTAGCTTTGGCGATCTGGATGTTCTACTTGGTTTGGCACTTCCGCCAGTCCGACTTCGATCCCACCGAGCAGCCAAAAGGACTCGCAGCTCGCCTATCGTGGCTCGTCGGCTACAACGCCATGGTGTTCTTCGGCGTCATCGTTTTCTTATTGGCGTCGATACTAAGAGTCCTCTTCGAAAACTCAATCTCCAGCTAAGCTATCCCGCTAATTCCTGACCTATCCGATTCTTCGGCTAATTCAGCAATCGTCCGCCCGAACACTGGATGCACAACATCAGGCGCAATCTGTGAAAGCGGAACCAACACAAAAGCCCGCTCGTGCAATCGAGGGTGCGGAACAGTAACTCCACTAGCCTCTATCATGTCCTCGCCGTGCAAAAGTAAATCGAGATCTAATGTCCGTGATGCGTTCTTTTCCTCACGAGCACGCCCAAGCGAATATTCGATCGAAAGCAAATCGGTCACCACATCTAACGGGTTGAGAGTAGTGCTAATCGCTGCAACTTGGTTCAAATATCTAGGCTGATAACCATCAACGCCCCACGGCTTCGTTTCAAACACGGAACTGAGTGCCGTGATCGGTCCGATAGTCGCCAAGCGTTCTACCGCACCCTGAAGATTCCGAATCCGGTCTCCCAGATTACTCCCTAAACCGATGTACGCCGTCACAACTCCGCTAGGCATCCGTCGCACCGTCTCTCTTTTGCCGTGTTAGCGCATCGCTCATCTTCGACACACTCACCATCTCTCGGACGTCGTGCACTCGCACGATATCCGCACCACCTTGAACCGCCAGTGCGACCGTAGCCGCCGTACCAAATCGCCGGTCATCAACCAACTCACCGGTTACTGCTCCAATAAACGACTTCCTCGAAGTACCAACCAACACTGGGCGCGCCAATTCTGCCCGCAACACTGAGATATTGCGCATCAATTCCATAGACTGGGCACCCGACTTTGCGAAGCCAATGCCAGGATCGACAACAATGTTCAATCTTTCGACTCCAGCACTCATCAATTCTTTGATCGAAAGCTGTAGGTCACCTAAAACATCGTCGACCACATCAACTTGATGTCCACTCTGCCTGATGTGACTCACAATGATCGGAACACCAGAATTTGCGAGCGTCTCCGGCATCTCAACATCGCCGAGCATCGACACATCGTTCACCAAAGCGGCACCGGCTGCAACAGCAGCGGCTGCAACAGCAGACTTTCGAGTGTCGATCGATATCGGTACGTCCAGCCGCCCGATCAGTCCCTCGATAACTGGAACCACTCGAGCAATCTCGTTCTCGGCTTCCACAGGTTTGGCATCAGGATAAATACTCGCTGGTCGCGTCGACTCACCACCAACATCGATGATGTCGGCACCCTCGTCTCTCATGCGCAAAGCCTGATCTATCGCCTGCTGCACTTCGCCTGTTGTAGGCAACACACCATCGCCGGAAAATGAATCTGGTGTAGCGTTCACGACTCCCATTACGTACGTGCGCTCACCCCAAACGAAATCTCGTTCGCCGATGCGAAGCGTTGGTACAGATATTTTAGGAAGTGAGGACATAAGTTACTCGGAGAATAAAACTTCGGTTTGACACGAATTCAGAGGAGATCACTTATTTGCAAAATCGACTCAAAGATATTAACACTCAGCTATCAGCGTATAACCCCGAATCCAGAGTTGCTGCACAACTTGACCTAAGTTAAGATTTACAGGAGCTTTGCGACCCTTTCAAGCAGCTACACGCCGTTTGTTCTCAATTCGAACTACGCTCGAAGCAAATCCACTACCTGCGAGGCACTACGATAGCCACCGAATCTTCATCCGACGCCGCGAACGATCAGGCTGAACCGGTGCAGCAGTCGAACTTAGACGATCTCAACGCCCGCCGCAAAAAAGCACACCTTGGCGGCGGCGAAAAACGAGTTGAATCTCAACACAAACGTGGAAAGCTCACTGCACGAGAGCGACTCGTCAGCTTTTTCGATGATGGCAGCTTCTCCGAACTCGACACTTTCGTAACTCATAGATCTACCGATTTTGGACTCGAAAAGCAGCGTTTCGAAGGTGATGCGGTCGTGACGGGCCACGGTACGGTCGATGGCCGACAAGTATTTGCGTACGCCCAGGACTTCACCGTTCTAGGTGGTTCGCTATCACAGGTAGCCGCCCTAAAAATATCTAAAGTCATGGACCATGCAATGCGCATGGGCGCACCGATCATCGGCATAAACGATTCGGGTGGAGCTCGAATTCAAGAAGGAATCGACTCTCTCGCCGGATACGGCGAAATCTTCAAGCGCAACACACTCGCATCGGGAGTTGTTCCGCAAATCACAATCATCGCTGGCCCTGCAGCCGGTGGAGCCGTCTACTCACCTGCCCTAACAGACTTCATCTACATGGTCGAAGGCATCGGGCAGATGTACATCACCGGCCCAGACGTGGTGAAAGCGGTAACAGGCGAAGAAGTCTCGCACGAAGACCTAGGCGGAGCCGCAACCCACGCTTCCCGAAGTGGAGTTGCACACTTCACTGCCGAATCAGAGGAAGCCTGCTTCGCTCACCTACGGCTACTTCTTTCCTATCTTCCGTCGAACAACGCCGAAAGCGCCCCCTCTTTAGAACCGGCTGACTCCCCTGATCGAGCCGACTCGTCGCTGCGTGATGTCGTGCCAGAAGCTGCGAACCAGCCTTACGATGTGATGGACGTCATTACGAAAGTGGTCGACAACGGAGATTTCCTGCCTGTTCACCATAATTTCGCACCCAACGTTGTAGTTGGATTCGCTCGCATCGACGGCCGAAGCATCGGTCTCGTCGCCAACCAAGCGAACCAGATGGCCGGAATGCTCGACATCGATGCCTCCGACAAAGCAGCTCGGTTTGTTCGATTCTGTGACGCCTTCAATATTCCAATTGTGACTTTGGTCGACGTTCCCGGCTTCATGCCAGGAACCCAGCAAGAGTACGGCGGTCTCATCCGCCACGGAGCAAAATTGCTCTACGCCTACGTCGAAGCAACCGTTCCGAAGATCACCGTGATTCTCAGAAAAGCTTACGGCGGTGCGTACATAGTCATGGGCTCGAAAGAAATGCGAACCGACGTGAACCTCGCATGGCCTGGGTCGGAAATCGCAGTAATGGGACCCGAAGGCGCCATCAATGTAATCGGTCGCAGAGAAATCGCTGAAGCAGATGACGCAGAAGCCAAACGCGCTGAGATGGTTGCCGATTATCGAGATCAGTTTGCAAATCCGTACGTCGCAGCCAACCGTGGCTACCTCGACGACGTTATCGACCCTGCACAAACTCGACCCGAACTCGTCAAAGCCCTTCGGATGCTCGAATCTAAGGTCGACAGTCTTCCACCTAAAAAACACGGAAATATCCCGCTCTAGTAGCCAACTGATGCCAGACAACAATCAAATTAATACCGAACGAAAATATGCACCGAACACCGTTGGGCGGCAGGAGTTCGTCGATTCGATAAGTCGAATGGCGGCCGAAGTCTGGGATTTCCACAATAGATTCGAAATCGGTTCGGGTCAGTTCGAAGGTCAAAGCGCAACCGACATCGTCGCAAATCGCACCAGCATCCTCGACGAAGAATTCAACGAATTAGCGCAAGCAATATCTGAAAAAGAAGGCGACGAAGCCGTTGCCGACGAAACAGCCGACATTCTGTTCGTAGCCATGGGGCACGCAGAAGCAATGGGCAATCCGGGAATCGATGGGATCGACCGCGTCAGTACCAAATCTGCAGCGAAGACCAGCAAAACCCATGCGATTCGACCCGACACCGGCAAAATATTACCTAGAGAAGGAAAACCTCACAAGTGGCAGTAACGACTCGATAGTTTTGAGTCGCAATACGTTGCAATCACACTTAGTGAGAAGCTGAGGAAGAAATAAGTTATGAAGTTCAAAGTGACAGTAGTCGGCGCAGGATTTGTTGGCGCAACAACGGCTCAGCGAGTATTCGAAACCGGCTACGCCGACGTCGTTCTTGTTGACATCGTCGAAGGCAAGCCTCAGGGCATCGCACTCGATATGCTGGAGTCCGGACCAGTTGTCGGAACCGACGCGCAGATCACCGGCTCAAACACATATGAAGACACCGCCGACTCCGACGTTGTAGTCGTGACAGCCGGTCTCCCGCGCAAGCCCGGCATGAGCCGAGACGACCTTCTGCTCACCAACATGAAAATAGTTGGTTCTGTCACCGCAGAAGTCGCAAAGTACTCACCAAACGCGATTCTGATCGTCGTTTCGAACCCGCTCGATGCGATGGTTCAGCACGCATTCAAGGTAAGCGGATTCCCGAAGGAACGAGTCATAGGCATGGCCGGTATTCTCGACACCGCACGATTCCGTACTTTCCTCTCGCAGGAACTGGATGCGTCAGTAACAAACGTTTCAGCCTACGTTCTCGGCGGACACGGCGACACGATGGTTCCGCTGATCGGTTCAACAACCGTTGGTGGCGTTCCAGTTGCCAAGTTGATCGAAGCAAACCGACTCGAAGAAATCGTTCAGCGAACTCGAGACGGTGGAGCTGAAATCGTTGGTCTCCTAAAGACCGGATCTGCCTATTACGCTCCGTCAGCAGCCGTCGCCCAGATGGTCGAAGCTGTTCTACTCGACCGTAAGGAGATTCTGCCTTGTGCGGCGTTCCTAGAGGGCGAGTACGGCATCAACGGTCTCTACGCCGGAGTTCCAGTGAAGCTTGGAGCAGCCGGAATCGAAGAAATCATCGAAGTCGAACTATCCGACAGCGAAGCGGCAGCCCTAAAAGCATCAGCCGACTCAGTTCAGGAACTAGTAGACATCATGGCAAAAGCCTGAACCATTGGTTCGTTTTCTGAGAGATCAGTGATCGTTGGCTGAAAAGCTACCCCCGTTCTTCGGCAATGTTGAATTGAGAATCTAAGTGAGGCGACCGTTTTGGTCGCCTCACTTGCTCTAATGACACTCTGAATTGCATCCTGAGCTGAGTCGAAGGGTCATTTTCAGAATCAATCGCCTAACCACACCCAACTAGAAGAAGAGAACAACTCATGACCGGCAGGCTCGCAGGAAAAACAGCGGTAGTTACAGCCGCAGCTCAAGGAATCGGTGAAGCAACAGCCCGAGCGTTTGCTGCCGAAGGCGCACAGGTCTGGGCAACCGACGTGAACGTCGAGAAGCTGAGCGAGTTGGATACTGTCGAAGGCATAACGACCAGCCGCTGCGACGTCACAGACGAAGACTCCATCACCGCCCTTCTCGCTGAAACCGGTGCACCAGATATCTTGTTCAACTGTGCCGGATACGTCGCTGTGGGAACCATTCTCACTTCAACTGAAAAAGACTGGGATTTCTCATTTGAACTCAATGTGAAGTCGCTCTTCCGCATGCTTCGAGCCTACCTTCCGCCAATGATCGAAAACGGTGGTGGTTCAATCGTAAACATGGCGTCGCTTTCGTCCCATCTACTCGGAGTTCCTGATCGCGCCGCATACACAGCAACAAAAGCGGCCGTGATAGGAATAACCAAGTCGGTCGCTAAGGACTATCTAGTTGACAATATCCGAGTGAACGCAATTGCTCCCGCAACCGTCGAGACACCGTCTTTGCAAGACAGAATCAATGCCACCGGCGACGCCGAAGCAGCCCGCGCCGCCTTCATAGAGCGACAGCCGATGGGTCGAGTTGGAACACCCCAAGAGATCGCACATCTGGCCGTCTACCTCGCCTCAGATGAGTCGTCTTACACAACCGGCCAAATCCACGTCATTGACGGCGCCATGAGCCTCTAAGGGTGCAGACATCACCACGTTTTGACAGAAGAACTCCATCGCAAAAAA
>TARA_B110000495_G_scaffold195755_1_pt1 | contig 13465 bp, 10 predicted proteins | sample TARA_B110000495 | Tara Oceans TARA_B110000495 (sample SAMEA4398219) | marine metagenome | biome: Polar Biome; feature: [MES] marine water layer (ENVO:01000295) within the mesopelagic zone...; material: water (ENVO:00002006), including particulate matter (ENVO:01000060) such... | reverse complement strand
CAAATAAGGTTTCGATCCCCATGGACATTGTCTACACGGTTTACAGGCACCCAATATTTATCACCTTTCAAAGTACCGGCGGGGTAACAGGCCTGTTCCCTAGTGTAAGGCTTGTCCCAATCTCCTATCAGGTCGGCCACGGTGTGCGGAGCATTTTTCAGGGGATTATTTTCTCTATCACTTTTACCATCAATTACGTCTTGGGCTTCAGCACGGATTGACAGCATGGCATCACAGAAACGATCTAACTCTGCCTTTGGTTCGGACTCGGTAGGTTCTACCATTAAGGTTCCTGCCACTGGCCAACTCATTGTTGGCGCGTGAAATCCACTATCCATCAAACGTTTTGCACAGTCGTCGACAGTTATGTTAGCCGCATCTGCCAAGGGCCTTGTGTCAATGATGCACTCATGAGCGACGCGACCATTTTTTGAGGTATATAGGATCTTAAAAGCACCCTCCAATCGCGCTGCAATATAGTTTGCATTTAATATTGCAACCTTGGTGGCCTGCGTAAGACCAGCCCCACCCATCAAAAGAATATATGCCCAACTAACTGGGAGAATAGATGGTGAACCAAAAGGTGCCGCCGAAACTGGTCCGACGCTACTGCCATACTCTGGGTGCCCTGGTAAATGTGAACTTAAATGGGCCTTAACGCCGATTGGTCCCATGCCGGGGCCGCCACCGCCGTGTGGGATGCAGAAAGTTTTATGTAGGTTTAGGTGGGATACATCACCGCCGATGTCTCCTGGTCGCGACAACCCTACCATCGCATTCATATTGGCCCCATCTATGTACACTTGTCCACCATGGTCGTGAGTAATTCGACACACTTCTTGAACGGTCTCTTCAAAGACGCCATGAGTTGACGGATAGGTGATCATACAGGCAGCTAGATCTGCTTTATGAAGTTCGGCTTTCGCTTTGAAATCTGAAACGTCAATATTTCCATCTTCATCTGACTGAATTACTATCACTTTATAGCCAACCATTTGCGCTGATGCTGGATTGGTTCCATGTGCTGATGTTGGTATTAAGCAAACGTTGCGGTGGCCCTCTCCGCGGGCAATATGATAGTTTCGAATTGTTAAAAGACCTGCATATTCGCCCTGTGCTCCAGAATTTGGCTGTTGGCTTATGGCGTCGTAGCCCGTAATTTCACAAAGTTTGACATTCAAGTCAGCAAACATTTCGTGATATCCTATGGCCTGGTCTTTTGGTACAAAGGGATGAAGATTTGAGAACTCGGGCCAAGTAACTGGGATCATTTCAATAGTGGCATTCAATTTCATTGTGCAACTGCCCAACGGTATCATAGACCTGTCCAACGCCAAGTCGCGGTCCGCTAATCGACGCATATAGCGGGTTATTTCAGCCTCAGCGCGATTAAGATGAAAGATTGGGTGAGTGAGATATGTGCTCTCGCGAAGTAGAGTTGAAGGCAAACGGTATGCGCGATTTGCTTGACTGTCGTCCTTCATATCCCCACCAAAGGCATTCCAAACTGCCTCAATGGTCTCTGGCCTCGTTTGCTCGTCTAGAGTAATTCCAACACGGTCATCGTTGACTTTACGTAAATTTATCCCGTTAGTTACTGCGGCGTTCATAATGACGCCTTGAAGGTTACCAACTTTAACGGTGATAGTGTCAAAAAATACATCTGGCTGTACCTCAAACCCGAGTGCCTCAAGCCCTTTTGCTAGGCGACTGGTCTTGCGGTGGACAGATTGTGCAATTGCTTTAATGCCGTCGGGGCCATGATATACTGCGTACATTGAAGCTATTACTGCTAAAAGCGCCTGTGCTGTGCATACGTTAGAATTTGCTTTCTCTCGCCGGATGTGCTGCTCGCGGGTTTGCAGTGCAAGCCGCAGTGCCTTATTGCCCCTACTATCGATCGACACGCCTATGATGCGTCCAGGCATGCTACGCTTAAAAGCCTCTTTCGTAGCCATGTAAGCCGCATGTGGACCACCGTAACCCATTGGAACACCAAAGCGTTGCGTCGAACCAATTGCGATGTCTGCGCCCATTTCACCAGGGCTTTTCAAAAGTGCTAAGGCTAATGGATCTGCCGCAATTATACCCAAAGCTTTGTGCTCATGCAGACTTGAGATTTCGGCAGTGAAATCTCGAACATGCCCGTAAGTTCCTGGATATTGGAAAATAGCTCCGAATACCTTACTCGCATCAAGGTTGTCTGGGTTGTCCACAATTACATGAATGCCAAGGGGTTCAGCACGGGTTTGGATAACAGAAATATTTTGGGGGTGACAGTTTTCATCAACAAAAAATATTTGTGATTTAGATTTAGCCGACCGCATGGCCATAGTCATAGCTTCAGCTGCAGCGGTTGATTCATCTAAGAGGGAAGCATTCGCTATATCAAGCCCAGTCAAATCACTTACCATAGTTTGGAAGTTTAAAAGCGCTTCGAGGCGTCCTTGTGAAATTTCAGGCTGATATGGAGTATAGGCTGTGTACCACGCGGGGTTTTCAAGAATGTTGCGAAGAATCGGTGCTGGTGTCGTTGTGCCATGATAACCTTGTCCAATTAGGGAAGTTAGAACCTTATTTTTCTCTGCTACTTGTTTCATATGATGCAGGGCATCACGTTCTGACATTGGCCCCCCAAAGCTAAGTGGTTGGTCTTGGCGGATAGCCTGTGGAACTGTCGCATCAATTAATGCATCTAGGCTGCTAAAACCTATGACATTAAGCATTTCAGTCATCTCGGATGGAGATGGGCCGATGTGCCTGCGATTAGCAAAATCATAGGCTTCATATGTAGTGAGTTCAAAAGGCATTGTTAGGTCTCCCGTTGAGGGTCAAGTCTAGGCGATAAAAGTTTTATAGGCGGCTAAGTCCATTAATCCTTCAAGCTGAGAGGGGTCGGTTAGTTTGATTTTATAAATCCACGCATCACTTTCAGGACTTTCATTGAGCGTGGATGGGTTATTTTCTAAAATTGAATTTGCTTCCACGACTTCGCCATCAACCGGTGCGTAGATTTCTGAGGCGGCTTTTACAGATTCTATCACTCCGATTTCATCACCACTTTCAAATTCATCGCCCTCTTCTTTTTGTTCAATGAATACAATATCCCCCAGCTGTTCTGCTGCATGTGCAGTAATTCCAACGATTGCTAAGTCACCGTCTAAGGTTACCCATTCATGCTCTTCGGAATAATAAGTTGTCATTTTTGGCTCCTAACTAACGTTTGTATTTTTGTTTAATAAAGGGCAGGGCACAGATCTCTGCCATTTGTGGCTTTCCACGTACAATGAGATTGACTTGGCTCCCTAGATCGACCTCTTTGCTATCAACATATCCCATTGCAACTGGCCCACCAACTGTCGGACCAAAACCACCTGATGTAATTTCACCAATAGACTGACCATTTTGGTTTTGGATTTCTACTCCGGCACGGGCGGGTGCACGGCCATGGGGTTTTATTCCAACGAGTTTCTGGTTAGTTCCGCCTGCAATCTCTGTCAAAATACGTGTGGCACCAGGAAAACCGCCCTCAAGGCGCCTACGTTTTTGAATTGCCCAAGTTAGATTAGCCTCTACTGGTGATCTCATTTCATCGATATCATTCCCATAAAGACATAGGCCAGCTTCCAGGCGAAGACTATCCCGTGCGCCAAGTCCTGCGGGGAAGCACTCAGAATGATCCAGCAACATTCGAGCTATCTGCTCCGCTTGAGCTTCTGGAATTGAAATTTCAAAGCCATCCTCACCGGTGTATCCAAGCCGTGAAATTTTGCAGGATACGCCATCTATGAGGGCTGTTATGCTCTCCATAAATTTTAGACCAATAGCTTCCGGGCAGTGGGTCATTAATACTTGCTCGGCTGCGGGGCCTTGAAGTGCAATTAATGCTCGATCTATTATTTCTATTATTTCAATTCCACCTAGGGCTTCAGTCATGTGAGAGATATCTTGCTCACGCATTGAGGCATTTACTACTAAAAATAGGTGATCTCCAGCATTAGAGACGATCAAATCATCTTTGATGCCACCTTCATTGTTCGTGAAGAAGGTATATCGAGCTTGGCCTACTTCCAACTCCATCAAAGCTGCTGGTACCAATGCCTCTAGCCTTTTTGCTGCATTAGGACCACGCAGTATTACCTGACCCATGTGGCTGACATCGAAAAGTGCAGCTTTTGTGCGGCATATGTTATGTTCGCCCATAATACCCATTGGATATTGAACAGGCATTTCCCATCCTGCAAAATCAACCATTTTCCCGCCCAGCTCACAATGGAGGCTATAAAGTGGTGTGCGTTTTGGGCCAGATGCCATCAGTTATTTCCGGTATTAAACAAATTTCCACTATAGGAAACATAAGTAAGATATATAGGACTATTACTGTATTTCAAGCCTGAATAATGAACACTTTAAAGTCTAATTTACTTAATAAACTCTTTGCTCACCTTGATTATAGCTTGTTCCAATATCTCAAACATATCATCTATTTGTGAGCGTGAAATTATCAGTGGCGGTGAAAATACGCACATATTGATTAATGGCCTAACAATCAGCCCCATATCATTGCAAACTTCATCAAGCCTCATTCCAATCTTGCGTTCATCCTCGAGCCGAGAGCCGTCTTTGCTCAGACGTGCCTCAATGCAACCTATTAAGCCGTGGCCGCGGGCATCTCCAACTATTGGGAATTTTTTCAGTTCAGCTAATCGATTTTGGAAATAAGGGGAAACTTCCCGCACGTGCTCCAGAATTTTCTCCCGTTCTAAAATTTCAATATTTTTTAGGGCTGCAGCACAGCTTACGGGGTGCCCAGAATATGTGTAACCATTTGAAAATAATACTTCACCCTTGTGGGCCATTTTTTCCATAATTTCATCCGAAATAATGCACGCTCCAAGTGGGAGGTAGCCAGATGTGAGCCCCTTTGCGCACGTGATCATATCAGGCTTGATTCCATAGACGGTTTCGGACGCAAACCAATGGCCTAGGCGACCAAAACCAGTCACAACTTCATCAGATATATAGAGAATTTCATGTTGGCGGCACAGGTCAAACGTCCGTTTATGGTATCCTTCGGGGGGTACAATAACTCCGCCGGAACTAAGTATCGGTTCAGCAATAAATGCTCCTATTTTATCTGCCCCAATACTTTCGATAGCACTTTCCAGGTCTCTAACTTTGGCATCACACCATGCTGTAACACTCATATCATCTGGGCGAATATAGGGGTTAACATTTGGCAGGAAATGTACCAACCGGCTTTCTACATCGAATTTGGTAATATCGCGTTCTTTACCGCTTACAGATGCAGCCAAATAAGTAGACCCATGATACCCCTTCTCTCTCGCCAGAATAATCTTCTTATCTGGTCGACCAAGGCTATTATTCATAAACTGCATTGCACGTAGAGCCGTATCCACGGCCGTGGATCCTCCAGTCGTAAAAAAAACATTATTAAGATCACCTGGTGCAAAATCTGCAATTTTCTTAGCTAAAATTGCGCTTGGCTCTGTGACGTTAGTCCACGGCGATGCAAAAGGCATCTTCATTACTTGCGCTGCGATTGCTTCGGCCATCTCTTTTTGGCCATAACCAATTTGAACGCACCACATTCCTCCAGGGCCATCTATGAACTTCTTGCCAGTTTCGTCATACATGTAAATTCCATCGGCCTCAGTTACGAGCATATTATCATAATCACGCCAGTAATTCATATCGTGCCAAGGATGTATGAAGTGTTCACGGTCCCAGCTATGCAAGTCTTCAGAAGATGGAGAATTTTTCATGTGAACCTCTATGGTTATTTGACGTGAAACCACATCTCAGTGGATATTGTATAAAGTGTATTTGGAGGCATTTCTACATAGCAATCAAGATAATTTTCTTAGGTAGAAATTTCTTCAATTGGACCATCCGCTTTCGTCCAAGCCGCAAAACCGCCTTCAATGTGTGCAACGGGGGCAAGTCCCATATCTTGGGCAAGTTTTGTACTGAGTGCTGAGCGCCACGCGCTCGCACAATAAAACACGTAAGTCTTATCTTGGTTGAAAATCTCTTTATGGTAGGGGCTTGCTGGATCGATCCAAAATTCGAGCATCCCACGAGGGCAGGAAAATGCCCCCGGTATTTTTCCTGTGCGTTGCAGTTCACGAATGTCACGTAGGTCTACGATTATATGATTTGGGCTGTCCACAAGATTGAGGGCGTCAGAAATTGGTATCGTAGTTATTTCTTTGTTGGCGTCCGCGACCATTCCTTTAACCGCCTTCGTAATATTTTGACCCATTTAAAATTCTCCACTTTTTTCCTGATTTAGTTTGTGTTGTTGAAAATGCAATTATTTCAGATTTATATGTTATTTTTTGCTAGGCTTGCCGTCGAACTTTTTTTCCAAATCTAACCAACAGTCAATGTAATCATCTTGAAGCGGTGCTTCAGAAGCTGCGAATTTTGTTAAATGCTGTGGAAAACGGGTTTCGAACATGAATGACATCGTATTTTGTAATTTATGTGGCTCAAGTTCAGTATTTGATGCAGTCTCAAATGCCGTTTTATCTGGTCCGTGGGGCAGCATCATATTGTGTAAACTCATACCACCAGGAACAAAGCCTTCTGGCTTTGCGTCATACTGCCCATAAATATTACCCATAAGTTCTGACATAACATTTTTATGGTACCAGGGAGGACGAAAAGTATTTTCGGCTACTGACCAGCGATCCCTGAATAATACAAAGTCTACATTTGCTGTTCCCTCAACTCCGCTTGGCGCACTGAGGACTGTAAATATTGATGGGTCTGGATGGTCAAACAAGATTGCACCTACTGGACAGTAGGTATTTAGGTCATATTTATATGGGGTATAATTACCATGCCAGGCGACGACATCTAGGGGGCTATGGTCAATTCGAGTTTCATGAAATTGCCCTGCCCATTTGACTGTTACGGTACTTGGGGCATCATGGTCTTCATAAGATGCGACAGGTGCTTTGAAGTCGCGTCGGTTGGCCATACAGTTCGCGCCAATCGGTCCTCGGCCAGGAAGAGTAAACTTTTGACCATAATTTTCACACACAAATCCACGCGTTGGACCATCGATTACTTCAACGCGGTAAACTAGTCCACGCGGAAGAACTGCTATTTCTTGTGGGCTTACGTCTAAAATACCAAGCTCCGTACAAAATCTTAGTTTCCCCTCCTGAGGAACCACCAAAAGTTCACTATCTGCTGAATAAAAATATTCATCTTGCATACTTTTGGTTACTAAATAAGTGTGAGCTGCCATACCTATTTGCGTATTTACATCGCCGGCTGTGGTCATTGTGTGCATGCCAGTTAGCCATGTTGAATCTTGCGAGGTTAAAGCGATAGGGTCCCAGCGATACTGTCCTAGGCTCGCTATGTCAGGCAATATGTGTGGAGCAGACTTCCAGTACGGAAGGTCAATTTTTTTAAATCGGTGGGTGTGTTTTACTGAAGGACGAATCCTGTAGCACCAGGTACGTTCGTTCTGAGATTGCGGCGCGGTAAAAGCGGTACCAGAGAGCTGTTCGCCGTAAAGGCCGTAACTACATTTTTGAGGACTGTTTTGTCCCTCTGGCAAAGCTCCAGGCAGCGCCTCTGTTTGAAAGTCATTTCCAAATCCAGACATATATTGAACATTATTCACCGTGATATTCTCCTTGGCTTTACTGTGAGAAATATTATTCGAAATAAAAACTAACAACAGTCTATTTTTGATAAATATAAAAAATGCAGTTTTGTGTTACTAAATTGCATTCCTATAAAACTTATTTACAAATACTTTGTTGATTATTTGCGCGCGATAAGAAATTGTAAAGTTCTGGTAATATAAATAGGTGGCTGATGCCCAAGACCTCAAAAATTAAAAATATGGAAGAATTTGCATCAGTGAGTGGGCTGTCCAGGCCAACGGTATCCAAATACTTCAATGATGCGGAAAGCGTGCGAGCTTCGACCCGGACAAGAATTGAGCAAGCTCTTGAGGAATATGATTACAGGCCAAATATCTACGCCATCAATCAAAATAGAAAACTAACGAAGAATGTTGGGATCTTGGTACCCTATCTCTCTGATCCATTTTTTGCTGAGATCGCCCGAAATGTAGAGCAGCGTTGTATCGATGCAGGGTTTCGGCCGACCTTGTACAGCGCGCATGGGGATCCGTCTCTCGAAGTCGAAATTCTTGACAGCCTCCGATCTTTTAAACCTGCAGGGGTCCTGATGGCGCCGCTCGGTAGGTCTTCCATACGGGGTGAAATAGAAAAATTTTGTGATGATGTTCCAACAGTACTTTTTGATAGCAACATTCCTGATTTAGGATTGGCCTTTGTCGGATCCAATAATACCCAATTTTCTATGCTGATGGCTGAATACCTTTGCCGAACTGGAGAACCACCCTGCTTTTTTGAGATGCAGACACCCTCTAATCCTAACGCTAATAAACGTCGTCAAGGGTATTTGGATGCAATGTTAAAGTTGGGGCATGAGCCCAAAGTCATAAAAGCAGAGGGAGATGGCTGGGCATTTGAAGAAATTGGCCGCAGGGGAGCCCATGAAGTATTCAAATCTGGGGGGTTTCCATCAAAAACAATTTTGTGCAGCAACGATCGGCTTGCCATTGGTGTTCTCACAGCTTGCTGGGAAAAAGGGATACGTGTTGGCCTTGACCCTAAAGCTTCGATTCGCGTTGCAGGGCAAGATGATCATCCACTTGCACGGTACACTTGTCCTCCCTTGACAACCATTGCGCAGGAGTATGAGGCAATTTCAAGCTATGCGGTGGAGATGCTTACTAAGGCTGTTGAAAGCGGAGAAAAAGACCATGAATCAAAGCTTTTTGAAGGCAAATTGATTATGAGAGACTCTGCGTGAGTTAAGTATTATATTTACGCGCGTAAATACTGGATTGACGGGCCTTTCCATGTCTGTGTAGTGTCCTCAGGCAACATCCAAACATAGGGGAGATATGGGATGTATTTTAAGAAAACATTATGTATCGCAAGCGCAGTGGCTCTAATGGCCGGTGCGTCTCATGCGACAGACTCACTTACGATTGCCATCGTTAACAACGGTCACATGATTAACATGCAAACAGTAGCGAAGGCCTACACTGCAGAAACCGGTGTTGAGCTCAATTGGGTCGCCTTGGAAGAAGGTGTTTTACGTGAACAGGTCACGTCGGATACTGCAACAGGTGGCGGACAGTACGACATAATTAATATTGGTATGCAGGAAGCTCCAATCTGGGGCGCTGCAGGTTGGATCGAGCCATTAAATTTTGGTTCTGACTATGACGTTGCAGATATTTTGCCAGCAATGCGGGCAGGTCTATCACACAATGGAACGCTTTACGCTGCACCATTCTACGGTGAGTCATCTATGGTCATGTACCGAAAGGATTTGGCTGACGCTGCTGGCGTAACAATTAACGATCACGACAGCTGGTCGCGCGTTAAGGAAGCTGCCGCCGCCATGCACAACCCATCTGCCGGTGTTTACGGCGCATGTTTACGCGGAAAGCCAGGTTGGGGAGACAATATGGCATTCATCACGACGGTTGTAAACTCGTTTGGCGGTTCTTGGTTCCACGCTGACATGCGGCCAGCCCTCGATACCCAGATGTGGAAAGATGCCATTAATTTCTACGTAGATCTTCTTGGGAACTACGGACCTCCAGGTTCTGAAGGTAACTCTTTCAATGAGATCCTAGCTTTGTACAACGAAGGTAAATGTGGAATGTGGATTGATGCAACGATTGCGGCTTCGTTTTTAGAAGTTGACGGTGTTGCATACGCACAATCGCCAAACGCTGGTAATGCAACTGGTGCTAATTGGTTGTGGGCTTGGGCTATGGCGATCCCTGCCGGTTCGCCAAATGCCGAAGCCGCATCCGCCTTTATCGAGTGGGCTACATCGAAAGACTATGTCCAGGCTGTAGGAAATCATCCAGATTTTGGATGGGGTTCAGTTCCAACTGGGCAGCGTGCTTCGACTTATGCTCTTCCTGAGTTTCAAGCTGTTGCAGGGTTCGCAGCAGCAGAAATGGCAGCTATTAACTCCGCAGCACCTGCGGCGTCAGATCTGAAGCCATACGTAGGGGTTCAGTTTGCAGCTATACCTGAATTTCCAGAAGTAGGTTCAGCTGTCGCTCAAGAAATGGCAGCAGCGCTGTCAGGAGCAAAGTCTGTAGACGAAGCTCTAGCGGCGGCTCAGGGCGCGGCTGATGCAATCATGCGTGAAGCTGGTTACTACTAATAAATAGTGTTAACTTTCAGTGGGCCCGGTTGACGCTGGGCCCACTATCTAGTGATTTTTTTCTAAAATTTTATTTTGTTTGACGATTCAGACACTCAACTTATGATCTCCAAGTCAGCAGGATATGTTGATAAATTCAGGTTTTGATGAGGAACAAGAGCGATGTCGAATAGAGTGCTTCCCCGCCTTCTTCAAACGCCTGCTGTATTATTGCTGTTAGTCTGGATGGTGGTGCCACTGGGGATGACGCTATACTTCTCGTCCATTAGATATGTATTGAATAGTCTTCGCCGTCCGGAATGGACGTCACCGTCATTGAGTAACTGGCGCGGGTTTGGAAACTATGAATATGTTCTTAATTCAAAAGATTTTTTGTTCGCCATTCAAAACAGCCTTTTTATAGTTTGTAGCATTTTGTTTTTGACTGTTGTTTTGGGTGTTATGATTGCGGTACTAATTAACAAATCATTCCCTGGCCAAGGAATAGTCCGAGTACTTCTGATCTCACCATTTTTTGTTATGCCAGCTGTAAACGCTGTTTTATGGATCAACATGATCCTTGATCCAGTTCTTGGACTTCAAGGAATTGCGGTCGCTGGTATTAATAACATTCTGGAAGTGTTGAGAAATTGGCCAATTTTGGGAGGATTTTTCTCACTATGGCCAGAAGTTGAACCGATGTCATTTCGTGCCACGCAAACATCAGCAATTGCAGTCATTACAATGGTTTCCTGGCAGTGGACGCCCTTTGCTGTTTTAATTTTCATGACGTCTCTCCAATCTGAAGATCAACAGCAAAAAGAAGCGGCTATTCTCGATGGTGCCAGTGCTTGGTCTCAGTTCCGGTTTTTGACCCTTCCGCATCTTGCCCGACCAATAGCGATTGTCGTGATGATACAGGCCATCTTTCATCTGTCGCTTTATGCTGAAATTGAAATTGTTAGCCGAGGCAACGGAAACAAAAATTTACCTTACCTAATAGGTGAATTTTCTAACAACAATATTGGCGCAGCCAGTGCCACTGGTATTTTTGCGGTAATACTCGCTAACATCGTGGCTATTTTCCTGCTGCGTATGGTTGGCAAGGCTTTGATGGACTAGGAGGAATAGAACATGGCACATGTTGTAAAATCGTCAAAGTTTGGGGCTTTTGGACGACCAGTACTGGCTTGGGTTGTCGGCTTGCTATTTTTCTTCCCTATTTTTTGGATGGTGTTGACAAGTTTCAAAACTGACGCCGATGCAGTGAAACCAGAGTATTTACTCTTCTTCAAGCCGACCCTCGAAAACTATCTTAATATGACGCAGAACTATGATTATTGGCGTTTTGCTTCCAATTCAGTAATCACATCAGTTTTTGCCACGATATTTACGCTTTTTGTAGGTATTCCAGCCGCATACGCGATGGCATTCAACCCCAGCAGGGCAACCAAGGATATTTTAATTTGGATGCTATCTACCAAAATGCTACCAGCCGCGGCGGTGCTCTACCCGATGACGTTTTTAACAAAAAGTATGGGGCTATATGATACCCATTTTTTGATAATTATAGTCCTCAGCCTCATCAACTTACCTATCGTTGTCTGGATGCTTTTCACTTACTTTAAGGAGATACCAAAAGACATAATTGAGGCAAGTCAAATGGATGGGGCCAATACATGGGGTGAAATTAAAGAAATCCTTATCCCGTTGGCCTGGGGTGGAATCGTCTCTACCGCACTCCTGTGCTTTATATTCTGTTGGAACGAAGCATACTGGACTGTTCGCCTTACTACTACCGATGCGGCTACTCTTTCGAAGCTAATTGAAGGCAACCGAGCCCCTGAGGGATTATTCTTTGGTCGCCTATCGGCTGTTTCGACGGCTGCTGTTGGGCCTATCGTCGTTCTAGGGTGGTTTTGTCAGAAACAACTGGTCAAAGGTTTGACCTTTGGCGCTGTGAAATAAGGAAAGATCATGGGACGTATCGTATTGGATAAGGTTTCAAAGAGTTTTGATAAAATACAGGTTATTCCACCTTTAGATTTAACAATAGAAGATGGAGAATTTACAGTATTTGTAGGCCCCTCTGGATGTGGCAAATCTACGCTTCTGCGCATGATTGCAGGACTTGAGGATCTATCGGCGGGCACCATTTTTGTTGATAACGAAGATGTAACGCAAATTTCGCCAGCAAAGCGTGGCCTAGCAATGGTTTTCCAGTCCTATGCACTCTATCCACACATGACAGTTCGCAAGAATATTGCCTTTCCGCTTCGTATGAAAAAAATGGATCAAGTTGAGATTGATAAGCGCGTCGAGGCTGCAGCAAAATCTTTGAACTTATCTGATTATCTGGAGCGAAAACCGGGTCAGCTTTCAGGTGGTCAGCGTCAACGAGTTGCTATCGGGCGAGCCATTGTACGTGACCCTCTAGCCTTTCTGTTTGATGAGCCATTGTCGAACCTTGACGCTGCTTTAAGAGTGGGAATGCGGCTTGAGATTGCTGAAATGCATAAGCGTATGAATACAACGATGATCTACGTGACGCACGACCAAGTTGAAGCTATGACAATGGCAGACAAGATCGTTGTTCTCCGAGCTGGTATCATTGAGCAAATTGGGTCGCCTTTAAATCTTTATCACAAGCCAAAGAACACTTTCGTAGCTGGATTTATTGGATCACCTAAGATGAACATCTTTTCTGGCCCCACAGCCGAAAAATTTAATGCATATTATGTCGGTATTCGCCCTGAACACATTACGGTAAGTATGACAGAGGGAACCTGGAAGGGACGTGTTGGAGTAGCCGAGCACTTAGGATCAGACACTTTTATCCATGTACATGACACTGGCCTGCAAGATGTCATTACTGTGCGCATTAATGGCGATATTTCTGTAAATAATGGTGACGCTATTTTTCTAACTCCTCAAATTGAGCAGGTCCATAAGTTTGATGCTCAAGGATTGCGGATCGAATGACACGTTTGGCTGGCAAAATTGCGCTGATCACCGGTGCTGCGCGGGGCATTGGCCTCGCTTTTGCTAAGGCTTATGTGGCCGAAGGCGCGCGTGTGGTTATTGGTGATATTGATATAGCACGCGCGCAGGTTGCAGCCGAAGAGATTGGTACTTCGGCGCGGGCGGTGCATATGGATGTGACCAATCAATCCAGTATCGACGCCGCTCTAGACGCCGCCATCCAAGCCTT